>Ga0114933_10003642_pt1 | contig 14873 bp, 10 predicted proteins | sample 4SBtaG_FD_89691 | JGI IMG/M metagenome (GOLD analysis project Ga0114933, IMG submission 89691) | Deep subsurface microbial communities from Kolumbo volcano to uncover new lineages of life (NeLLi) - 4SBTROV12_W25 metaG | ecosystem: Environmental > Aquatic > Marine > Volcanic | place: Kolumbo... | reverse complement strand
TGATGGTGAGTGACTGAAGCTGTTCTTTTCTCATTCCTATCAGTAACTTATAGGTTTTTCAGGACTGACTATTTATATAAGGGGCAATTTACGTCTTAATCCCTTCCAAAACAGGGCTACTTTCTAACGCTTAGACGAGGTTGAAACTAACTTAAAAGCACTGTCTTAATCCCTTCCAAAACAGGGCTACTTTCTAACGGTAACGAGGACGCTTGGTTGAATGATGGTAACGGTCTTAATCCCTTCCAAAACAGGGCTACTTTCTAACCGATTCGAGTGTCATAGCGTTTATCAGAGTCGAGTCTTAATCCCTTCCAAAACAGGGCTACTTTCTAACTGAAAAGATTAACAAAGTTATCATTAACGCTTAGTCTTAATCCCTTCCAAAACAGGGCTACTTTCTAACTCATCCAAACTTGAACCTCCCACAGCTAGTGCAGTCTTAATCCCTTCCAAAACAGGGCTACTTTCTAACTTGTAACGCTGGCTCTATATTGTCAGCCTACTGTGTCTTAATCCCTTCCAAAACAGGGCTACTTTCTAACGAACACTAATACTTTGAGTAACGATTATTGCATAAGTCTTAATCCCTTCCAAAACAGGGCTACTTTCTAACATCGGTTATGAGATAGATGAGTTGGAATGGTGCCGTCTTAATCCCTTCCAAAACAGGGCTACTTTCTAACAAAGGCTGCACGTTCAAAGTATCGGAAGCAGGCCGTCTTAATCCCTTCCAAAACAGGGCTACTTTCTAACGTTAAATCATCTGCTATAGATCAAGCATTAAAAAGTCTTAATCCCTTCCAAAACAGGGCTACTTTCTAACCATTGGGAACGATGCTGATTTACCAGATGAAATAGGTCTTAATCCCTTCCAAAACAGGGCTACTTTCTAACTGCACCCCCTAAATTTCCCCTTTAAAATCAATAACCTGCAAGGGGGTCTGCCAGAGGTCCTTTTTTAAGGGTCGTTTTAGGGTCAAATATCCTCCTTTTTTCTATCTTCCTAAGTAATTTATACCCTTAGGACCATAAATAATCAATAGACTCTAGTACTAAAGAGACTAAATTCACCGACTCATTACTGTCTTTTACCTAACTTCCAAGCCTTTAAATATACTTTTAAATCCTTTAAGCCTGACCCAAAAAAAACACTGATATTATACTCTTTAGCGCGTTTCAGCACAGAGTCGCTTAAAGCTCTTGCTGAAATTAGACAACTCTCCCCGTATAACCCTGCCGAACGTTGTCGTAATGTATGCATTTTATATAAAACTTCAATGGTTTTAGATTCATTCGACCTTAAGTCTCCCGTCTTACATTCAATCATCAATAGACGGTTTCTGTCCGCTGCTATGCAATCTATTTCATTGCGAATATCCGCCTTAGGTGCACCCAGTTCAGTAAATTCGACATTGGCTAAAACTTCATCAAGATCTAAATCAGTGAGTAAATGCCACACATACTCTTCTAACCAAACCCCTCCTAAAAATGATGCAGCATCAATATCATTAAAATAGACAGAATCAGACAAATTCTCATCCCATTTACATAAGTTATGCTCTTTACACTTTTTAATTGCTTCTAACCAAATCCCTCTTGGCTTATTTCGAAACTGCTGATGTGGGTTGATAATTTTTCTTTCTTCTCCCCTTTTATGAACATTGAAAGCATCTTGTATCATAAAATTCATCTCCCCAAAAAATGGCCCTAACTGGTCGGCATGGGTACCTAACCATTTCGTTATCGATTTTCTCGACTGCGCACGCTCTTGCCAATTTTCATTTGAACTTCGACGATATTGTTGCCCCATGGATAAGAGATAATTTTCTATGGATAATACATGCTCAATTGGAATTGGCGCAGCGCCTCTTGGCGATATTATTTCAATTCTTTCATGTTCCATATCTGTATAAAAAACCTGATCGATTTCTGACACAAAGGTCTCATACAGCCCCAGAACCATTAATTTTGTCCCCCCAGTAGCGTTATAAACAATCCTATGATGAGGATAACTTTCTTGTATTTCCGTAATAATTGATAATGCTTTTTCTTCAATAGCAATTAGTTGTGAATCAGGCATATCGTCGATCAAAACCACCTTTTCAGTTGCATAACTAGCTTGCTGAATTAAAAACCGTTTAAGATATTCAGCATTTTCTTGCATGGCTGGAGAAACAATTAATACAACAACATCAGGCTTTAGCTGCAAAATTGGAATTAGATTTGCTTGCATTTGACCCGTCGACACGACCAAGTGTAATACTGGTTTTATGGCCATTTTAGAAACTTGAATCCTTAGTAGCGAATGAATAGCCCCCCATCCCAAAAGAGGTTTTATTACCCGCATGAATCCACTGCCCAATATTTAAAATTTTGGAAAAAGGTGCCAAATCCCCTTTTAATACAATTTTCCCTAAAACCCCACCTAAACTCATAGCTTGATGTTGTCTATTCGAATAACGGGTCCAATCGCGCCACCTTAACTGGGTGTTGATTTGTAATGATTCTGCCTGCATAGAAAGCTCTCGATAATTAGGCGCTTGATAACTCTCGGTATGAAACTCAGCCAATAAAAAATAACGCCGAACTAAAGACATCATTAAATCCCTAGCGGTCATTTGGTGGGATAATGTTTTGCCTTGCTTCTGAATTCTTAATGGCGTAATAAATGATAATTCAATCTGATCGGTAATCGTCACAGGCGCTAATAATTTTGGAGTATGTGGGGTTATAGTCTCATCATATTCAGGCCTATAAATTGATTGCTCATTTCCCTGATTTGGCTCGCTCACAACTTCTATTAATTCAGCACGACTGCGCATTTTACCCACTCCCCGATCTAAGGCTCTCTGCCAGGCATAAATCACTAAGGGTAACTGCTGAATAGCTTGCCCTATTAATACCATTGAGAATGTTAAGACTTCACCCTCTTGGTAATCTTTAGCTCCTAATGGGGGAGGCTCTATTACATACGGGCTGGGTATTTGGCTAAAGTTTTGTAACTCATGTGCTAACGGTGGCGGCGTTTCAAAAACCAATGGATAGGGGCACGTCCGATATAAAGGGCAAGGTTTACACTCCGGCATCTTCGTCATACAACTGACATATCGTAACGCATGCCCAAAAGCACCACGTAACATCGAACCTGAGTAAAAATTCAAATGCATTGGCGTTAGAACTTTAAATTTAAATTGATACCGATTAACTAATAATTCACTCATCCACTAATGTTTTTAACTGTGTTTTAATTTTTTTATTTTTCTTTAAGCCCCAATAGTCCACCATCTCACGGGCTAACGCTAACAATTGTTCTCTATCTTCAGAATTCCACCCCGTTGCTTGGTTAATAACCGTCGTTAATTGTTGCCTAAGCTCTCCCTGAGGTTGGTTGACATTCTTACTAACGGCCACCTTGAAATCTCTACGAAGACTAAAAATCATTGCTTGCTCACTAGTCATCGACTCAAGTTGTCGTTGTTGTTGTTCTAATTCTTGTTTCCGCCGTTGTTCTTCTGCAGCCTTTTCTCTTTCTTGTTCTTGTTGAGCCATGAGCACTCGCTCAATCTCATGTAATTGCTCTTGATACGCGTTATGAACTTGATAATCTTTTTGGCAATTACCCTCTAAGAACGCCATTGTTTCAGTTAAATCGACTTGCCCTACTTCTACGATCACCCAACCAAAAGGTAAAAAATCACCCGCTTGCTCTAAGCTATCGGCAGCAAACCAAATAGTGGTTGTATGGTCCCAATACTCAGGTGTCTCCCCTTTACCCTGCATGATTTTAATATGGCGAACCCCTTCCACCGTTTTACTTTCAGCCCCTGCTTGTTTACCTAAACGTAATAAAAAGACCTTATCTTGTTTAATCGCATGGCCTAACTCTCCGTCTAATAATTTTTCAACAGACTGAAGCCATGTTGGATTTAAAAAATTTAAATCAGAAATTAACGCTAACTCTTTCTGCAAAATCGGCAAATAATAGTTATTACAAATTCGAGCAAGACTCTTAACAGTACTCAGTTTTGGAATTTCATTGTTGGCTGCGTTTAGAATAGAAACATCAAATTTCAAACACCGTTGTCGATTGGCCGCTAAGCATTCCATTCGGATAGGAATACCCTTACCGGCCATGTCTTTTTTCTGTTTTTTCTTACGATTAACCCCAAAACGAACCTCAAGACCATTCAATTGATTAGGGTGTTCATACAACGCATCTGAAATTTTCAAGAGTCTAAATGGATCTTCTTCGACCTTTTTAAATTTCAGTAACTCTTCTTGTAATGCCTTACCTTCACGCCGAATTAATGCAGGATTAGGGCGATGAATTTTTTTATAATTTTTATTATTTAACTGGTCTAAAACAGCGGTCCGAATAGAGCCCTTAATACCACTGCCTGAGACTAAAGCTTGTTGCGAATAGGGGTTAAAGGCATGACGCTGGATTTCAAGATTAGTTCGGTTATTGTCTTTTAAATTTACTTTTTTAGTCGATCGCCCAATTCGGGTTAAATAAAACTCTTCAATTTCAGCTGTCACCACGACGCTATGGGTAGCATAAGGGATTAACTTATCAGCCTTATCAAAAATAAAAGCTTGTAAAACCGTTTGGCTCTCTCTGCCACGCTGCTCGGAGATACTCACTAATTGTTTAATTTCAGCGGGTGATAACCCTCTAATTAAACCATTCTCGTTAAAGTGATATAAACGCTGATTCTTAATGACATAGTTAGTGGGATAATAATCCTCTCCACAGCCCATATGGATAGGGGTTAGCGTGGAAATCGTACAATGTGATGTTTGTAAAAATGCCTCAACCATTGTTACTTCCCTCCTAGCTGAACCGAAATAACAGGGGCATAGCCCTGATGTACGGTTTCAGGAATTGTGATTGAAATATTACTTAAACCTTGCCCAATCCAACCCGATTCAGGGTCAAAAGCTTCTGGTGTTAAAACTGCGAAACTATCGGCCATCAAGACAGGCTTCTTAAAAGGGCCCCCTGTTTTATGAACAGCTTGCCCCCCATGACGGCCAAAACGGGTAAACACTTGGTAGTAGCATTCCTCAGAGTTCCAAGATAAATGCTGTGGCGCACACGGTGCTAAGGTCAACCACGACTTAGCTTGAGGGGGTGAAGAAGGTACACCTTTTAAAATACTTAACACTTCAAACTTTCCTAACCCACAACTGGCCTCTTTACCAAAGCCTTCAAGTCCAATTTGGGAAAAAACAGCATGTGCCTCGTCCTGGGTAAATCTTGATTCATCCAGTTCAATTTGAATAGTTAAAATCATCTCTGGGTGATACCAAAAAACATGGCGATTAAACGGGGCAAAGCCTGAAGAGGATCCCGTGGTCCCCGTTTTGCGATTTAAACTATTATGGGTTTGGTTATATTCACGCCTTAACAGCCCATCCAGCCCCTTTTCAGCCATCATTTCAGCCTCAGTGAGTGCCGATCCCGCCCATTGATCAAACGGCTTTGATGAGATCTCCTCTGGCAGCCATTGCTTTGCTTTAAAGTCCTTTTTCTTTTGAATACCGTCCGCTTCCATGCCTAATTTTATAAAGGGTACACAAGGGCGTTTCAAATAACCTTGAGGCTGTGCATCCGAAAGCACCATAAAAGGCTTTGCGTTTGTGTAACCTTCTAATAATTCAGTCAACTTACTGACCCCTAGGCTATACCTAATAGCCCAACAAGCTTGACCAAACAAAGTATCCCCCACTAACGGTGTAGCAAAAGCTGTTTTAGGTTTAATAGCTATGACAAAGCGACTCATTTAAGCGACCTTTTCAAACGGAACCACTGAATCTAATGTTGCTTGAATATCTTCACTATTCAGCGTGAGATGGGTTAATTTTATTTTCCCATAGCCTCTTGAACCGGAACCACCGATACCATCAAGCTCTAATAGTCGTAGGCCAATTAGTAAATGGTTCATTAATTGTTCATCGTGCTCATCCAATACTTTAAAAATCAATTTAAAGGTAAATGAGGCGCCGGCGGGGACCCGTTCTGTCTGTCGTGGGTTATCGGCAGTACCACTTATTCTATTGATGGTGTTCTCACTTTTAGCTTCCGTATAAAGCCAATTGTTCTCATCCGCTTTGTCTGTCCACAGTGGGTCTAAAGGGCAATCCCAAAAAGCCAATCGTGTAGGCCCAATGTCTTCGGCTTGATCAAGATCTTTAGAATCCCCAGCGGCGCCAAACAACTGAATAATAGCTTTTGCATCGACTTGTTTACTGCCTGAAAGCTTATTCAATAAGTCAATAGAGACCGGTTTTCCATCACTTTCCCCGACTAAACCCGCTCGCCATTCTAATAAACTACGCATTTTACCTTTTAAACTAGAGCCAGGAATAAAAGGCTCCAAGGTATATGGATTTTTGACCACCGCGTTATCGATACCGCCAATATGAATCGCTTCATTTCCAGCGCCAATATGAAGCCCGGTTAATAATTCGATTTGGCCTTCTATCTGGTTAATTGTTTTTAATTGCATTGGTTTACCTCTTCGATTTATTACTTTCATGCATTTTATGAAAACCCATAACGGCTTCTAAAAATAACTTAAACGTATACAAGCTCTGCTTATCATTGTCATCCAATTGACTGATGCAATGGCGCATCAGTGTTAAAAAGTTATCATCAACTAAGTTACGCCCTTTGGCATAAGCCACCTTGGCATTGAGCATTTTCACCAAGGGCAAATACTCAGTATATTTCTCGGGATTCTGCCTGATTTTTTGATCCCAGATCACCACTTCGTCATAAAATTTTCTCAATTGTGTCGATTTATTGGCATTTCTGCTACCTGAAATAACCTGTGCGGATTGATTTGCAACTTCATCAAAAAGACGTGAATCTTTTGCACTAAAATCAATTAAGCTGACATCGATTTGGGGAGCATCCTCATGGCGACCGGAGCGCCTATTTGACCCTGAGTAATTCATGTACACCTCCTAATTTTGATCTCTATTTTCATAAATATAAGCCTGTAGCGCCATGCGATAATCCGCTTTAAATTGCTTGATCCCAGATTCGCCGATATCGGTCACAATTTGTGTTCGGGCCTGTTGTTTTTGGTCACTGCTCAACCGTCTATCATTTGCTATCATTCGTTGAGTACGGTAATAGAACTTTGATCGCCACATGGCATTCTCAGGCTTGCTATCATTTGCAGCCATATCAGTTAATTCCAATAATCCATAAATAAAAGCGGTCGACAAACTATAATCCTCGCTAAGTTGCCTTAACCGTTCTTTGGCCGCCCACAATCGTTCAAAATCATTCCAGCTGACGGTTTGATCAAAGCAAGTCACTGCATTTTTATACCCCCCATCGCTTGTGCCTGAATCATATTTTTTAGCCGATCCAAGTGCTTTTTCACCCATCTCAGCTATTTGATACACAGGAAGTCCCGGTTTAACGACGGCAATACCTGCTGAAAAATGAATCGATGAGTTCTCGGCGACATAATGTTTAAAAGCTACTCTTAATTCATTGGCCAATTCTATTTGCTGCTTCCACGGTCCTAAGAAAAAGAAATCATCCCCGCCGGCAAAGATGATGTAAGTATCTCGGTATTTTGTGCGGCACAACCACGGTAAAAACACCGCAAAAAAACTATTGACCTGCCGGGATAAGGCGGCCATTTTTGCGAATGTCGGCTCATCTAAACCTTGGTGAAAAATAGTACCCAGATCATCGATATCACCCTTAACCACACCTAAAGCACTAATACCCCGCCACTTATTAGTTGCAGCATCCAACCACTTGTCTTCATTAGCTAAATGATTAAACGTCTTCAATTGCCCCACAACCAACTCATCATTTGCACAATGACTATAACGGTCAGCCTGATAGGAGTCTTGTTCGGTAAATCTGGGAACATACCCACTAATATTACGTCGCGCATAGCCATTCCAGAGGACTTTGTTTTTTTCCAAATCGGGATAACTAAAATCAAAAAAACGCCGAATATTGCCTTTTTTAACCTCCGCTCCAAATTTCCCCGATTGTTCTTCATCATTGGTAAATTGGATTGAATAACCAAACAAAGGAACGATAAGCCCTTCAACACCCGCTATAGACCGCTTTGTAATCATTATTCGTTGTTTCTTAACTAAAAGATCGCCGACTTTGATTTGGTCACTCGCCAACAAACTCAATCCATTATCTTGGGCGGGGGCTTTGTCATTGACCTCACAGGGGGCTGTAAAGCCATTCAGATAATCTTCAAAAACTGCAGGGGCCGCATCCTCACCACATAAATTAAAATGCGCATATTTGGACCGTTCTAATTGTGCGTGTAACGCTTTCATCAGGCTACCAAATCTTTTCTCTTTTTTTGAGTTAACGAAATCATTACAGCTTGCCCCCTCCCAGGCTAAACCTAACCCAGACTGCCCATAACTGTGATCAAGGAACCACTGATTAAATTCTTTTTTTATAGTTTCTAAGACCGCAATCGTTTCAGGTGTATTGGGCGCTACAATTAAGAACTTACCTGCCGCATTTATGATCTGGCTCGTTGACGGTAAGGCTAATTGCTCCAAAATGGTAAGCGCTGCACACTCTGTTATTAACGAGACATAAAGTGAACGGCCTCTCAGTAATTTTGCAGCTTTTTTATTGCTTTCACTGCCCTGTGAAAAGATAAAATTCTGAATACCAAAAAAATCCCCTTGGATCATCAATAATTTCTTCTCATCCCAATCTTTTCGATACTGCATGTTCGCCAGCGCACGATCTTTATCATGGTCTAATTCAAAATGATAACGCCACAGCGCAACCGCCAGTGCCGTTACTGCTTTAGAGTGGTCATAAAGCGATACTTCTGGCTTAGTTCCAAAAGCCGTTGCTGAAGGAATACTATGCGTATAGGAAAGCCACAACGTATCGAAATGATCTAACCAAAGAGGCAGTTGTTGGCGATGAGAAGGCGGTATTTGTGTTATAGCATCGGTAAATTCTTCCCAAAGTTTACGATATTCCGCTTGAGCGACCGCATTATCACTTACCTCATAGCCTTTAGCCTCTATAGGGAAAAGCGTCGCAGGACTTAGTGGTTCCAATTGATAACGAAATTTTAAATCTTGTTGCTGCGAAAACACCTGCTCAAATAGTGTTAACTGTCTACTTTGATAATGATTTTTTTCTTCTGCTTTATTGTATTCTTCGAACTTTTCACGTTCAAACCCTGAAGCCACGCGGTCTGCCGTAGCCACAATCCATTGCAAATAACTTCTAGGTTTGTGATGTCCTGCTGCCGCATTAATTAATGAATCATCACTGTCGGTTGATTTCCAGTTAGCAAAGGGGAAAAAATCTTCACCAATCAGATCTGGTGCATGATCCTCAATAAGATCTATACCAATGGCTGAATAAGCCGCATGTTTGTGAGTATGCCATTGACGCCCGCCGGCCTCGCGTTGTGGGCAATAGAGTTGCTGATGGGTCTGTTCGACTGTGCTTTCTACAGAGATCTTTGCTCGCTCCGTAAACTTACCCACATCATGCAACATGCCCGCCAAAGCCATACGGCTACTGGCTTGTAATAACTCATCTTTTGTCATTCATTCACCTACTGTTGAATTAATCCAAAAACAACCTGTTCAGGTCTCAACCGAGTGGCGTAAAACATATCGCCTCTTCTGCCTAGACCTTTGATTTCAAAGTTTTCTGCTAATCGTTTGCCTAAAATTTGCTTAAAACTTTGATTGATTCTTGATTTTTTTTCTGAGAAAAAATTACTATCCATCCCTTTTGATAACCCATCTAGCGTTTTATCTATATCCCTATTTTCGCCAACCAACTTTATATACTGCGCAATGAATTGCTCTGCATATTGAACCTCCGGTTCGTAATCATTCGGTTTATGAAGCAGTGTTTCTTGGTTTAGCGTTTGCTCGATAACCCAACAATAAAAAGCAAATAAGATATCTTTTAAGGTAAATACCACGCCATTAGCTGAGATTTTCTTCTGTGCCCTATCGATAATTAACTCAGGGTCCATCTCTGCCTTTTTAGCGAGATTAATCGTTTGTAAAAATCCAGCCTGACCTGATCGTAAATTTTCAGGAATACTGTCACGAATGCGTATGAAGGGTATTTGAGCGAGGGCAATTTCTGCTTTACTGGTGTCTAATGGACGGTCGCCTCTGCCATAAATAACGTTACTTTTTAACGTGGGATAAAAAAAGTCTTTATGGCTTTCATAGCCTTCGTTAACAAGTACATGTGACAACCGGTCTTGTTCTCTACCAAAAAGGGATAAGGCATAACCCAAGTAATAACCCATTGTTTTTCGCCCCCCTGCAATGGACACATGGATTGCTGCATTAGGATCCTGAGTCAATGAGCTTAAAAGACTAGTGATGTAATCTGCCGCAGCCTCATTCTCTTCTGGCGTTCTAATATCATCCATTTCATGGCCATAACTGTCTTTAATGACATGTATGGTTGAAGAATCAAATGCAATCGTGGGAAGATTATACTCCCGGCATAGCGCCAAGAATTTGCCACTCTCTTCATGTAATAAATCCAATTTAGCCCGGTGCGCACCTTCGATCGTGGTGACTAAATGAATTTCAGTAGGTACAAATGAAGGCGTGCATCTTAACGCTAACCCATAGAGGGTTTCCGTTACCACTTGGGGAGAAAGCCCGGTAACAGCAATTAATACTCTTCTTTCAAACTGATGAGGCAGCATATGGATTCCTTATTCCTAACTTAATAGACAATATTCTATAGCTACTATGAATAAAACCAGCGCTGACAAAGTTGTCAAAATGCTTTATTGCTATTAAGTAAAAAAATCCATCTTATTTGTATGCAATATTGGTTTTCTTTAATCTACCATAATTTTATTTTGAAAAACTAGATATAAATCAAACTAATTTTAATTGATTAGATTCTTTGAGGACCCTGAAAATAAGGGTCTGAAATAAGTTGTTGGTAAATATATCCATCACACTGTTTTAATAACCGCTCTTTTTCTTTTCCAGATAAAAATCCATGGGTAAAACCCTGTTTGATCATCGCTAATGAATCCCACAGGGTTAATTCCCCCTCACTCATTATTGATGCGGTGATATATTCATCAGTTAACGTCGTACGGCTAATGCCTGGATTATCAGTACATAATGTCAGTGGTAACCCTTTGCGCCATAAGTCCATCAACGGATAAGTAGCATAAGATGCCGTTTTAAGGTCACCGGGTACATTAAAGCCAACGACTTCAACATTAGATGTCGGACATAACTCAAGGCATATCCCTCTATTTAAGAACCTTTCTGCTAGCTCTTCATTATCATTCAAAGTAAGACCATGCCCTATCCTATCAGCATGTAGCAGGTAGGCTGCTTGCCAAATAGACTCAGCCTTCTCGCCTTCCCCAGCATGTATGGTAATGGGCAGACAGGCTTGAAATGCGGGTAAAAACAACTCACTGATCTGAGTGGAGATAGCATAAGACTCATCTCCTGCCATATCTAGGCCAACAACGAATTCTGGAAATAATTCCTTAGCCGCAACGGCCATCGCAATGGTTTGCTTAAGAATCGTTTCAGACCTTCTTCGATCTGCAATGATAATGAATTTAAAAACCGGCCGAATTAACCCGTTAGGGATAGCGTTAATTGCTGCTTGAAGCGCCTGATAAAAAGTTTTTAGAAAAAGCAAACCATCGCCATATTTTTGTGGGCTTCCTCTTAACTCAACATAGGCCAACCCTTCATTTAAACTTTGTAAGACAATAGCCTGCGCATAACTCTCAACGCCGTACAGAGAAGATAACAGTGTTGAACCTGTTAATTCACCGGGCCGTTCGTAGGCTGAAAAGCCATGTTGACTACGCTTAAGTGCCACACGAGGTTCTGTGACGCTCCATAAGTTAGTCATCAGTTGCTGTTCGGTCGCTTCAATTAATAATGCTGAGGCTAAAAATGGCTTTTGAACATTATCTTTTACCCGTGCTGTCCAATTCCAATCCCACTCAGAATCATTATTCAATAAGGGTTGAACTATTTTTAAAGATTGATTTTTCTCTCTAACAGACATCGATGACCAAATTGAATGTGCAACTTTGCGTTGGTCATCAAGATTTAAGCAGCCCCCCAAATGGCGATGTAAATCGGCTTTTGGCAAATTATTGAGGGCGTTTTTATGTTCTCTACCAAGAGGGGTTTCTCGAAAGCGATTGATGACCTTCGGAGGGAGCCGATATAAACTTCGCCAATTTTCATGTTGTTCTTTAAGACTCAATTCAAGGTAATAATTACCTAATAATTGACTACCCATTTTTTCACGATATTTTAATTCCTGACTCAACCAATCCTTTGGCTTTGGCCAAACCACAACACACTTATCACCGGCCAAACCTAATGGGTATTGGTTTAGCGTAATGGGCACCATCCCTCCCATTTTTACATCCAATAAATCACTGCGAACCATTGACCCTGTGATCATCGGTGTAATAGAACTGGCGTTTAATTTACTTAACGGTTGGGTAAACAGTTCAGGCTCACTGACTCGCATATCTTCTGGCATATCTTGAAAATCAACGCCTATGACATGAAGTAAGGCCGTGCAGCCAAAAACACTGCCGGCCCACTGCATATCCGCACTCATTGTTTTTCGCCCGCCCGCCAAAGATAATGACACCTGCCCACCATTCGCATATTCGTGTGCAGCTAATGTGGTTCTTAAGATTAATTCTTGAATATGTTTGCACTCAGCTTGAGTCGCTAAATTTCCAGTGTTTTCAGCTTGCCAAACCCGCGTGATTACGGGAAAGGGTAAAAGCAAAACCCACTCATTTAATTTGTCTAGACTTGCCGATGTAGCTTTACCTTGTGTGGTACAAATCCAGATTTCATCAATGGACTGCAATTGAAATTCAGCAATGGCTTCATCTAATGCCGAATGATTTTCCAAACAGTTATAAAGCGGTAGCTGTTCAGAATTAATAAAACCATAAACCTCTGGGATGACTGCCCAGCTTGCTCCTAACGTACAAATTAAAATGTTAGTCATATCCAATTAAGATAAATGTAATTAATCCCATCATAACATTAGATTTCATCGAATAAGCAACGCTAGTCAAAAGTCATTCCTTAAAGAACCTCCTTTTTTTCTGGTAAGAAATCAACTTAAAAACTGTCAACTGACGCTTAAGCACTCATCCACATGTCATTAAGACTCGTTAATTAAATCACCCCTATGATCTGTAAATGCTTTGATCAACACGCCCCCACTACATTTTATAGGACCCACGACTCCTATTGATGCGTCACATCGCACGTTAATTGAACCGACTCATCACCAGAGAAAATTGCGACCGGTTATGAGGGGTGCAAAAACAGCATTTAATGAAAATCATTTGCTCTACAGGCTAGGAAAATCAGAGCCCTAACACTAATTCGTTGCGCATTTAATTTGCACTCTTTTTTGCACCCCACCGGCCTATGGATAATGCGAAATTTTACTACAGGTTCAGCACATGCCATTAAATGAATACCAACCGAAGGAACAATTTATCGCCAATCACCACTGGCTTTTTACCGAGCATCAGTTCGACTGGTTTATCCGTCAACGAGCAAATAACGGACTGGATGCATCTGGAGCGCTGATAAAAATTTCGAACCGATGGTATATCCACACCGACAAATTCACGCAGTGGTTTATATCCCACAGCGCATAAAAGTTTTGTGCATCTACTCGGTGTTACTAACAAGGATGTTATGAGTTACAGATGAGCCGGGTAGATGCCAATTTATTTCATCAAGAAAGGAGTCAACTATGTGAGTTACAAACGTAAGACATTTTAGTACTAAAATTTTTTTTAAATAGATTAGGACATTTATGATGATAGATAATTTTTTAAACAGCAACACAACTAACGACATCAATCTCCCAAAGGAAGAATACGTTATTGTTAATGCTATTCAGATACCCTATCAGTGCAAAGCCGATCCCATTGTTATAATTAGAGAGGTATTGTTAGAGGCTGTATTATTAGAGCAACCTGTTGATTGGGATAAAGACACTCCTTTAGCACCTTTGTTAACCCTACTCAGAAAAGGATACAGTGGTGATTACATAGGTGCTCATGCTGAGGTTAGTAATATATTCCCTAAAGGCAGCATCGGTTACGCTAATGCTGACGATGAGACAGGCGATAATGATGAAAATGATATGTTCGTCATTCATTTGAGGCAAGCCATAGCTTTATTAATAAGCCAGGGAACTTCCTATCAAATTATTTACGACTCGTTACTGCAGGCTGTTTTTGATTATGGCGTCAGTATCTCTGAAAACTCCATGGTTCTAACAAATCTACTGCTAATCGCCGTAAAAGATGTGTTTATGATAATAGCTGATTATGAATGGGAACAGGAGGAGTTGGAAGAGCAAGAAAAATTTATCTTATAAACCCTATTCAATACATAGGTATTACGTAATTTTGTGCGGCAACGCACTGGCATTGAACCCCTCCCATGGGAGGGGTATTTATCACTGGCCTGAACAAAATAGAGTAATCCAACAGCATCAATTAAAGGCGTCGATCTTGAATGATTATCTCGACGATGCACAAAACATGATTGGCCTATCCGTTAAGACTCGACGACCCAACAGCCATCAATACCATTAAGGTCATTAATACGGTGTAAAAAAGAAGTACCCTCTTAAAAACACCTCCAAAGCGCCACGTTAACCCCCCTGAAAATGTGATGACACCACAAGCTATAGCCCTGCATTAAACATGAATCTTGCTGATATATTTTATCCAAAATAAACTAACCCTAATCCTGATATGGCTACCCATTGTTGACGATTGAAACACGTGGGAATCGTT
>Ga0114933_10003636_pt1 | contig 14891 bp, 16 predicted proteins | sample 4SBtaG_FD_89691 | JGI IMG/M metagenome (GOLD analysis project Ga0114933, IMG submission 89691) | Deep subsurface microbial communities from Kolumbo volcano to uncover new lineages of life (NeLLi) - 4SBTROV12_W25 metaG | ecosystem: Environmental > Aquatic > Marine > Volcanic | place: Kolumbo... | reverse complement strand
GTGCGTGTCTTGTTGGAGTTACTATTAAAGATTTTACCGTTTTTAAAGTTTCTGGCAAATATTTTACTAAAGAAGAAGACTGTATAAAAGCCGGCTTTCCAAAATAAATTAGTGTTTTATTAAAAATTAAGAGGCCCTAGTATCGGTCGCTTTTTTATAGGTTCTCCTGAAGATCTTTTTAAATTGATAATGTCGTATAATACTTTTTACAAAATTACAGAATTTTAGGAAGAGGTAGCTGGTATTTTCGAGAGGCAAAAACTGCCATTAAAAATGCTCCACTTAACCGGGCGGCATGCAGTAACCCCATAAAAGTTACTAAAGAATAATTCTGGGCTACAGAAAATAAAAGAGACCCAACAATAGTCAAAAGGTAGGGGGTATAGGCTATCCACAAAAGTTTGTAGTCTTGCTTTGTTTCCAAAATACGCTCATAGGGAGAAAGAAATACCTCAATTAAATAGCCCAGCGCTACAATTAAAAAGATAGAAAGAGCGTTTGATTGTTTTAAAATTGCTGGGTGTATATAAAGAGAGATTGCTATAAGTGCCAATAGAACTGCGCATACAATAATTACATAGTTGTAAAGGCGGGTAAAAGCATTTTTAAGAGCAGTCTTTTTTTTTGACCCTTCTTCAACATGTGCCAGTAGAGCTGTGTCAGCTATGCCCAATATGGTAAGAGCTATTCTTTGAAAAAACAAAGCAGCTTCATGAGCAATCTTAAAACTATTAGCGCTAATCATACCGATAGTAGCTGTTAAATAGGGAAAAAGAATATTACGTTCTGAAAAAGATTTCACTATCAAGCCTGCCCACATAACAGCAGAGTGAACAATAAAGTTTTTGCTTGCTTGTTTTAAATCTACGGGTTCATCTTCTGGATACTGTTTATCATGGTACAGTATTGGCAAAAAAAGCAAACTCCCTATTACAATAATAATACTTGAGGCAGTGGCAGTAAGAAACATACAAGGAATAAGAAGAGGGTTACTGCTGAAAAAAAACAAAAGTAGAAAGATGGAAAGAGTCTCTAGGAACAGTACACCAATTAAAATAAGATTAAATTCTTTTTGTTTAAACTGCGCATGAAACAAAGAACGAAATACAGCTACCATTCCTTTACTCACAAAAAGTGCTAATACATACCATCGCAAAGGTATTATATATTTATAAAGTGAGCAACAGGTGAGTAAGTACCACAAAAGGGAAGATCCAACAGTTGCCAAAAGTATACTTTGAAACAGTAAAATTGCTTGTATAAAAAGACGATGGGTCCTTTTATTTTTTGCAAATACCGGGCAGTAACGAGGTATCGATCTTTTAAAACCACAATCAAGCCATAAAATAAGAATAAAAATAAGTGCTTTAGCACCGGCCCATTGCCAGAATTGTTCTGCTGTAAGAGTTGCATAAAGTGCAAAGGAAAGTGCGACTGAAAGAGTTTTATAAATGGTATAAAAAATACTATTCCACATAATTCCGCGGGAAAATTTTTTGTAAATATTGATAAGGCCCACTTTTTTCCTTTGTTTTTTAACTTTAAAAAGTTACTTTTAAGATACGTTTTTTTATAGGGAGTGTGAAGTTTTCTATTGCGAGTTATTCAATAGTGCCTTACAATAGGAACTTTAAAAAAATATTTGAATAGCGCAACGTTTTTTAACTATTAGATGAATAAATCAAATATTATTAAAATCTTTCTGTATCATTGAAATTTGAAAATATTATTTGAAACTATTGATTGACAGCGGTAAAAAGGATTGAATTAAGTCTTTTATAAGAACTTGATGTTTTGGAGTAAATTTTTTAGAATTGAGAGTAGTTAAAAAAAGAGGGTAGAAAAATTGTGAAAAAAAAACTATTCATATTGTTGTTTGTTTGTTTTGATGGACTAGCAGTGAAATGCAATCGATACAATCGTTATTTTACTATTGGTCCAACCTTTACATGGTATCATCAATCTACTACAAATTTTTTTGACTCTGGAAGCAATGAAGAACAACTACTTAAGGCGACCACAAAAATGGTACCGGGTCTTTTTTGTGACATTGTTTTTTATTCTAAACGCAAAAATAAATTTTTTATCAATGGAGGGATAAACTTTTCTTATAGCAGACGAAAGGGTGCATTAATAGCAGATTTACTGGAATCGGGACAAAGTACGCCAATTTTTTCTGTAAAACAAGATGTTTCTAATACACGTATTACTCCCTATTTAGAACTAAGCAAAATCTATAAAAATGATTTTGAATGGTGTGCTTATATAGGTTTACCTTTGGTACCAAAAACAGTAACTGTTTTTAAAATATATGAAAAATCAACAGATGCCTACATTGGACAGCGTCTTAGAGCAGGTTTAATGAATATTTGGGGAGAACTGGGGCTAAGCCTTACTAAAAAGTATTATGATTTTTTTGATCTTAAACTAGAATATTCTTTTGCTTTTGGTAATGCTCACTATGGTAGAAAAATATACATAGACACAGCCGATAAAAATGCTTCTTCACATTTTAAACAGCAGATATTGCTTACTGACAAAGATTCTATTACTCTTGCTCAGAAATTAACTATAAAGCTTAAATCACATAGAATAGCTTTTTCTATAGGTAGCGATATTTAACGTTAGGGTAGAAACGTATCATGAAAAAATATATTTTGACTCTTTTTTTTATTACTTTATTGAGTGCAAAACTAGAGGCTTTTTTTGGGTTTAATACGAATGGTTATGTTAATGCAGACCAACCGACTGATTCAAATTTTTATCATGACGTTACAATAGATAGCAATGGTAAAATTATTGTAGTTGGAACAACCGATTCCGCAAATGGCTTAATAGCTCGGTATAATACTGATGGAACAATTGATACCACCTTTAATACAACTGGTTATATTAATACTGATAATCCAGCTAATTCTAAATTTTATTTTGGTGTTGCAACAGATAGTAATGGTAAAATAGTGGTAGTTGGTACGACAGATGCCATTGGTATAGATAATGAAGGAATTATTATTCGCTATGAAAATGATGGAACAATTGATACGACTTTTAATACAACAGGTTATGTTAATGCAGAAGTTCTTACAAAGTCTCAAATTTATTATAGTGTTGCATTAGATAGTAGTGACAGAATAGTTACAGTCGGTGCCACTGATGACTCAGATGGTTTAATTGCCCGGTATACTTCTGCTGGAGCACTTGACATTACTTTTAATACAACTGGCTCTGTTAGTACAGATCTTCCGGCTGATTCTTTTATTTATTATGATGTTGCAATAGATAGCAACAATAAAATAGTGGTAGTTGGTGGTACTGATAGTTTAGAGGGTTTAATTGCCCGATACAATACTGATGGAACAATTGATACGACTTTTAATGTAACGGGTTATGTTAAGACAGAGGGTGGTACTGATTCAAAATTCTATTACGATGTTGCAATAGATGGCAATGGTAAAATTATTGTAGTTGGTACAACAAATGCAGATAATGGGGTTATAGCTCGGTATAATAGCGATGGCACAATTGATACTACTTTTAATACAACTGGGTACGTTAACACAGATGCTCCTGCGGACTCAAAAATTTATTACGGTGTTACAATAGATAGTAGTGGTAAAATTATTGTAGTTGGTTCAACAGATGCAGATGATGGGATTATAGCTCGGTATAATAGCGATGGCACAATTGATACTACTTTTAATACAACTGGGTACATTAACACAGATGCTCCTGCGGACTCAAAAATTTATTATTCTGTTATTCTTGATGAAAGTGAACACATTATTGCAGTAGGTACTACAGATGCCACAGATGGTCTTATTATTAGGTACCTAGCAGATGGAGTACTTGACACCTCAACAGCTGAAACAATCGCTCATTTTGTAAGTCACTACCAGACATTGGGTAAGCCTCTTGGGTTATTAGGATAAACTTTTTAAAAAAATATTTGAAACAGAATGAAAATAAAAAGCGAGAATCCTACTGGAACAGCTAACTTAAAAAATGAATTCTGCCATTTAAATGAAAAGTGTCCCATTTTTTTTGCGAGTACTGTTAAAACAAAAAAAGCAAAAAGTCTTAAAAGAATGCACAATAAAAAAATAATAATGGGCAAAGAAGAAAGAGTATAATAAGCAACTATAACACATCCAATAAAGCTTGATACATTGCATATAAGACTATAATGGCTCTTTTCTTCTGCTGCAAAAAGCTTGTCATATATAATAAACATATTATCAAGAAAATGAATAAGAAAAAAAATATAAATCAGCGTCCATGTTTGTAAGGATTGTTTGCCAATTTTAAGTGACAAAAAATTATGGCCATTAATTAAAAAAAGAGCAAGAAGCGAAACAAGGACATAGAGATATTTTTGGGAAAAAAATGAAAAAGCATTTTTTTTGGAGGCTTGCGACATTGTTTTAGTTTGGGCAAAAAGTGCTGCTCCTGAAGGTGCAAAAACACGTCGCATAAAAGAGGCAACGGTAAAGGCAATAGTATTAATAAAAGCGGCCATTCCTGTTTGTCTAAATCCAGCGTAACTAGCAAAGAAAGGGAGTAAAAAGTTGCCAGAAAAAAAAGCGCAGCTCAGTTGGTTAAGATACAATATTGATCTATTTTTCCATAGAGAACGACTTATTGAGGGAGTAGATTGATTGGTAGTATAAGGTAATGTTTTATAAAAACAGTAGAGTTGCCACATAAGTATTGTTGTTGCAAAAAGCGAAACTATTACAAAAGGTATTACCAAAAGCTTCATAGAAAAAGGTAATCCAAAAAAATGTAACAACCATACAGATACAACATAAAGAGTAATATCACTCACTTCTATAAATGCAGTTGCTTTGTTTTTGAAAGCAAGATGTAATAAAGCACGTATATTTTTTTTTGTGCCTTCACTTGCAATAAAGGTACTCAATAAAGAAATCCAAGATAGTGTTATGAACGGTTTTAATAATTTAGGTGTTGGAATGGCATATAAAAAAAGTGCTCCAAAACTAAAAGAAGCACACCACATAAAAACTGTTTGTGTAAATAGGTAGGTAAAAATAAAATGAGAAAAACTTTTTTTAGTCTGTGTAATAGTAGAAAAAAGAGGTACAAGTGTTAGGTCTAAACTGCCATTTAGAATAGTTATTGTAAGAAATAAAAAGGCAAAAAGCGCACCATACATACCATAAAGAGATCGATCAAGCACTAAAAATAAGGCAGCTTGATGGCAAAGAAAAAGACTTTGATAACAAAGGGACTCAAAGGTATTCCAAGCCAATGCCTTTTTGACAAGCTTTTTAAGCTTATTAATTTTAATGACTTCTACTGTTTGGTCAAACATGATCTATTCCTTACTATACTAATTACCAGTCTTTAAATTATATCAAAAATATCGTTAAAAGAGTATTTTCAGTTTTTTTAAAAAAATCTCTTTACCTGGCTTTTTTGATTACGTTACACTATCACTCGTTCTTAAAAAGGAACTGGTGGAATAAAAAGTTAAGAAGATCAAAAACTCCCTAGAACAGGGAATGTTCCACTAAAAGATGAAAAATACTTTTATATATGTTAAGCTTTTTATCCCGTATGGGTCTTTATCTATTTTCATGGGTAAAAAGCTTTGATGGGAAGGGGAATTATGTTCTCACTAGAACAGAAGGTAGTATATCCAGGATGTGGGGTAGCGGAAGTATGTCAAATTTTTGAAAAGACTTTTGGGGCAACAAGCACAGTCTTCTATAAATTACGACTTTTAAGTAAAGAGCTAAAAGAGGCAACTGTTTTGGTTTCAATAGACAAAATAGATGAGCTTGGCATTCGCCCATTAAGTTCCACTGAACACATTAGTACAATGCTTGGAACACTCACAACTCCAGTACGAAAAATACACCAACAAGAATTAACAGCGAGTAATTGGAACCGTCGCAATAAAGAATATCAAAATAAACTCAGGACAGGTTCTTTGAAGGATATTTCAGAAATTTACCGTGATCTTAAATATATTTCTCAGCACAAAGAACTTTCGTTTGGAGAAAAAAGTCTTTTAAGTAAAACAGAATCATTACTTGTCGAAGAAATATCTGCAGCCGAACAGCTTGCAGAAGATAAAGCGATTGAACGCTTGCGTTCTTTTTTTGTGCCATTTATGGCTCAATCACAGCAACGTTTATAACAGATTTTTAAGGAGTGTAGTTATGAAAAAAAATCTGCTATTTTCATTGTCTTTTACATTTTTACTGTAATCATTGACTCTTCGTATAAAAAACTATACTTTGCTCAGAATAATACATGGATGAAATTATTGAAAAATTCACCTGGTAGGGGTTTTATGAACGGTAGGGGTTTATTTATTACGGTTTGTTTATCAAGCTGTTTTACAGCAATTGTACAAGGGGCCGTTTACAATCGAGGCATTCAGTTTGAAAATGGTGGCTATGCCGTAATTTCAGCATTACGGGAAAATGTTTTTGGAAGAAAAGTTACTGCTGCTTATCTTTTATCTGGAAGTGAAAGGCCGGAATCTTTTACGGTAGTATATCATGAAGAGAGAGGTGATCTAGCTTTTGGGGGTCTTGATGAAGAAACGGCTTCTCCAATTGTTTATAAAATTTTTGTTGGAGATCGAAAAAGATCGATAATTCGTCACTATAGTAAAGAAAATATCATTAATGAGGGAGACTATACTTTCTTTTTATTAGCTTATCGAGCAATGCAAAAGGAAGATGTTAGAAGAATAAATGGACCTCTTAAAGAAGAAGAACTGCGAAAAATAATGGCATCATGAATAAACGGTTTATTTTAATACATGGGCCAACAGGAGTTGGCAAAAGCAGCACTATTATGCAGCTAGGCAAAACACTTCCTATTGAAATAGTTAATTGTGATGTGGGGCAGTTTTATGAACCATTTGGTATTGGTACGGCAAAACCGAACTGGAAACAGGAAGCTATTCCACACCACCTTTTTGATGTCATTACAAAACCTGAAGATTTTACCGTTGCACGTTATCGTCGTCTTATTTTAAAAACTATGGAAGAAATTTTGAAAAGAGGGAATACGCCAGTCTTGGTTGGCGGTTCTGGGTTTTATGGCAAGTCTCTCTTTTTTCCTCCCTGTAGCGAATCGTCAGATTGGGATGAAAGCCAAGAAGGGTCATGGCAAGAACTTTTCAAAAAAGATCCGCAACGGGCTACTGCTATTGGTAAAAATGATACGTATCGTATTGCACGGGCATTGAGCATTCTTAAAACATCAGATAAAAAACCGTCAGATTGTATTCCTCAATTTGATCCACCTCCTGGCAAAGCATTGGTTATTTTTTTATCGCGAGAGAGGCAAGAGTTGTATGAACGTATTAATGTTCGTACGCATGAAATGTTTAAAGAAGGGTGGCTGGAAGAAGTCAAAAGCCTGATTGGTACGCCGTGGGAAAAATTTTTGGAACGAAAAAAACTTATAGGGTATACTGATATTCTACGGTACATAAAAGAAGCGTCTACCAGTAAAGAGGCATACCAAATAATGATTAAAGCTATTCAGAAAAAAACTCGTAATTATGCAAAACGGCAAGAAACTTTTTGGCGCATGTTTAAAAAAATACTGGCAGCAGAATTTAAAAAAACTGATTCAATCATTATTCAGGTAAATCTTACACAAGACCTTCATAGAAAGAAGATCGCAAAAAATCTTGCTCAGTTCATTCTCTAAAATCGGGAGAGTCATGAAAAAGGAAAAGCAGAAAAAAGAAGCCGGGCTTTTTTTGCCCAATCGTGAAGTTAGTTGGGTAATTGCACTTATCCTTACGCTTTGTTTCTTAGTGTTTTGTGCGGGATATTTTTGGGGACAACGGAAAGTTATGTCTCGATTTTTAAGTAAAATAGAAGAAGATTCACTTGCAGATAAGGTTACTTATTCTCTTTATACAATGACGGGTAAAGATTCTACAGAAGAGCAAGACCCTGAAGATGCGTTGGGAAATGGGCAAGAAGAAGTACCTTTTGAGCCAGAAACAGCAGATGAAACGACCAAGCAAGACGACGTAGTCGATACTTCTGTCGAAACAGGCCCACAGTTAGTATATGTTGCACCTCTGGTTGGTTTTGGTACACTACATGCAGCTCGTAGTTTTGCGCAACGTGTTAAAAAAACAGGAATTTCTGTTATTGTTAAAGAGCGTTCAAGTAAAACACAACGAGGAAGAAGAATCACCTGGTATCAAGCAGTTACTCAGGAATTTGAAAAAAAAGAAGAACTTGAAAAAGTGATAGAGATAGTAAAGAAAAAAGAACACATTAAAGAAGTAAAGATCATAGAGAAAAGAAAGGCCTACAACGCATGATGATTTCAAAGATTCGTACAGGAATCAAAAGCAAATGGAGTAGAGGGTTATTGTTATTTTTATTTGTAGCTCTTTTTGGTGGATTTGGAATGATGGCAGTTCTTCGAAAAGTGCTTTCAGGAACTACTGATGGAGTTGCTTTAGTTAATGGATTTGAAGTAAGTAAGGTAACATTTGCAAGAAAAAAACGAGATTTGCAAAAACGTATTTCTGGTATTTACAAAATGTATGGACAAATGGCTCCTTATATTTTAGCCCAAATGGGTCTTGATCCTGATCCAGAAAAAGGGGCCATGAAAGAAGTAATCCAAGAGGCGCTTATTAATCAGGCAGCAGATAAAGTTCCTGTCTTTTTGTCTCAAGACTTTGTAGCATTAAAATTTAAAGATCCCTATTTTTTGATAGAAAAAATTTACCATTTAATGCCGCAAAACATTATTGGCAAAGGCGGAAAAATTAATCTTGAGGCATTTAATCAATTTCTTGCAACGTATGATTTAGGCCCTATTGAACAAGATCTGGAAGCCTCTTTGCATCAGGAAGTTTTATTAACTCTGGTGGGCAATTCTTCGTGGGCTCCTGATTTTGTTATTAATGCAATGTATAAAAGCCGCGTACTGGCAAAAAAGTTTACTATTGTAACGCTGCCTCTTGACCACTTCATTAAAGAAGAAGAAAAAAAAGGTGCCAAACCAGGAGCAGTAAAAGCATTTTTTGATGATCAAAATAAAAAATCTAAACGGTATTACATTCCTGCAAGGAGAATGGGAACTAAATGGGTTTTTGAGCCTGGCGATTTTACACTTTCAATGAGCGAAAAAGAAATTGAAAATTTTTATAATAAAGTAAAGCGGTCTCGTTTTATTGATGCTCCAACACAGGTTAAAATTCGTGAAATTGTTTTTGATGATGTCAAAAATGTGGGGCTTCATGAACTGAAAAAACAAGCTGAAAAAGTTCGACAAGAAGCATTGCAAGATCCTTCTGCGTTTGCTGCATTAGCAGAAAAACATTCTTCTGCTGGTACTGCAAAACAAGGCGGTCTTGTTGATTTCTTTAAACGTGGAACTAAAGAAAAGGCACTTGAACGGATAGCATTTGTTACATTAAAAAAAGATGGCGATATTTCTGAGGTAATTCCTTTAGAAAAGGGGTATGTACTTGTACAACGTGTTGCAAGAAAAGATGCAACGTATAAACCACTTTCAAAAGTTAAAGAAGAAGTTAAAGAAACATTACAGCAAAAAAAGTTTGCGACAGAATTTCAAAGAGCAGCTTCACGTTTAGTGCGGTCAAATAGTGAAAATGCTCAACAACGGTTTAATGATTTTGTAGAAAAGAATAAAGGAAAAGAAGAAAAAATACCGGCAATAACAAAAGAAGAGACTCCAGAAAGTCCTCGCCTTTTTTCGATTAAAAAAGCGGGTGATAAAATAGCTTATTTAAGTGAGGGCAAAGGGGTTGTATTGCAACTTACCGGTAAAACAAAAAGAGAGGTTCTACCTTTTGAAATGGTAGAAAAAACGATAGCTCAGCATTTTTACGAAGAGAGAGCGCGTAAAGAACTAGCTAAAGAGATAGAAGCCCAAAAAAGTACTGCTGTTAAAGAAGGTAAGCTTACTATTCCATCTTGGGCCCATTCAAAGAAAACAGAGTGGATCAAGAATGAAGATCAAAATGAGCTTAAAAAATATAGAGAACAGGGTATTCCTCTTGATTTTCTTTTACTTGATAAAGAAGGTGGGGTACTAGGACAAATGGGCAAGAATGATGGTTTCATTGTTCAGCTTAATGAATTTAAAGAACTCGACAAAGATAAGGAGCAAGAAGAAAAAAATAAGCTTAAAACCGCATTGTTGGATGAATTTCGTAAGATGACTATGCAAGCTTTTATTGCTTCTTTAAACAGAAATGCTACAATAGAAATAACTTCATCATCTGATTCAGGGAGCGATATATAATGAAATCTAAAGCATCTGCAACAAAGGGAAACAAACCGGAAGCACAACACACAGCACGGCAAAAAGCTTTAGAAGTTGCTTTTGCTCAAATAGACAAGCAGTATGGAAAAGGTGCTGTTATGTTGCTTGGCCAATCAACCGGGGCTAAAGTTGAAGCAATTTCAACGGGTTCAATTTTGATTAATCAAGCATTGGGAATAGGTGGTTTTCCGCGAGGACGAGTGGTTGAAATTTATGGACCAGAGGCATCCGGAAAAACAACGCTTGCTTTGCATTCAGTAGCAGCGGCACAAAGTAAAGGTGGCATTTGTGCTTTTATTGATGCTGAACATGCGCTTGATCCGGAGCATGCAGGAAAGTTGGGAATTAAGGTTGATGATTTAATTATTTCGCAACCAGATTATGGAGAACAGGCGCTTGACATTGTTGAGATGTTAGTTCGTTCAGGAGCTATTGATATTATTGTAGTTGATTCGGTTTCAGCACTTGTTCCAAAAGCGGAACTTGAAGGTGATATGGGTGATACACATGTTGGGCTGCAAGCGCGTTTGATGTCCCAAGCATTGCGTAAGTTAACACCGGTTGTGCATAAATCAAAAACGGTTTTGATTTTTATTAATCAAATTCGTCAAAATATTAGCAGCTTTGCATTTGCAAAAAAGGAAACAACATCAGGTGGTAATGCTTTGAAATTTTATGCGTCAGTGCGTTTGGACGTGCGACGTATTGCAAGTTTAAAAAGAAACGAGGTACAGGTGGGTAACCGTATTTCGGTAAAAGTAGCAAAAAACAAAGTGGCTCCTCCTTTTAAAAAAGTAGAATTAGATTTGCTGTTTAATGAAGGAGTCAGCAGAGAATTAGAGATACTTGATGCAGCTTTATTTCATGGTATAATTGCTCAGTCAGGTTCGTGGTTTTCTTTTGAAGGAAATAAGATTGCTCAAGGTAGAGAGCAGGCGTTGAAGTATTTAAAAGCAGAAGCAAAGGTAACTGACCTTATTTTGAAAAAAATAACAAATGCAGTTGCAACAGTATAAAGGAAAGAACATTAGGAAGAGAGGAAATTCTAACCAATCAAGGAGCAGGCAGGTGTCTGGTCCACTGGCTAACGAAGATATCCGCGCTGAAAGAGTTCAAGTAATTGGCTCCAGTGGAGAAAACGTTGGTGTTCTTGATCGTCGAGATGCGCTTTATCAAGCTCGTCAAGAAGGTCTTGATTTGGTGATGATTGCAGAAAAGGGTGGAGAAGGTGTTCCGGTCACCAAGATTATGGATTATGGTAAGGAACTGTATAATAGAAAGAAAAAATTATCTGAAGCAAAAAAGCATCAGAAAGTTATTCAGATTAAAGAAATAAAAATTCGCCCTAAAATTGGTAAACATGATTACCAAACTAAGATGAATAGGGGAATTGAGTTTTTGGAAAGTGGGAAGAAAGTGAAGGTCACGTTGGTGTTTAGAGGGCGCGAAATGGTCAATAAACATGAACGGGGTAGAGAGCTATTTGATAAAATAGGCCGTACGTTTGAAGAGCGAGGTTTGCTCGAAAGAATCGTCGAAGATAAAGAAATGAAGGCTGGTTCTGCGTGGTCTAAAGTGTTTTCATTAAAAAGTAACAAGGGATAAAAATGCCAAAAATGAAAACGAACAGTGCAGCAAAAAAGCGTTTTAAAAAGTTGAAAAGCGGAAAAGTAAAACGTTCATGTTCACTGCGTCGACATATCTTGACTAAAAAAACAAGAAAAAGAAAGCGTCATCTTCGTGAAGGTGCTTATATTTGTAAACAAGATTTAAAAACAGCTCATGGGTTGCTACCCAATTAAATGGGGTTTATTAAGAGGATATTAAAAAATGACTAGGGTAAAACGCGGAACGGTTGTTAAAAAAAGACACAAAAGACTTTTAAAGCAGACAAAAGGTTTTTGGGGGCAGAGAAAGAATATATTCAAGCGTGCTAAAGAAACATTAATGCGTGCGCTTGCATTTGCATTCAAGGGTAGAAAACTCAAAAAGCGCGATATGCGTGCTTTGTTTATTTCTCGTATTAAAGCAGGTGCTCGTCAAAATGAACTTTCTTACAATGCTTTTATACATGGTCTTAAAAAGGCAAACGTTACATTGAACAGAAAAATGTTGAGTCAATTAGCATATTTTGAGCCACAGGGGTTTGCAAAGATTGCTGAGCTGGCAAAGCAGAATCGTTCTTGACAAAAAATCATCCTTCTCTGTAGACTGATTCCAGTTATATTTTCCTGAAGGGGAGAAAAGTTATGGAATTATTGGGATCTCTCGAAAAGAAGATTGAACGGTTAGTCACTTTGGTTAAAGAGCTAAGAGCAGAAAGAGAACGTTTGCATGAAGACAATAAGGCACTTATAGAACGTTTAGGACAACAGGAGCAGGCTCAACTGAAAAAAAGCGAAGATTTTAAAGAGTGGAATAAAGAAAAAGCTTCTGCAAAAAAAGCAGTTAGTGATTTAATAGCTGACATTGATTCATTAATTGAAAGCGGAAGTAGATAATGAATAAAGAAACGGTAAGTGTTTCCATCTTTGATGAAACGTACTCTCTTGTTACTGATGAGTCTGAAGAATCTTTAAAAGCAGCAGCTGCTCTTGTTGACGAAAAAATGCGAGAAATTTCTCGCGCAGGGTTTCGCAATGAGCAAAAAATAGCAGTACTTGTTGCTCTTCAATTTGCAAGTCAACTACTTGCAAAGGGGCGCAGTTCAAAAGAATGTAAAGAAGACTATGAAACCATCGTCGGATGGTTAGAAAAGCAAAATAGAGTACTTTCTGATATCTTTTAATGCTTGGTAGCTTCTGGTTTTCCCAATAGTTTGTACTCCGAATACCACAGGTAATTCGGAAGGGTTCCTTTTGGGTGGTAAATAAATGCATAAATTATTTGGGAATATAATACAATGATAGAGACTATACTAAGTGTGGGAGGTATTGCAGGAGCAGCAGGAATTTTATTTGCTGTTGTAATGCTTTATTTTGCACATAAGAAAACTAAAGAATCGAACGATTTGTTTTCTCGTTCTTCTGAAAAATGGAAAAGCGTTAAACGAGAGATAGAGACAGAGCGTCGTGAAGCACTTTTAAAAGTAAAAGACGAAATCTATAGACGTCGTAATGAGTTTGAAATTGAAGCCAAGCGGGATCGATTAGAGATTGAGCGTCAACAAGCAAAAATGAGTTCAAAATATGAATCACTTGATAAAAAGGAAACTCAGCTAGAAGAACTCAAAAGGGAGCTCCAACAAAAAGAGCGCAAGATGTCGCGCATGAGTGAAATCTTATATTCTAATGAAGAGAAACTAAAGACTCTTTATAATGATCTTATTTCAAAATTAGAAAACATTAGTGGCTTTAGCAAAGAGCAAGCACAAAAAGAACTCAGCGATACTTTGCAAGCAGAGGTTCAGCTAGCCAATCAAAAATGGATTCAAAAGGTTGAAGAGGAATATCGTCAAACAGCTAAGGAAAAAGCGGTTGCAATAACCGTTACAGCAATGCAGCGCTATACTGTTGATCAGGTTTCGCCGCATTCTTCTAGTGTTGTTCATCTACCCAATGAAGATATGAAGGGTCGTATTATTGGAAAAGAAGGGCGTAATATTAAATCGCTCGAAATGGCAACAGGCATGGAGTTTGTTATTGGTGATGCTCCCGAACTTATAACTATTTCTGGATTTAACCCAATCAGAAGAGAAGTTGCTCGCAGAGCTCTTGAACGATTGGTTTCTGATGGAAGAATTAATCCTACAAAAATTGAAGAAACTGTTGAGGCATGCCAAAAAGAAATTGAAGAAATTGTAGAAGAGTACGGTAAAAAAGCAGTGCTTGAATTCAATCTACAAGGGGTGCACCCAGAAATAGTAACACTTTTAGGAAAGCTTCATTTTAGAACAAGTTTTTCTCAAAACGTTCTGGACCACAGTAAAGAGGTGGGAACCTTTGCCCGCATGATAGCAGAAGAGCTAGGGCTTGATGGGCAAATGGCATTGCGTGCTGGTTTGTTACATGATATTGGAAAAGCGGTCACAGCGGAAGTTGAAGGCCCTCATGCCATGATTGGTGGTGACATTGCAAAGCGATGTGGCGAAGATCCTATTGTAGTTAATGCTATTGCTGCTCACCACGAGGAAGTTTCATTTACTTCTATTTACGCTCCGATTGTGGTTATTGCGGATACTATTTCTGCTTCTCGTCCAGGTGCTCGCCGTGAAACGTTATCGGCTTATATTAAGCGTTTGGAAAAGCTGGAAGAAATAGCTAATGGCTTTGATGGAGTTAAAAAAGCTTATGCATTGCAAGCAGGCAGAGAAGTACGTATTATTGTCGAAGAAGATTATTTAGACGACGAAAAAGCAGCTATTTTGGCACGAGACATTGCAGGAAAAATTGAAGAAGATATGAACTTCCCTGGCCAAATTAAAGTAAACGTCATTCGTGAAAAGAGGGCTATAGAATACGCACGTTAATAAAAAAGAAGGGTAGCTGTGAAATGCTTAATAAAGGTATGGGGTATTTTGCCCATTGTTGTTTTGTACTTTTTCTTTTCTATGACTTATGTGGTAGGAAAAGCAGGATTTG
>Ga0114933_10003633_pt1 | contig 14903 bp, 13 predicted proteins | sample 4SBtaG_FD_89691 | JGI IMG/M metagenome (GOLD analysis project Ga0114933, IMG submission 89691) | Deep subsurface microbial communities from Kolumbo volcano to uncover new lineages of life (NeLLi) - 4SBTROV12_W25 metaG | ecosystem: Environmental > Aquatic > Marine > Volcanic | place: Kolumbo... | reverse complement strand
TTTATGATTCATGGTATTTTTGTTTTGATTTATTACCACACAAGAAGTCTAAACAAATATATTTTTCAACAAATATTAATTGAAACCATGGTGTAAATATTTACCATAGTCCATCAAAGGATACATAAACTTGTTAAAAATAATAGGATTAGTTCCCTATTCTTTGAACATAAATTCATAAATCTAAATCATTTTATATTGATTGTAAAAATTTAGTAAGTTGTACGAGCCATGTGTGACTGAAAAAGATCAACCTTAGGTAGTATAAATAAACTTGAGTCTAACTGAGAGTTACAAATGTTCCTGTTCAAAAAAAATATGATTTTTAAGGACAGCCAACAGTTTATTTAAAAAAATAATGCGTAAAACTCTATTTTTTATGTTTGCTTTAGTATGTGCGGTTACTGTTCCACGAACTGCCCCATGCAATATTGATAATTTCATAAAACTACATGAACTTAAAACGAAATTAGATTTTTGTAAAGAGATTTGCATAGACAGACATTCTTTTGGTGTGAATGAGTGTCAAACAGAATATCCATTATGGAAAAAAGCATCTTGTAGAAAAAATGAAATGCTCAAGATGTTTCTTTGTAAGGAAAGATGTTTGAAATTTCATGACTAACAATACATCTTTATCCTTTAATGGACCGAACATATTTATTAAAATGTGTTTTTGTTTTAATTTATGACCATACAAGAAGCCAAAATATATTTTTTATTTTGTTTTTTTTTATATAATTCACTTTTTAGTCGCATTATCAGTGTAATATACATATGGTGATAATGTTTAAATAATTTAATCTTTGTACTTTTCATCTTTCCTTTTTCGCGTTGATTTTTTAGACAATGTTAATTTATCCTTATCGTAAGCACACAAAAAATAATTATTGTAGTATTGTTTCTTTATTTTTGTGACGAAACATTTACAAGAACACCCAAGAAGATACCAACAGTAAAAATATTAGTGTGTGTAAACCAGATGAACTGAAACAAGACATTACTAAGAAAAAGATTGTTTTTATGAATTTTTTAAAAAAATACAATTTAATATTGATTATTTGAAAAAAAATTTATTTGAACCAGAATTAAAACAGGATTTGATAGATTTTTTCAAAAATAATCAGGATACACCAGAATGATGTTCGGATATATTTACAAAAATTTTATTTTGACTATTTCATAATATAAATATTTTCAAAAACCATGTTCAAGCCAGTTCCTGACATTTAAAAACATTTTAAACCATGGTGAAAAATCAGTATTAATTTTAACATCACTCCATGGAATTTGCCATTTTAAAAAAGACCTTTCTGGATGTGGCATGATAGCTAAATGACGATTATTATTACTTCCCACCGCAGCAGTTCCTTCATGAGACCCATTTGGATTATAGGGATATTCCTCAGTTGGATTATTATTGAAATCCACATATTGTAAACATGTATTTTTTGGTTTTATAAATTTACCTTCTCCATGGGCAACCCACATTCCAAAAACTAAATTATCCATATTTTTAAGAAAAATATTTTTAGAGCAGGTGACTTTTAGTGTGGAGAATCTTGATTCAAAACGTCCAGAATTATTATCAACTAAATTTCCTTCAACCCAACCTAAATAACTCATTAATTGACATCCATTACATATTCCTATAGAAAATGTGTCTTTTCTTTCATAAAAATTATCAAATTGTTTTTTTATTTTATCATTGAATCTAATGACATTATACCATCCTTTCCCAGAACCCAAAACATCAGAAAAACTAAACCCTCCTGCAAATCCTATCCCATTTAACTTATCTAATGTTATCCTGTCATTCAATAAATCGAATGTATTTATATCCACTACATTAAAACCAGCATGATAAAAAGCTGATGCTAATTCCTTTTCACTGTTTGTTCCCTCTTCTCTTAAAATACCAACCGTAAATTTCCTTTTGGGAATTACCCAGTTTTGGCGAAATGGAACGAAATAGTATGGAATATTATAATTTTGATAGACCAATTTTTCTTTTTCAACACATTTTAATTCACATTGTTTTTTTTCCAAATTATAACTCGATGATTCCCAAAACCATCTTAATTTAGTCATTGAATTTTCATAAATAATTTGATTTCTATGTTTTATTGAAATTTTATTATTTCCCACTGTTTTAGCTATTTGAAAAGTTTTAATATCCCTTGACTGAAACATTTCTATGATTTTGTCCTGGTTTTTATCCAAACACTCCAAAACAACTCCTATCTCTTCATTAAATAAAAATCTATTGATATAATCTATATCATTCTTTTTTGAATTAGGGATGGCCATTTCCAAACCCTTATTCCCAGAAAAAGCCATCTCTAAAAGAGTGACTATTAGACCACCATCACTTTTATCATGACCTGAAATAATCAATTTATTTTTAATGAGATTTTGAACTATTATAAATGTTGTTTTGAGTTTATCTATATCTCTAATCAATGGTGATTCATCATGAAAATCATATACATGTTCCAAAATAGAACCTCCCATAGCCAAATGTTTTTCTGACAAATCTACAAATAATAAAATAGAATTATTAGATTTAATATCTGGTGTGACCTTTTCATATATATTTGGACAATCCACATAGGACGTCAAAACTAATGTTCCAGGAGATTTGACCATTTCGTTTTTAAATTTAACTGCCATAGATAGACTATCCTTACCTCCATCTATGGCTATCCCCAAATCAATTAGTAAATCACTCAATTCTTTGACAGCCATATACATTTTATATCCTTCTTTGGGATCTGTGTTTGGAGAGGGCCACATCCAGTTAGCAGAACATTTTATATTACCAAAATCTTCAATAACAACCCACATAAGATTAGTCAACATTTCAGCGACACTTTTATGAGAAAGTGATTTTGGACTTGATAATCCTGCTAAAGGTTGACATCCTATGGAAGTAGCACATCCTCTAAAATATCCAGATTTATCTTTGAAATGTGACTGTGAGATTAATCCAAAATTAGATAATGGTGTGTGAAGAGGCCCAACACATTGTTGTTGAGCTATCAATCCTGTAACTGATCTGTCCACTTTATTTGTTAAAAATCTTTTTGAACCAACTGCTATATTTTTTAGAACTTTTTCCAAATTGTAACAAATGTTTCTTTCTAAATCATCTTGGTTTGATTCATAATCAATTTGGTATTTATGATGATCTATTTGGTATTTATGATAATGTGATTTATGGTGATTGATAGTTTTTTCTAAATGATAATTTCGTTTTGGAATATTTTTTTGAAATTCATAATTATCCAGAATAGATTTTTCATTATTCTTGATAATTAATCCATTATCTTTTATTTTTCCAACTATATCTAAATTCACATATTCTCTTTCACAAATATCTTGGACCAATCTAATATTTTTATCTTTAACAAGGATAGCATTGGATTCTTGATATTCAGATAACCATATTTCAATATCATCTAATCCTTTTTCACCCATTTTGAGTTTACCAATATCTATAATAGCACCTTTATCTTCTATTATTTCTTTTAGAACATTCCCATTTCCACCTGCACCTTGATCATGAATACTTTCAATAGGGTTTTTTTCTCCTAACTCTATACAAGTTCTTATCACCTTGTCCATTTTCTGTTCCATCTCTGCGTCATCTCTTTGAACAGATATATAATCTAACTCATTAGAAGAAATTCTACTGGAAGCAGATGAACCACCAAGACCTATTTTATATACTGGGCCTCCTATTTTACAGATAGACATAGAATTTAATGGTTTGTTTTTGATGACATGCTCATTTTGGATCATTCCTAATCCAGATGTGAACATAATTGGCTTAATCCATTCTATTCTTGGTTCTGTGTTAGATTTAAAAGAATATGTGAATCCCAATATTATTGGTTCTCCAAATTTATTTCCATAATCCGAAGCACCATTGCTAGCATCTATTAGAATTTCCAATGGATTTGCCATATTTTTTGGATAATTTGCTTCATCTCCATAAATATCTCCAACACAATATCCAGCAGAGCCACAAACGCATAATCCACCTTTTCCTGTAGCTTGAACATCTCTAATCCTTCCTCCTATTCCAGTTGCGGCACCAGAAAATGGTGATATTCCGGTTGGAAAATTGTGTGTTTCAGCTGTTAACAGAAAATCTAAATTTGTTTCTTTCATTTTGTATGAATTATTATAATTTCTTACCAATATGTTAGAACTATACCCTTTAATCACACTGGAATTATCACAAAATGCAACTAAACTATTATTTTTATTTTTTTCCAAAGGTTTTTTTGCTAAATCAAAAAGAGATTCTGATATAGATAAATTATTTATTATTAGATTTCCCCTAAAAAAATGATGACGACAATGTTCACTATTTGATTGTGATATATCAAATATGGCAAATAATGGATCTTTCCATGAATAATAATTTTTTTTTATATAATCAATATCATAAATGGTCAATGACAAACCATAATAATCATTTATTTCTGATAAATATTCTTCTAGTTTTGGATTTTCTTTTGTTTTTTTTAAATTTATTCTTTTAAAATAAGAAATAGTATTATTTCCATTGTATATTTGTTCAGTCATTTTATCATGATTTTTAGAAAATATTGAGATGGCTGTTTCATCAGTTACATAAATTATAGATTTAATAATACTTTTAATGCTTATTCCAGATTTTTTTGCTATGCTCATCACATTAGAGCTCCAAGGTGCTAATGATCTTGTTCTTGGTCCTATCTCCACTGTGTGTTTTCCATTTGGTATTATCAATTCTGACACATTAGCATCTAAAAATAATTTTATTTTATTTTTATGAACTGAACTACATATCACATTGAAACAATTATATATATTATCATCAATAAATTTATATAATTTCATGAAATTAGATTATTTTATATTTTTAAATAATTATTTTGGAGAACATTAAAATATATAAAAAATCTATAATATTTTCACATATAATTTATATGGAAATAGCAAAATATTCTTTTTTGTTCACTATGTATTGGATTGGTGTTTATAAATGTGTGGGATTCCTGTATGACAAAGACAAAGGGATATCTACAGAAGACACAGAAACCAAAATAAAAACCAAAATAAAAACCAAAATAAAAACTAAAATAAAAACCAAAATAAAAACCAAAATAAATAATAGAAATAAAATAATTTCCAATTTAGTAAGTTTTTGTCATGCGTCAACTACAGTTTCTATGGCTGGTTTTAATTACATTTTCAGGAATTATTATGGAGCTAACAGACTTATGTATGGATTTTCAACAGGTTATTTTATATATGACTTGTTAAACTTATTTTTTAGGAATGACAATCTCACAATGAAGTTGGGATATTCATTTCATCATTTAATTTCTCTAAATCTGTTATATCTCTTACATTTTAACGATGTATATCATAAATATTTTGTTATTTATGGTCTTATAGAATTATCCAATTTGCCAAGTTATTTAATATATCACTTGATGAAAACTAAAAATGAAAATAAAATAATCAATTCAAAAAAAAAATGTTTGGAACAAAATCTCAAAAAATACAAATTATCCCAAGCAATAATTTATTCAACTATAAGAGTTCCTATTATGGGATTATTTGGTTATATTAGTACTATTAATAATGATAATAGTAATATAATATTGTGTTCATATTGGGGATTATATTCATTGGGTTTTTTTTGGAGTTACAAATTGTGGAGAAATATACTTAAATAAATTCAGAAAATAAGAAGGTTTTAATGGTTATAAATATTCATATCTTGATTTTGATAGAAATTAATAGAACTATAGTATAGTTATCTATTAAACACCATCAATTTTACATTAGAATAACTGATTTTTTCCAAAAATTATCCAAAACCATTTTGGAATATTTTAGTAGAATTAATGTGTTTGTGACAAAAAAAATCAGTCCATTTAAAATAAAATTTGAATTTCAAAATCATTTTAGGAATTGAGATCATAATATCTTATTTAGAAATTTCTAATACGAATTTTCTAGATGCCACTAATTTATGGTGCGATAATCGTGAAGAAGCAATAAAATTATATGGACACATATCAGATTGGGATGTGTCTAAAATTACCAATATGAAAGATGCTTTTAAGAACAAACTTAATTTCAATGATGATATAAGTAACTGGAACACATCTAAAGTGACCACTATAGAGAGGATGTTCAATAATGCAAAGTCTTTCAACAGCAATATTTCACAATGGGATGTGTCTAAAGTCACAAACATGTGTAATATGTTTTTTAACACATCATTTAATGGTGATATTTCACAATGGAATATATCTAAAGTCAAGAATATGTGTCGTATGTTTAGTTATACACCATTTGATGGTGATATTTCTTTATGGGATGTGTCCGATGTTAGTAATACAGTTCAAATGTTTGGTAGTAGTCCTTTTAGTGGTGATATTTCTTGTTGGAATGTGTCTAAAGTAACAAAAACAAAAGGAATGTTTCAATTTTGTGAGTTTTTCAAAAGTGATATTTCTAATTGGAACATATCTAAAGTAACTACCATGAAAAGAATGTTTTATTATGCAAAGTCTTTTAACAGTAATATTTCACAATGGGATATGTCTAAAGTAACAAACATGTCTGATTTGTTTCATAACACATCATTCAATGGTGATATTTCTAAATGGGATGTGTCTAATGTTACAAACATGTGTGGCTTGTTCTGTCACACACCATTTAATGGTGATATTTCTCAGTGGGATGTGTCCAATGTCACTGATATGAGCAGAATGTTTTACAGCAGTCATTTTAGTGGTGATATTTCTTGTTAGAATATGTCTAAAGTTACAGAAACAATAGGAATGTTTCAGTTTTGTAAGTTTTTCAAAAGTGATATTTCTAATTGGGACACATCTAAAGTCTGGTTAATGTGCAACATGTTTTGTGGAGCTAAATTATTCAATAGTGATATTTCCAATTGGGATGTTTCTCATTTGGTGTCTATGAGTGGTATGTTTTGTGGAGCTAAATTATTCAATAGTGATATTTCCAATTGGGATGTTTCTCATGTTGAAGCTATGGCTTACATGTTTAATAATGCGGAATCTTTTAATGGTGACATATCAAAATGGGATGTGTCTAATGTAACTTCAATGCCCAATATTTTTAATAGGGCTAAATCATTTAATGGTGACATATCAAAATGGGATATGTCTAAAGTGATTAATATGACAAATATGTTTTTTGAGAAATGTGAAGTAAACTTGGCATATGTAGTGGCATCTAACACAAAATCCTAATTACAATCATAAGATAATCTATGTTAAGAAAGATAATGAACACCGATCATAGTATTACAAGATAAAGATATAATTTCTAAAAGACAATGTAGAATTTAGTGACCAATTTTTTTTTGTGGAACTTTCATCCAAAGAAAACAAGTGATTTAATATTTAGTACAAAAAAATTTTATTTTTGCCAGGTCAGAGTTTTGCCCGTCACATCTGGAAAATGACTGACTCTAAAATGACTGACTCTGACTTCAAAATGACTTTCTCTAAAATTTGCGATGCCAATTTCCTATCCGCAACTAATTTGTGGTGTAAAGATCGTGAAAGTGCGATGAAAATATATGGACATATTTCTGATTGGGATGTATCAGAAATCACTAACATGGGAAAAGCTTTTGAAGATAAACACTCATTCAATGATGATATTAGCAGATGGAACACATCAAGTGTGACCAATATGGAGAGAATGTTCCATTACGCAAAATCTTTCAATGGTGATGTTTCACGATGGGATGTATCAAATGTCATGAATATATCTTGTATGTTTCTACACGCAGGATCATTTAACGGTGATGTTTCACGATGGGATGTATCAAATGTTACGAATATGCGTTGCCTGTTTTGTCACACATTATTTGATGGTGATATTTCTAATTGGGATGTTTCTATTGTAACTGATATGGGTCAACTGTTTTATGATAGTCCTTTCAATGGTGACATTTCTGAATGGAATGTGTCGAACGTGACAAATATGAATGGAATGTTTAAGTTCTGTAAATATTTTAATGGTGATATTAGTAAATGGGATGTATCCTCGGTGACAATTATGTCTTGTATGTTTCAAGGAAGTATTTTTAATGGTGATATTTCTTGTTGGGACCTGTCTAGTGTGTCAACCTTGAATTGCATGTTTTCTGGTGCAAAATTGTTTAATAGTGATATTTCCAATTGGAATGTATCAAGAGTCACAGACATGTCTTATATGTTTCATAATGCTGAATCATTTAATGGTGATATATCTCGTTGGGATGTATCTAATGTAATTAATGTGCTTTGTTTGTTTAATGGATCCAAATCATTCAACTCAAATATCGAGCTTTGGAATATTTCTAAAATGACTGATTTGTATGATATGTTTGCTGATACTCCTTCATTCGAACATGATCTCACACGATGGGGGACTCACAAATTGATAAGTTCCCACAAAAAGGGTGATGTGACACCAATAATGATTTTGCGAGATCAACTTTCGGATTAAACTCTCTTGAACACCCAAAAGAAGACCTTTTTGATATTCATCTAAGAAATATGTGATTCAAGTATTTCACAAAATTTATCAAATATTTTTTTTATTTTATTTTTTTTGTAAATGTGGACTTAGAAAAATGTGGCTCTAAAAATTGATTAGATAGTCAAGAAAAATTTGATTTTGACTAACAGTGTGAGGCTGTACACACACACTAACTGTACCAAAAAATGACTGATAATAAATGTCGTTGTTTGATTTGGGGAAGTGGGGACAAAGAAAACACTAAGACAAAAAAAGCTCCAAGATGTTCAAAGAACAAAATTCCAGGATCGGATTTTTGTAGACAACATGGAAAATCAATCAAAGATTTACATCTTGAAAAAGGTAAACCTCTAAGAGAGGTTTACGAGACTGATCCAGGATCTGGAATTTATTATGTGAAATTCGATGGACTGAAATTTGAAGGAGAAACAAAATTTCATATTGTGGAATATGTGTGGCAGAAGTATGGTGCGTGTGATCGTCTGTTCATAGCAAGAGATCCCGATGATGGTGAAATATTTTATGCTGGATATAAACCATATTTCTTTGAAAATATAGAAAATTCCCCAGATTATGCTTTTGAATCGTACATAGAAAAAATTAAACGTAAATGTCTTGGTCTCGATAAACATACCGCTGATAAATTGCTCAGAATATTGATTATGACATCCACAACAATTGATGAATGCTTGACTCCTAAAAATAATTGGATTAAGACTCCTCTTCCTACAGAGTTATTTCTTGAGACTTGAACAAACTTAGAATAATAAAACTTGGTTAGAAAATGTCATTGTTGGATAAAATTTATACCAAATAATCAAATATAATGGAGTTTGTTTGAGACATACGAAATGTTCTAATGAGATATCATGAAATGTTATTTTTTTTGTTAAACACAAAAATTAAATTTGTGAACCCACAAATAAAACAATTAAACAAAATAGGTGTAAAAACTATCTATTACATAAAAAGAAAAATTAAGAAATGAAATTAATATATTCCAATCATGTATGATGGATTTATCTTGGGAAAAACCTTTAAAACCAGTCATAATTAAAAAAAAAAAAAGACAGATGTTGTATAATAAAAGTCTTAATTTATACAAAAGAAAAAGAACATTTGATGGAATAAATCAATTAAAATATTGGAAAATTATAAAAAAATATATAAATTTCAAAAAAAAATTAAATTGTCTTGAAATAGGTTCTCATGAAGGACAATCTGCCATATTTTTTTTAAAAAATATATTATTACATAAAAACAGTAAATTATTGTGTTGTGATCCTTGGTTCAAATCACATTGGTTAAATTTAAATCCAACCAATTTATGTTATGAAGATGTATTTAATTTTAATGTTAAAATAAATAAAGGTGGGAAAAAAATCAAAAAATTCAGAGGTAAAAATGATTCTTTATACAAAAAAAAATGGTTCAAATCAGAAAAATATGACATAATTTATATTGATGATATTCACACATATGAATCTACAATACTAAATATTGAAAAAGGATTTCCACAGTTGAAAATAGGAGGTGTGATGATTTTTGATGATTATGATGCTAAATATGCCATTAAAGAGAAATATGATAAAAAAGGTCCAGCTTTTTGGTGTGATCCAGTCAAAAAAGCTGTAGATGCTTTTATTAAAAAAAACAAAAAAAATGTCAAAGTCATTTTTCACAAATATCAAATGATGATTTTGAAAACATCTAATTAATCCTTTAGTAGCATGTGACTGATTCTAAAGACTATAAAATAATAAGAAGATTTTATGATATTTGATTGTTTGTTTTAGAAATTAAATAAACGCCACTTATGATCAACAAAACACCCAAACATCCAATCACACTGATAGGTGAATTAAAAATTAATTTGGATAGAAACAATGTAAATGCACATGTTGAACTTATGATAGCCACAGTGTATCCAATATTTTTAGAAATTTTAAAAGAATGTGTTATCACTAACAGAGAAATAAATCCAAATAGTCCTGCTAATAATGATGATATTCCAGCATATTTATTATTTGGAAAAAATATCATTTTTTTTAAAGAAGGAACTCCATCAGTAATACTTTTTAGAGGATATTTTGACATTACAATAATTAGGATTGACAAACAAATAACATAAACAATCCCATGGCTCCAAAACACATAATTAATGTTAGAAACCCCATTTTCAGTAGCATATTTCATAGATATATCAGATAAACTGAGTAACAAAGCTCCCAATATGGAAAAAAAAATATAATTCATATATTTCACAAGATTATTTTTTGAACATGACATAACAAATTAGTGGTGAACAGAATTTTCGAATGGTTTAGTAAGAATGTTTTACACTGATTAAATTTTTTATCCATATTGAGATCAGATCAATAAACAAGATTGAAAGTTATGGAACATTTCAATTTGAAAAATAAATTGAAATCATACCAAAATATGATATAAATCCTCTCGAAATGAAAAATGTTGTTTTTCCAGTCTGTAAAAAATATTACGAAACATTCATAAAAATTGTACATTGTAACAGTGATAATCATGAAAAAAGATTATTTTTGACAATGTTATAGTGGTTTGTGGTACAAGTGGTGGTTAAAAAGCTGTTTGAGCCACAGAACGATAATTAAAAACAATGCACCAGATGATGAATCACAAGAAAAAAATTAATTAAGAATCATGTTTATTTTTGATTTCCCAGCAATTATTGTTCATGTGTGTTACAATGAAGATGTCCAAAAATTTAATTTTTATTTTTACACAAATTTGAAATGTTAAATTGAATATTTCATGTTTTATAATGAAAACAATTATTTATGATTTGGAAACAACTGGACTTAGAACAAAAAAAGACAAAATAATTGAAATTTATTTGTACAATATTGATGAAGAAACTTTTTTACATTTGTTGATTAATCCTGATTGTAAAATAAGTCCAAAAACTACTAAAATTCATGGTCTTACTAATATGGATTTAGAAAACAAACCTATTTTTAAAGATGTTGTTCCACAAATTTTGGATTTTTGTGGTGAAAAAGCTTATTTAATTTCTCACAATAATTTTGGATTTGACAAAAGATTTTTACTATCAGAAATCAAGAGATCAGGATTTAAACCATCAAAAAAATGGAAATATATCGACACTTTAAGTATTGCCAGACATGTTCTTCCAAACCTCAAAAATCATAAACAAGATACATTGAGAAATTATTTTGGATTATCTTTCAATAATAGTCATAGAGCCAACAAAGATGTTAAAGATCTTTCTTTAATACTGAAAAAACTAACAAATGATATGTCAATTGAAGATATATACAAATTGTCAAATAGTTTTTATGACAAGATGCCTTTTGGTAAATACAAAGGAATTTCTCTCATAAAAGTCCCAAAAGATTATGTAAAATGGTTGATAACAAGTTGTCAAGACAAGTTATTACTTAAATCTTTTGAAAAAGCTGGAATTTTGAAAAAAAATAAATTAAATTAAATTAATTTGATTTGTATATAATGAAATTTTAATTTGTTATTTTTTGATTTAGAACGATTCGTTCAACGAAAATGCTTCATTTTTTGAGACAATGGCCAAACTATAATCAGAAACTCTTCTTTCAAAAAAATTGGTTTTTCCACTGAGAGAAATTAATTCCATAAAATCAAAAGGATTTTGTGAATTGTATATCTTAGAATATCCTAATTGTTTCACCAATCTATCAGCCACAAATTCTATGTATTGAGACATTAATTTAGAATTCATTCCTATAAGTTCACAAGGAATTGAATTTATGATGAATTCTTTTTCTATTGAAACTGCTTCTTCTATTATTTTTTTGATAGTTTCATATGTTAGTTTGTTTTTGTCCATCAAATACAATAAAACAGCAAAATCGGTATGTAACCCTTCATCTCTACTTATCAATTCATTGCTAAATGTTAGGCCTGGCATCAAACCTCTTTTTTTGAGCCAAAATATAGCACAGAAACTACCGGAGAAAAAAATTCCTTCAACAGCAGCAAAAGCAACAAGTCTTTTGGTAAAACTAGAATTTTTATCATTTATCCATTTAATAGCCCATTTTGCTTTTTTACCAACACAAGGTATTTCGTCAATAGCATTAAACAATTTATGTTTTTCTTTTTCATCTTTGATATATGTATCAATCAAAAGAGAATAACATTCACTGTGTATATTTTCCATTGCTATTTGAAAACCATAAAAACACTTGACTTCTGGAAGTGATATTTCTCTACTAAATCTTTCAACTAAATTTTCCAGAACAATTCCATCACTTCCTGCAAAAAACGCCAAAACATTTTTGATAAAATGTTTTTCATTGTTGTTTAATTTGTTCCAATCAATTAAATCTTTCGAAAAATCAATTTCTTCGGGAATCCAAAAAGACGCAACTTGTTTTTTGTATGCTTTCCATATTTCTTCATGTTCTATTGGAAATAACACATATCGGTTATTTTTTTTTGTTAAAAAAGTTTTTTTTCCAGACATTCAATATTATTACCGAATATTTTTTATGTGGTGAAATTTCTTGAATCAAATTTTCAAAATTGATGATAATTAATATCTAAAAATAAAATATCATAATTAAATATTAAATTTAAATCCATGCTCAAAATAATTATTGAGGCTCTAAAAAACAATAAAAAAAATAATGATATCACAAATAAAACTGAGAAAAAAAATTATAATTCAATAAATAAAAATCCAATTGATAAAAATCCAATCGATAAAAATCCAATCGATAAAAATCCAATCAATAAAAATCCGATCAATAAAAATCCAATTGATAAAAATCCAACCGATAAAAATCCAATTGATAAAAAAATAACAAAAAAAACACGAAATATTTTGCCAAATTATCTGGAATGTCACTCATCAAAAAGATGTAAATATTGTGATTTCATTGTCACACAAAAACATTACAAACCAAGCGTTTATGGGGAAAAATATTGTTCAACACAATGTTTATTACATGATTATGATGAATGACCCAAACAAACCAAATTATGAAATAAAAAGACAAGTTAAATTAAAAATTTAAATATGTTGTGTAAATATATGATGGAAGAAAACAAAAATAATGATGAACAAATAGACATTGATATACCTGACAACATGATAAAATACAAAGAATTAATAGAAAAAATATGTGGAGATTATGAAAATGTGATAAAAGAAGCGGCTGATAAATTTGATGGAAAAGATGTTATGTTGTTGATTGGTACTATAACAAGAACTATAGCAGATATGAAAGTTGTAATAGAAGATTTAAAAGAAGTTGATGGAGATGACAGAATAACCATATTTAATATATTATTTTCATTAATAATTAAAAAAACCATTGTGAGTTCTGATAATTTATCAGAAGAAGACAAAAAACAAATAGAAACTGCTTTTGCAACTGGGGGGATTGTTCAAACAATACTAGAAGCTGTGAGAGATTCATTAAAAGCATTGTACACAAAAATGGATTCAAACAAAGATAATTATGTGAGTAAAAACGAATATCAAAAATACATAGAAAGCAAAACAAATCTAAGTTGTGCGAAATGTTTCACATCTTGTTGTTTTCCAATATTGAGTTGTTGTGATCCAAAAGGCATTAAAATTCCTAATTAGTTATATTTAAGTTTCATACAAGATTCAAGAGTATTTTTATTGATTGGAATTTTTCTTTTGAGTCTTAATGATTCATCTGCTTTATACAATTTATTTTTATCCACAGGAATGTACGAACATTTAAAATCATTGGTTTTTACTTCTTTTTGAATTGGAATGATAGATAAAAAAGGAGGCATTACAATATCATATTTTTTATCTTTTGATGTACTTAAATTTCTGAATTTATTTATATTGGTTGCTCCACCAAAAATGTTCAAGACTTCTTTTGGTGCTGCTATTTTAATTTTTTCTTCTCTATTGTACAACAGATGTAAAAGACTATATTTTTCCCAAGGATTTTCATATTTAGAAAATATATATGCAGCGGCACATTCAAGTGAGCAAAAACAACCATACAAATGATAAATATCATCCTCTATTTTCATTGGAATTGCTATTGGAACATTTGAAAATGGATGACAATCCCAAAAACAATATATGGTTGTTTTCAAGGGCCAGTTCATTTTTCTATTTGCTTCTTTCAGTTGTTGAAGTGTTTCATATGTTTTACACCCTGTGGTTTTTAAATTATTTTTTTTTCTTTTATCAGTTTTTTTAATATCTTGAATTAATTCATTGTAACTGACATTTTCCATATTTTTCCCAAACCAATCATCATTATGTTGAACATTTAAAAAATTTTTATTTTTATTTT
>Ga0114933_10003632_pt1 | contig 14903 bp, 14 predicted proteins | sample 4SBtaG_FD_89691 | JGI IMG/M metagenome (GOLD analysis project Ga0114933, IMG submission 89691) | Deep subsurface microbial communities from Kolumbo volcano to uncover new lineages of life (NeLLi) - 4SBTROV12_W25 metaG | ecosystem: Environmental > Aquatic > Marine > Volcanic | place: Kolumbo... | reverse complement strand
TAGAGATGTAAACAATTGATTATCAATGTATTGAAATAATAAAAGATACTTTAAAATCAATCAAAAACAGGGTAATTCTTAACATTTAACTAATAAAAGATACTTTAAAATCAATCAAAAACAGGGTAATTCTTAACATTTAACTAAGGATATAAACAATAATAAATGTAAATTTGTGTGAAAGAATTAAGCTTGGAAAATCTTTATTTATTAATGTTAGTTGCCCTAGTTGCTCTTGCAGTAGCTGATTTGGTTGTTGGGGTAAGTAATGATGCTGTAAACTTTTTAAATTCAGCGCTTGGTTCAAAAGTTCTTTCCTTTAGAGCTATTATGATTGTTGCAAGTATTGGAATATTCATCGGATGTGTTTTTTCAAGCGGAATGATGGAAGTTGCAAGAAAAGGGATATTTAATCCTGGTGAATTTATGTTCAGTGAAATCATGATAATTTTTATGGCAGTTATGATTACTGACATTTTGTTGCTTGATTTCTTTAATACTGTTGGAATGCCAACATCAACTACAGTCTCTATAGTTTTTGAATTATTGGGGGCATCTGTTGCAATGGCACTAATAAAAATTGGAATGGACAATGGATCCTTTTCAGATTTAGTTAATTATATCAATACTTCTAAAGCAACACAAATAATTCTCGGTATTCTGCTCTCGGTGGTAGTAGCATTTTCCATTGGTGCAATAGTCCAATGGATTTCAAGGCTATTGCTTTCATATGATATTTCATCAAAAGCAAGTTGGGTAGGAGCAGTATTTGGGGGTATTGCACTAACTGCAATTACCTATTTTATTTTAATGAAAGGGATAAAAGGAACATCATATGCAAAAGAAAGTTTTGATATAATTGGTGGAATGACAATTAAAGATTATTTAGAATCTAATGTTGTTTCAATTGTTGCAATTAGCTCTGTTTTCTGGTCATTACTTTCGTACATTTTTATAACCGTAATAAAAGCAGATATTTATAAAATCATTATTGCTGCTGGAACATTTGCATTGGCTTTAGCATTCGCTGGAAATGACCTTGTTAATTTTATTGGTGTGCCAATTGCGGCATGGCAATCATATGAAGCGTGGACTGCATCAGGTTTAGCGGCAAACGAATTTGGAATGGGTGTTCTAGCAACTAAAGTTCCAACACCAAATTATCTATTATTTGCTGCTGGCATCATAATGGTTCTAACATTATGGTTTTCTAAAAAGGCTCATCGTGTTGTTAAAACATCTATAGATTTATCTGAACAAGGAGAAACTGAAGAAAGATTTAGCCCTAATTTTTTATCAAGATCATTAGTAAGAGCAGGCTCAAATTCTTCCAGTTTTATTTCAAAAATTTTGCCAGATTCCTTTAATAATTTTATTGACAAACAATTTTCAGTTCCTGAAATTCCATCAAAAAAAATAAGTAAAGAAGATAACCCTGCGTTCGATGTAGTTAGAGGTTCTGTCAATTTAATGGTTGCAAGTATTTTAATTTCAATTGCAACGTCTTATAAGCTTCCACTTTCGACTACATATGTAACATTTATGGTTGCTATGGGGACTTCTCTTTCTGATAGAGCTTGGGGAAGTGAAAGTGCTGTTTATAGAGTTGCAGGAGTTTTAAATGTAATAGCTGGATGGTTTGGAACTGCATTAATTGCTTTCACTGCTGCAGGAATAATTGCTTACCTTATTAACATCAGTGAGTTAATGATCGCTGTGCTAATATTTTTTGCAATATTATTACTTGTCAGAAATTACATTAAAGGTAAAAAAGTAAAAACTAATGGTGTTATTGAAGAAAGCCTAGTAATAGCTGAGAGTAGCTCTTTACAAGGGGTTATTCATGAAAGTGCAAAGAACATAGCTAAACTAATTAAACGAGGGAATAATATTTATAATACTACAGTAGAAGGACTTTCTAAACAAGACCTTAATCTATTAGATAAAAATAACAAGCAGATTAATAAATTATCTGAAGAAGTAGATGATCTGAAAGACAAGTTATTTTACTTTATTAGAAACCTAGATGAATCTAGTTTGGGTGCTAGTAATTTTTATATAAATCTTTTAGGATACCTTCAAGATATAGCTCAATCATTAGACTACATTTCTAAAATTAGTTATAAGCATGTCAATAATAATCATAGAAAATTAAGGTACTCACAAATAATGGATTTAATGGAGGTAGATAAAGAGATCAATAAGCTATTTGAAGAGATAAAAATATCTTTTGAAAACAGATCATTTCATAAAATGGATGTCTTGCTACAAAATAAAAAAGAATTATTTAGCTTGGTTAACAAAAAAATAGAAGCACAAATTTCTAGTACTAGAAGTTCTGAAGAGAAAAGTCCAAAGAATACTACTTTATATATAAGTATTCTCCAAGAGACTAAAGATCTATTAAAAGCAATCATGAGCTTAATCGAAGAATATCATATTTCTCATGATGCTACTATTGATCCTGTCAAAGCAAATAATAATTCCTAAAATTGTTTAGGCTTAAATAAAAAAGCTCCTAATTATTAAAACTAATTAGGAGCTTTTTTTAAAATAGGTTTTTAATTCTAAGAACCACACATTAAACAATCATCATCATCTTCACCTTCTTTTGTTTTTGCAATTAATTCTTTCATTTCTTCTGGGCTCATTGGCTCAACATCTATTTCCTTTGTTTTTGCAAATTTCTCAGCTGTTTTCTTTGCTGTCTTCTTTTTGTTTGCAACCACTACAGGATTTTCTTCCTTAAGAACTGGTTCTTTGGGTGTTGGCTTTTCTTTAGATTTATTATCTAATGTGAATTTGATTGCATCAACTGCACTCTTTGTTCTTAAATAGTACATTCCTGTCTTTAAACCACTCTTCCATGCATAAAAATGCATAGAAGTAAGTTTAGCCATAGTTGCCCCTTCAACAAATAAATTTAATGACTGAGATTGATCTATAAAATATCCTCTATGCTTTGCCATATCAATAATATCCTTCATGCTTAACTCCCATACCGTTCTATATAGCTCCTTAATATCATCAGGGATAACATCAATATTTTGTATTGAACCATTGGCTCTCATAATTTCTTGTTTCAGTTCTTCATTCCATAAACCTAGAGCAACAAGGTCTTCTAGCAAATGTTTATTTACTATAATAAATTCGCCAGACAATACTCTTCTAGTATATATGTTGGAAGTATATGGCTCAAAGCACTCATTATTACCAAGAATTTGGGAAGTACTAGCTGTTGGCATTGGAGCTACAAGCAATGAATTTCTAACGCCATGTTTTTTTACATCTTTTCTTAATTGATTCCAATCCCATAAACCGCTAAGATCCTTTTCATCTACATCCCATAAGTTATGCTGGAATTTCCCTTCACTAATTGGCGAACCTTTGTAGCTTTCATATGTACCATCTTCTTTTGCCTCTTCCATTGATGCAGTAACTGCCGCATAATATATAGTCTCAAAAATATCTTGATTTAATTTCTTTGCGTCATCAGAAGTAAATGGCATTCTTAATTTAATAAATGCATCTGCCAAGCCTTGAACCCCAAGACCTATTGGTCTATGACGGAAGTTTGAGTTCTGTGCTTCAATTACAGGATAATAATTTCTATCAATAACTCTATTTAAGTTCTTAGTAACTCGTTTGGTTATTCTATATAATTCCTGATGATCAAATGCTCCATCATTTACAAACATTGGGAGAGCAATAGATGCTAGATTACAAACTGCAATTTCATCAGGAGATGTATATTCTAAAATTTCTGTACATAAATTTGAAGATCTTATTGTCCCCAAATTTTTCTGATTTGATTTTAGATTTGCTGCATCTTTATAAAGCATATAAGGATTTCCTGTTTCGATTTGAGCTTCTAAAATTTTCTCCCATAACTCTCTTGCTTTTATTGATTTTCTTCCCTTTCCTTCTTTTTCATATTTAGTATAAAGCGCTTCAAATTCTTTGCCATGTACATCACATAGGCCTGGACATTCATTAGGGCACATTAATGTCCATTCAATATCTTCTTCAACTCTTTGCATAAATAGATCAGGCATCCACATAGCATAAAACAGATCTCTTGCTCGCATTTCTTCTTTACCATGATTTTTCTTTAAATCTAAGAAATCAAAAATATCAGAATGCCATGGTTCAATATAAATTGCAAAGCTTCCTTTTCTTTTACCTCCTCCTTGATCTACATATCTAGCAGTGTCATTAAATACCTGCAGCATTGGAACAATACCATTGCTTGTCCCGTTTGTTCCAGCAATGTAACTACCAGTAGATCTTATCGTATGAATTGATAGGCCAATTCCTCCAGCAGATTGTGAAATTTTTGCTGTTTGTTTTAATGTATCATAAATTCCTTCAATACTATCATCTTTTACTGTAAGTAAAAAGCATGATGACATTTGAGGTTTTGGAGTCCCTGCATTAAATAATGTTGGAGTGGCATGAGTAAAATATTTTTTACTCATTAATTCATATGTCTCAATCGCTGAATCCAAATCATCTAAGTGAATTCCAATGGAAACTCTCATTAACATATGCTGAGGTCTTTCTGCAATTTCCCCATTAAGTTTTAATAAGTACGATCTTTCTAAAGTTTTAAAACCAAAATAATCATATCCAAAATCTCTATTATAAATTATAGTAGAATCTAATAATTCCTTGTTTTCAGAAATCACTTTATATACCTCGTCTGAAAGGAGTGGTGCCTTTTTGCCAGTTCTTGGATTCACATATTTATATAAATCATCCATAACTTCACTAAAAGACTTTTTGGTATTCTTGTGTAAATTTGAAACAGAAATTCTGGCAGCTAAAATTGCATAATCAGGATGTGCAGTTGTTAAGGTAGCTGCAATCTCTGCAGCAAGATTGTCTAATTCACTAGTAGTTACTCCATCATACAATCCTTCAATAACTCGCATAGCCACTTTAACAGGGTCAACCAAAGGGTTTAGCCCATAACAAAGTTTTCTAACACGCGCTGTAATTTTGTCAAACATTACAGGCTCTTTCTTGCCATCTCTCTTTAATACATCCATATAGGGTCAAAAAAATTTTATATCTTTTTTTAAGATAATTTATAACTTATTAAATGTCTGAATAGTTTAGTTAGTCTAATTAAAAATCAGCATCAAAACTAAATTTATCCTTCTCTTCTTCCTTGTTTAACACTCCAGCTTTTTGATACTCTGAAACTCGTTTCTCAAAAAAGTTAGTTTTTCCTTGAAGTGAAATCATGTCCATAAAATCAAATGGATTAGAAGAGTTGTATTCTTTTTCACATCCAAGCTCAACAAGAAGCCTGTCTGTGACAAATTCTAGGTACTGAGTCATGAGCTTTGCATTCATTCCAATTAAACTAACTGGCAATGATTCTGTAATAAACATTCTTTCAATATCAAGAGCATCAATTAAAATTTCTTTAATTCTTTTTGGTGGCACTTTATTTACTAAATGTTTATTATGCAGATGTACTGCAAAATCGCAATGAACTCCTTCATCTCTAGAAATTAATTCGTTTGAAAATGTCAGCCCTGGCATAAGCCCTCTCTTTTTTAGCCAAAAAATTGAACAAAAAGCACCAGAGAAAAATATCCCTTCAACAGCAGCAAATGCAATTAATCGCTCAGCAAAACTAGGCGAATCAATCCATTTTAAAGCCCATTTTGCCTTTTCCATTATTGCAGGGAATGTATCAATAGCATTAAATAACTTATCCTTTTCTGCTTCATCTTTTACATAAGTGTCAATTAATAAGGAATAGGTTTCGCTGTGAATATTTTCCATCATAATTTGAAAACCATAAAAGAATTTAGCTTCACTATATTGAACTTCGTTTACAAAATTTTCTGCTAGATTCTCATTTACAATTCCATCACTAGCTGCAAAAAAAGCAAGGATATGCTTTATAAAATATCTTTCATCATCATTAAGCTTGTTCGCCCAGTCTGATAAATCTTGGTGCAAATCAATCTCTTCTGCCGTCCAAAAACTAGCCTCAGATTTCTTATACCACTCCCATATATCATGGTGTTGAATTGGGAAAATTACAAAGCGATTTTTGTTTTCTTTTAGTAAAGGTTCTTCAGCTGCTGACATAAATATTATTTTAAATAAAAAATTTCATTTAAATTGTGACTAACAAATAGACAAAAATGTTATTGAAAATGAAAGGCATTTTTATTAACATTTCATATAAGTTTTTAACAAATCGTAAAACTCAAAAAAAAAAATTTTTTTTATAAAATTATGAAAATAGCCACAAGAATTATTTCAGTTATTGCCATTTTAATTATAATATTTAATATGACCCTGATAGACTTTAGCAACTTTTTATCTGACAATAACGCTGTTGCTTTGGTGACAATAATTGCTGGGCTTTGTTGTCTAGTAATTATAAGAATCTTGGTTCTGACAAATAAAATAAAAGACTTTAGAAAAGATTAATAACTAATTTGAATTAGGTATGTGGCATACTTCAATACCAGCTTTTTCTAAAAATTCAATACCAGATTTATCTTTATATTCCTGCTGGTATACTACTCTTTTTATATTCGCTTGATGTATTAGTTTGCTACATCCCTTACATGGACAAAGAGAGATATATAATGTGGCCCCCTCGCATGATTGAGTTGATGAGGCAACCTTAGAGATTGCATTGGCTTCAGCATGTAGCACATACCATTTTGTATAGCCATCATCATCCTCACACACATTTTCAAACCCAGACGGTGTTCCATTAAAGCCGTCTGAAATTATCATATTGTCTTTTACTATTATAGCCCCAACCTTTCTTCTTTCACAGTAAGAAAGCTGCCCCCATTCATTAGCAATTTTTAAATAGGCAAGATCATATTTATGTTGTTTTTCTGGATTCAATTTTTTTACTAATTAATATTAAAAATAGGAATTTCATTCTTTTTAAATGCCCGCAATCCACAATTTAAAAATTCTAAATATTCATCTTCATCTGGCGTATATCCAACAGGATTATTTAAAATCATATTAGAGTCTGGGTCATATAGAATGTAATAAGGCTGAGAATTGGTCTTAAAATATTGCGCTTGAAAATATGCCCATTTATGACCATAATTGCTTAGCTTTCTAACTCCTTTCCCATTAGTCCTAGGAACTAAAAGCTGCTGCTGCTCAGGCAATAATTTTTTGTCATCCACATACAAAGAAATTAAAACATAGTTCTCCCTAATTACATTATCTATCTGTTTTAATGGCCATACATGCTCTTCCATTTTTCTACAATTAACACAAGCATATCCAGTAAAATCTAATAGAACCGGCTTCTCAACTTTTTTAGCATATTCAATTCCAGATTTTAAATCCTTAAAACAATTCAAATTGTTTGGACATTCTTTTGGTGAAAAATAACTATATCCCAAAGGAGGCGCAAGCCCGCTTAGCAAGCTTAATGCCCTATACGATTGAGTTTCTTTATTGTAGATTAATCCAGAAGCTAAATATAATGCAAAGGCTAAAGATAATGTTGCAAACATTGATCTTATCAATGAAATCTTATTAGGTTTAATTTCATGTGGGAACTGTATTTTACCAAAAAGATAAATTGCCAACAACAGAAAAATAATTAGCCATAATACTAAAAAGACTTCAATTTTAATTATTCCCCAATGTGCAACTAAATCAGCATTAGATAAAAACTTTAATGCTAGTGCAAGCTCAATAAATCCAAGAGATACTTTAATTGTGTTTAACCATCCCCCTGATTTTGGTAATGATTCTATCATATTTGGGAACAAAGCAAACAAAGCAAATGGCAAGCCTAAGGCAAGTCCAAAGCCTCCCATTCCAGCAGTTAGTTCCCATGCGCCTGAATCACCTGAAATTGAACCAGCAAGCAAAGACCCTAAAATTGGGCCTGTACATGAAAAAGAAACTATAGCTAAAGTAAGTGCCATAAAAAATATTCCTATTATCCCACCAATGGATTCACTTTTAGATGAGCCTTCCACCCAAGATGAAGGCAATGTCAATTCGTAGTAACCAAAGAACGAAAATGCAAATACTAAGAATATGACAAAAAAGGAAATATTTAAATAAATGTTTGTTGAAATATCGTTTAATATGTCCGGGTTAACAGAATCTAATAAATGGAATGGTATACTCAAAATTAAATATACTAACACAATAAACACTCCATATAATATGGCATTAAAATAGCTATTACCATCTTCATTTTTCTTAGTAAAGAAGCTAACAGTCAATGGGATCATTGGGAATACACATGGTGTAAGTAGTGCAAGTAACCCGCCTATAAAACCTAGACCAAAAATATTATAAATAGTATTTGATGATTCAGACACTGTAGATTGAGAGCCAGATGAACTGACACAGTCTATATTTGATTTTTTTATATCATTTGGTAAAAAACCGTATAGATTCAAATTATTTTTTTCAAGATTATTTTGATTGATGGAAATATCTTCTTTAGAATTATCTGTAGAATTATTAGAAAAATCAAATGAAAAATCTACTAATTCAGGAGCTAGACATTTTTCATCATCACAAGTCATAAACTCAAAATCTCCTGTAATAGGGCTGTCATAGTTTATTACTTCAACTTTTTGTTTAAAAACGGCTTGATTATAAAACTTGGATACAATCATATCAAAAAATAGTGGCTCTTTTTCAGTTACCATATTAATTGAATCCTCTTTTATTTCACCGATTAGTCTATAGCTTGAAGATTCTGAAAAATAAAATGTTGTTGCAACTGGACCTCCTTCATCTACAGTTTTGGAGTATATTGCCCAATTTGGGTCTATATCTGCAGTAAAAATTAATTCATACTTGTTTTCATCTATTTTTTTTGAATCAAAATTCCATTCTACAGGTTCTAAAATTTGAGAATTTATAGAAGTAAAACTGAAAGAAAATAGTATAAATAAAATTCTATATAGCTTCATTAGTAAATAATATCTTCTGCAAAGAAATTAAAAAAATTTTAGTGATTAATATAATAAGTGTTTTTTCTCATTAGAAGTCCAGCCTGCTTGAGATTTATAATCCACAAAATAAATTTTCAAATCAGCTTGGCTTTTATAATCTACAAAAAAGATTTTAAAATCGGCTTGGCTTTTATAATCTACAAAAAACCATAAGCCTTCATTGCCATTTGCCTGAGATTTATAATCAACTTTATATACTAGAAGATCTGCCTGAGATTTATATTCTACGACAAACACATTAATGCCTGCTTGAGACTGATAGTCTACAGAAAACAATGTCTGGGAATGCAGATTTAAGCTGCTAAGAAAAAGAAAAATAAAAATTAATCGCATAATTCAATATATAAAAAAAATTAATAGTAGCCCCGGCAGGAATCGAACCTGCATCTAAAGTTTAGGAAACTTCTATTCTATCCATTGAACTACGGGGCCAATATATAATTATATAATTTAATTATTTTTTTAAAAAGTAATCATACTTTTGTAGAGTTAATAACTCTATAAATGGGGAACAAAGATCATTGGGAAAACATATATTCTACTAAAGCAATAGACGGAGTTAGTTGGTATCAAAAATCTCCAACAACCTCATTAAATATTATTGACTCGCTAAATATAGATTTAAACAACTCGATAATTGATATTGGTGCGGGGAAAAGTTTCCTGCCTGATAATCTTCTTGAACTTGGGTATAAAAATGTTACTATTCTTGATATTTCTGGTAATGCATTAAAGGAAGTTAAGCAAAGAGTAGAGGGGAATAATTATAAAATAAATTGTATTGAATCAAATATCACCGACCTTTCACTAGACAATCAATACGATCTTTGGCATGACCGAGCAGTATTTCATTTTATAACTGATGTCCATGAAAGAAACAAATATCTAAAGCTTTTAAATAATTGTGTAAAAAAAGACGGACATGTTATCATTGGTGCATTCGCTGAAGATGGCCCATTAAAATGTAGTGGTTTAGAAGTTCATCGATATTCAGTTAGTGAATTAGCTGAATTATTAAAAGAAAATTTTGAACTTATTGATGGATTTAAGGAAATTCATAACACCCCATTTAAAACTGAACAAAGTTTTACTTTCTGTTCATTTAAAAAAATCAAATAAAATCTCTGAAAAATTTATTCTGGATTGGCACAGCAATTATCATCTTTACAATTACAATATTTTAAATTATAAATATGTAATCCACAAAGTGTAATAGCAGATAAATAAGTATAAGCTTCTGCAGCAGAAAATATTTCAAATTCTTCATTTAGAATTAGCCCCGTTAGACATGCCCAAGCAATAAATAAGAAAACCTTGACATATAAATTAGAAGAATTTTGTGCTGAACGATATACAGCAAAAAATGAAACTATTAAAAACATATAGTTTAACATTGACCATAATACAGGCACTTCATGCGTAGCCAAAGATGCTTGAGATAAAAAAAGTATTGGAGTAGCAAAGCAGTGTAACATGCACAGTCCACTTGAAATTACTCCTAAATGATCTGAATTATTTATTGTTATTCTCATAATTTCTACCGCGAAAATAAAAATTAATTTTTAAAATCAAAACTAAATTAATATTAATGTATCTCAATTGAATTTTCTATATATTCTTCCCCTATATTTATTCCACTAATTTTAGCAATAGAAGGTGCAATCTGATTAGCATAAAAATCTCCTTTAATTATTCCTTGATTTAGATTTGGGCCTAATATTCCAAGCCATATATCTTCACACCCCTCAACTGACATCCCATGACTAGTCCACATAGAATTAGGAAAATCTCCATCGCCTCTTCCGTGATCAGTTGTAATAAATACATATGTGTTGTTCTTGTAATAACTATTATTCTGTAGATAATCCCATAATTCTTGAATCATTTTATCAGTGTTGTGTAATGAAAGAATATAATCGTCATAGTTTCCATCATGAGAAAAACTATCTGTTTGATCATATGAAATATATACAACTTTTGGTTTTCTCTTTTTAATATGTTCCATTGAAAGAATATGAGTAAACAAATCAAATCTAACGTTATATCTAAATATAGGGATCATTGTTTGGTACTTATCAATAAATGACTCTAGTTTAGATAGTTTTTGGTCTTCCAAATTACTATATCCTGCACTGACAGGTATACCACTTCTTTTATCATTTATAATAAAAGGGAAAACATCCCAACTGGCAAATGCAGCAACTTTCCCTTTGTAATTTTTATCCATGTTCAGTAATTCTAATATTGTTTTGTTCTTATTGTAAATCTTATCATTACTTGTAATAGATGAGTCTGGACTGCCGGTTAATATTTCATTATATCCAGGATAAGAGAATAGCTGGTCATTAGTTAGCTTTATATTTGATCCTTCATTCTTGTTTCCAATTAATATGCCATTATTACTTATAAAAGTTCCTAAAAATGGCACTAGTTTTTCCTGACGGATATCATTGTCTTCACTAAGAAACATGTTTTCTAACATAGAAGCATTCTTAGTAAATTTTTTATTATTTAATAAATTGGAATCAATTCCATTAAAGACCTCTTGCCATCTTACCCCGTCAAGAGTAATTAAAATAATATTTGGATTATCTGATTCTACAGGGCCAGAATCTTGACAGGAAATCAATAAAATTATTGATAGAATTAAGTATGCTAATTTTCTCATAATAACAAAAGTAGAAAAAATGTCGGGATGACAGGATTTGAACCTGCGACCCCACGGCCCCCAGCCGTGTGCGCTAACCGGACTACGCCACATCCCGAATATTAATTATTCTAATGTAACTTTCCTTTCAACAGGATTAAAGGGAGCGTCAATCAATTCACCATTAGAATTTATTAATTCCAATTTTACAGTAACCTCACCAATCTGTAACCCTTCAATATAATAGGGGACCCAATCGTCAATAATAAATTTTTTCCCATTAACAGTGGCACGAACCTTATTCCCTTGGGGAGATATTTCAGTATTTACTAGGTAAAAGTCTAGTAATAATTTTTTTGTATCAGCTCCTTTATATACACCTTTTGGCCTACTATAAAACAAAAATTCTGAGCTTAGATCATACGGCTGATCATTCTCAACTCCGCCAGTTTGTATCAATGTAAATGCATTTGGGTTCTTTACAGATTCATGAAAAGATCTCGATAAGAAAAATAAGATTAGGTTTTTGCCTTGATTTATTTCTTTAGAAAAATCAGATTCATAATGAGCAGAATATGGTCCATTATTTACTATCATATGAATATGTTGTCCTTGAGCAGAATTAGCTAAACCATTAACACCTGCACCATCTGTTTGTTCTCCCAATTCATAATTTTCAACATTAAAACTAAAATCATACGCTGAATTTTCATTCAAATCAAAACTATTTAAAGATAATGTAGCCTCTTGAAATTCAGGGGATCCTTCAAATTTTTTAAGTGTTATTTCAGATTCATTTGTACAACTGAAAATTATAAATAAACTAAGGTAGTATGTGATTTTTTTCATGAATTAGAATTTAAGATGTCTTACTGTATCTTCGTGATTAATGATTTGTTTAAGTGATTCTATACCAACTATAAGATGTTTTTTATCATAGAGTTGAGAATTTTTATCATCAATAATTTTCGTTTTTACCCCTTCTGGAATCATTGGCTGGTCTGTTACTAAGAGTAAAGCTCCAATGGGAATTCGATTATGAAACCCAACTGTAAATAATGTCGCTGTTTCCATATCAATAGAATATGCACGAATTTTTTTTAAGTAATTTTTAAACTTACTATCAAATTCCCAAACCCTTCTATTAGTTGTAAAAATAGTTCCAGTCCAATAATCTATTTTTTGATATTTTAATGCAGAAGAAATTGCTCTCTGCAAAGAGAAGGAAGGCATTGCGGGTACTTCAATTGGGAAATAATCATTTGAGGTACCTTCGCCTCTAATAGCTCCAATAGGTAAAATAAAATCTCCGATTTTAATTCTCTTTTTTAATCCCCCACATTTTCCTAAAAAAAGAACAGCCTTAGGTTTAATTGCAGATAACAAGTCCATTATAGTAGCTGCATTTGGGCTGCCCATTCCAAAATTTATTATTGTAATATTATCATGTGATGCTGATGGCATATTCTTGTCAAGACCATCAACCTTTACATTGTTGATTTTTGCAAATTCATCAACGTATTGTTGAAAATTTGTTAGCAGAATAAATTTCCCGAAAGATTTTATTTCTATTCCTGAATATCTAGTAATCCAATCCTTTACAATTTCTTTTTTAGTTTTCATATAAAATTTTTTAATTAAATTACCTGCTAGTCCAATAATCCCATTCACCAGAAGCTACATATCTTTCTAATACATTCTCCAAATTTAACTTAACCCTTTTTTTAAATGGAGTGTCTGTAGCTTTCATATCAATAAACTGCATTATAACAGTGGAAGTAATTCTTACAACTTCGGATTTAACAAAATGCATTCCTCTACCCATTATATTTTTACTATGGAACTGCTGAATCTTCTTTTTTATAGCATTCTCCTTTCCTAGATAAAAAGATTTTGTAGCTCCTGAAATCTTAACAATACAATTGTAGGTAGCCCATCTTTTATCAAATCCAACAGAGATAACAGGAGCAAGATGCTTATTATTCTTTTTTAAAAGTAATGCAAGCTCAGATTGATAATTTTCAATTATTTTAATCCTGTGATTTAGATCCTTTAATTTAGCCTTAAGTTTTGACTTAGCCCCCAACAAACTATCATATTCTGGCATTAACGCCTCTACTTCTTTTAATTTGTTTAATTCATCTTTAGATAAAAGACTTCCTTTAATAGATTTTAAAGATAGATTTCGCATCATATAATAAAATATATGAGCAAATGTAGTAAATAATTTATCTCTATACTAATAAAAAAAATAAATCCTATTAGTATAGAGATAATAAAATTATTAATCAATAGAAATATCACCCTTTGTTTGTGACCAAGAAATAATTTTTCCATCTTCAACCTGATACCATTCGTTATAAGTTCCATCAGATCCATCAAAGCCTGCATTAACCCACTCTCCTCTATTATTAGCATGATCTGTACCTTCAGGTTTTGAAGGTTTAATAGAAAAAGCATATCTAAACTTCCATTCCCCAGAATTTCCTTCAGCTAGGCCTTCCTGATATTGCTTGTCAATAATTGCAATGAATTCATCACCATTTGAAGCTTTCTGTCCATCTTCAAATTGAAGAACAGCTTCATCTGCAATAAATGATTTTAATGCATCATAATCTCTTGCAGCCCATGCCTTATCCATAGCAACTACAACATCAACTGATGCCTGACTTCCCATCATAACTGTCTGACCTTCATTAGGTGCAAAACCATTAGTTTCAGCTTCACATTGACAATCAGCTTGGCCGCATGAACTTACGATCAAGAATAGGCTAAAAACATATATAAAATTTTTCATAAAAATTAATTTAAAATTAGTTTCCGAATATAGTTAATTAAACACAAATAAAAGACCAAAAAAGAAGATATGCCTATGGTTTAGTTAATTTTAGTGAAACCTCCTCCATTCCACTCCCATCTAACGGAAGTTCTAAAAACACCATCAGGTATCCAAATTAATGGCTCACCCTCTACAATATCCATTAAGCCATTATTATCTACATCCATTAATTTCACCCATACACGATTTGTGGTCTGTGAAGTTCCACTAATAACATTGTTTGGCAACCAATCAACAGTTTTATCTTCAAATTCTCTATTAGCAAGTCCCTTTATTATTTGATAAAAATACCCCTCATTATCTAAAGTAGAATAGACAGCAATATCATTAATACCATCTCCATCTACATCATTAACAGCATAATCTTGTGAGAGTGTAATATCTGATCCTGCATAACCAACAACATCCTGCTCATTAAATATAG
>Ga0114933_10003629_pt1 | contig 14922 bp, 8 predicted proteins | sample 4SBtaG_FD_89691 | JGI IMG/M metagenome (GOLD analysis project Ga0114933, IMG submission 89691) | Deep subsurface microbial communities from Kolumbo volcano to uncover new lineages of life (NeLLi) - 4SBTROV12_W25 metaG | ecosystem: Environmental > Aquatic > Marine > Volcanic | place: Kolumbo... | reverse complement strand
TGTAGCTAATAATAGTGATTTTGCAGCAGCATTTACTATTAGTCAAACTGGAGTTGTCTTAACATTGATAGACAAAGTTACAGGTACGGCTACAGACGTAGTAAGAGGTTCTGGATACTCAAACAGTGTCCTTACTGTAACAGTACAACAACAAGGAACTGCTGCAGTATTGGCTGATTTACCTAAAGTTAAGTTAGCAGATATAACAGGTATCGACTTTACTTTTGGTGCTGTAGATGAAGATATCGCTTACTTCGGACAAAGGACTGCTTTGAAAGCAGAAATCAAAAACGAAGTCACTTTATCAATTACCAAAAAGAAGAAGGACGCTGGATTCAGTCAGTTATTCAACGAAGCACGTTGTGGTATCAGAGGTACTGCTAGTGCTGCTACAGAAGTAGCTGAAAGTGCAGCTTCAACTTTAACAGAGATGAACAATAACCTAAATCAACCACTTGCAGACGCAACTGGTTCAGGTTTTGGTTACAGATTATATCTTCAACTTAAAGCAGGAACAGAAGTATTGACTCTACGTAATATGTGCGTAACCGAATACAGTATAACTTTGAATGCTGACGCAGTACAAGAAGAAACTATTGTATTTTACGGCAATGTAAAACCACTTATTAGCACAGTGTTAGATGATGATGCAACATCAATAGCAGATTTCTGAGGTTAATAAATGGTATATGAAGTTAAGGAAATCAATCACGTCTTTCAGTTAATGAAAGGTAACGAGATTGTAGGAGTCTTCAGGAGCGAAGCAGCTTTGGAAGACGCACTTAAGAGACTGGAGGCAGAGGAAAAACCTGCCCCAGTCAAAAAGCCTAAAAATAAAAAGAAGGCTAAGAAGAAATAGGAGAAACAATGGAAGAAGAAAAGCAGTACTGGACTGTTGAGGACCTTGAGTCTTTGACAGAAACAGTTCAAGAAGCAGAAGTAAAGTATCAAGGTAAGTATGTCAAGATATCTTGGTGTGAATTGACAGAGAGTGAAGAACCAAAAGCAATTACGGTAGATGACTCTTTATCTGAAGAAGAAAAGAACGCAGAATATCTGGAACTAGCTAAAGAGAGAATTGGTTCTATGTTGAAGAAGGCTCAAGATAAAAAGCCTGACCCAAGTGTTTTAAGTATGGATGTTTACAATAAACTACCATCTTCAGCTAAATTTGCAGTCACTAATGTAATGTTAGGTGTCAGCGGCCCAAACGAGCAATAGCGTTCGGTCAACATCCTGATGTGGTGATGGTTTACATTCCACTGATGAAACATCTAGGTATGAGTTTAGAAGAAATAAAGTCAACACCTAGGTATGAACTGGACGGATTGATGTATGGTTTAAACACTTATGACACTATACACGCATATGACGGATACAGTCCAAAAGATATTGGACATATGGCTAAAGATAAGCCAGAAATACGCAGTGCTTACAATAGAAGTGTAAATTTAAGGAAGAAATACGAAAGGTTAGCTGGTTACAGCAAACCAGAAAAACAAAACCAATCACTAAGTGATGTTTTAAAAGGTAACTAATATGGCAGGTGCAAGTCCACTAACAGTACGCGCGAACTTCAAAATGGTGTTCGACGATGGAGCAGCAGACAAGGCTCAAGCAAACTACATGAGCCGTCTTGCAGCTATGGAAAGGTCGGCTGTAGATGAAACTAGTGACTTAAACGAAAACTTACTTAAACAACATAACAATTTAGTTAGAACGTTAGCTGAAGATAACAAAAGAGCTGACGACCAGTTACTCAAAGATAAAAAAAGAGTGGCTGAACAAGTTGCTAAAGCTGCAGAGCGTGCAACTAAAAGTATAAAACCTCCAAAAACATATACAAAAAAAGGAGCACTTACTAAAAAATATAAAGATGAAGAAAAGGCTTACAAAGACGCAACACAAAAAATAGCAAAACACCAGAAAGATATGGTGTCAAAGATGCGACAGGCTGGTGCTGTAGGTTTAGAAGGTAAACAATCTATATCAGGAGCAGATTTTTTAGCACAGGATGTCCAAATTCGAAAAGAAATAATTGAATTAGCTAAACATGAAGTCAATATGGCTGAAAGAGGTACTTATGAAAGGAAGTTAGCTGTCAAAGAGTTAAGAAAGTTCCAAATGGCTCAGGATATGATAGCTGGACATGAGACCAAAACTCATCACAAAAAGATGGATAATGATAGAAAGGAAAGACAGTCTCAACAACAAACTATTAGAGGTATGCAAGCTAACAATCGTTTATTAAAAGAACGCATGGCTTTATATCACAGAGTCAATGGAGCTATAAGTAGTATACACCAACAACTTGTAGGTGGTTTCCAAAATGCTATAATGATGAGCGGTGTAGCGATTATGGGCCTTGGCTTTAAAGTGCAACAACTTACTGATGATTTTATAGCTTTTGAAAAAGAATTGATGAATGCTCAATCTATTTATCAACAATCATTTCAAATTTTAGCTGATTTGTCAGACCAAATAGTCACATTCGGTACAAATTACGGTGTTGCTTTACAAGATGCATCTGAGGGTTTATATACACTGGCATCGGCTGGTTTATCTGCAGATGATTCTTTACAAGTTTTAACTAATACTTTGAAGTTAGCTATGGCTGTTCAAGGTGACCATGATACTATTGCTAAATTAACTACACAGACATTGTTTGGTTTTGGTAAGGAAATGTCAGAGTCTGCTAGACTTACAGATATGTTTGCACATTCTATTAACAAATCTTTGATTGAATATCAAGATTTAGCCAGTTCTGTTAAGTTCGCTATGCCTTTCTTCGTGGCAACAAATCAGGAAGTAGAACAATTGCTTGGTGCTTTACAGGTATTGAGTAATCGTGCTTTAGAAGCAGGTATTGCAGGTCGTGGTTTACGTCAAACTTTAGCTGAGTTCGCACAACATGCTGAAGATAATACTGCTGCATTTGCAAAATTAGGTATTTCATTGTTAGATAGTGAAGGTAGATTTAAAGATTTAACTGTTATAGCAAAAGAATTCCACAGTGCTTTCCCAGATATTAACGATAATGTAGAATTAATGACTACATTGTTAGAAGATTTGAACGTTCGTGGTGCTACTGCTTTCGTTCACTTAGTTAGAGAAGCTGATTCATTTCAACACGCTGTTGACGATTTACAGAATTCAACAGGTGCTGCTACAGAGATGGCAGATATACAGCAAAAGTCTCTTGCTAATCAAATACAAGTTATTAAAAACTCACTCATGGCTCCATTTTTGCTCTCTGACCAGCTTGGTAGAGAAACAGGTTCATTAAATGCTTTTGGAAGTCAATTACGAGACATAACTTCACAATTTGAGAATTTATTTATACACAAAACAGCAGATGGTAGAGCAGAACTAACACAGTTTGGTGCCGAGATACGTGATTCTACGATAATGTTGTTAAAAGAATTATCTCAGGTAGCTATGCATTTATTAAACATTTTAAAAGATATGAATGGTGAAACTAATTCTTTCCAAGCAATTATTCACCTTTTGATAATGCCATTGAGACTTTTAGTTGATGTTACGGATAGACTTGGTAGCGGTCTTTTACAAGGTTATTTAATGTTTAGACTTATGAAAATAGGTATGATTGGTGCACAAGTTGCAACTATAAGAATGACCGAGCTTACTTATCAAGCTACACAGGCCAAAATCTTAGAAATAGAAGCTAATTTTGCTGGTAATGTCGAATTGGAAAAACAAGCAATAAATATGCAAAAAAATACATTACTTCAAAAGAAAATGGTAGCATCTCAAATAGCAGCTAACATAATTTTATTTGCAGGATTGTCATTGATAAGTAAATCAAATGAAGAATATCATAAGTTTGGTTACATACTACTATTTATAGCAGGTGCAATGATGGCTGTTGCCATGGCAAATATGGTTATGCGAGAAAGTTTTAAGTTCGGCTCAAAGGGGTTCTTTGGTGCAATTGCAGCAGGTGGAACTGCTATGGTTGGTTTTGGAGCCATGATGAAAGGTTTGACAACCCCACCTCCGTTGAATATACCTACTGCTGATGTAGGCATGAGGATGTATGATATGGGTGGTATAGCAGGTAGACACTTCCCAGTTATGGTAGAACCCGGTGAAACTATCATTCCTAAGACTCAAAATATGTTGTCTGGGTCAGGCATAACTTTAAATATACAGGGCGACATAGTAACTAATGACGCTGACGACTTTGCTGAACGTATAGCAGATGCGTTACCAGAAGCATTAAGAATGCAAAACGACATAGGAGGAATATAGAATGGCAACAAAATTCTTTAAAAAGACAACACCCGAATACGCAATAATGCCCAATGCGACATATGCAGATTTGTTTGATAACAACAAAGCTAACACAGATATTCAATCAGGAACTGTATCTGATGTTCAAACAACGTCTCTTTTCGCAGCAGATTATAAAACAGCCGTACAACCAGCTTTTGGTGCTGGAAAATTAGTAGGAGCTAAAGTAGGTTTATATATAAATAGTATAACAGCTGGTAATACGACAGGTAGTGCTGGTTTAAAAGCTTTTAAAATGAATCAAGAGATAGGTAATAGAGAAGGTGGTAAATCATCAGCAGGTACTTTGGTTTATAATCAAGATATAGCACAGTTTACTTCTTATCATAGTGATGATTCATATATTATTGAAGATTTTTCAGGTGCTTCGAAAGATGCTCCAGACACCACGACAGAAACCATAAATACAGTAGTAACTCAAAAAATAGGACCTTATTTAAGTGAAAGTGATGGTTATGAATTTGGAGAAAGTTTTGGTGGAAAGTCTCATCGAAAACTTTCTAAAAATACACATCACGATAGATATGGACAAGAAATGGAAGATGGTACAAAAATTTATAAAATAGAAAAAGATGGAGGTTTGATGTCTACGGTAGGTGGCCAAAATCGTTACAAAACAGTAAAAGAAAAGAAACTCTTTTGGAGACGTAACACAGAATTTTATCACAATCATCGTCTTGACCCAAACTTTCATAATAGTTACGCTGGTACTAAAAAAAGTAAAATAAAATATGAACGTCAAATTACAGTAGAAATACCCCCTGAACCTCAACAACTGTCAACTGATAATTCTTTCTTTGATATAATTAAACAAGCTGAAACATTTAGAGGAACAAAGTCAGATAATGCAGATAACTCTATTGGTTTGATAAGAGAAACATATGGTGATATTGCATACTCATCAAATAATGTTCTTAATGGTGGATTTTCTATGCATCTTAATTCTCTTTATATGCATAGAGATAACAGTATATCTACGCCTTGGTATCCATATCAAACTGACTCAAGTGGTAATGATTTGAGATATTCAGCTTTACAACAAACATCTTTTGCTAGTAAAATATTACCGATGCCTGTTGAAGTAGGAAATACAAACGATAAAGATAAGAATTCTCAAGGAGGTCATTCTCCAGTTCCTACAATAGAAATCGATGCTAATATCGAAAGTTTAGCTCCTATGTTAGTTAGGTTTGAAAATCATGCCAATGCATTAGGTGGAGCAAGAACAGATGATGGCTCAAACAACGGTGGAGATGATACTGGTGCTCCTATGAGATTTAGACTTAACAGGTCTTATGCAATTACCTTTGGTGAGGAACCTCCTACACTTGAAGATACATTATTTACTTACATTAAAAAACATATACCAACTGCAGGTGAAGCAGGAGTCGAAACAATTAGTTCAGCTAGTGCAACTCCTTCTTGGACAAAAAGCGGTAGTGCAGAAGGTACTGCTGCTTTCACAGGAAATGGTGGTGGTACCGCAGCTACTGCTACAATTGTTTGTCATGCAGATATCGCTAACAACCAAGCAATACATTTAACCGATTACACTGGAACAGCTATATCATATACTGCAAAAGATGCAGGAGAAAATTTTGCAAATAATGAATTTGATTCTTCTGGAACTGCAGCAGCTACTGCAGCATCATTGAAAAGCGCCATAGAACATTCAAGTGGACACAATGGAACTATAGATGTTACTCGAAGTCCTAATGATACACTGACACTTAAACAAGGGTATAAAGGTGAAGCAGGTAATACAACTATAACCGAAACGTTTGACTCTAATGCAACTGTTTCAGCTGCCTTTACTGGTGGTGTTAGTACTAAATCTTTCTTTGGAACCGCTTTCGTCAACTATGATGGACACATATGTTACTACGACTTAGGGCCTTCTGCAAACTTTGCGTCTAATTCTCCATTTGATGATATTGGTTTTAGAACTGATGATAGATTAGGAGAGATATGTTTTACTAATGCACCTACTGCTATAAGTGACAATTTCAACACTTGGGTTAGACTGGCATTTCAAGTTGAACCTGAATTGATGGGAGCATTTCATTCTGTGTATGATGCAAGCAATGGTGATGTTTTCAGACCTCCTGCAGTGATAAGAAATGTTAAAACTAATAGTTATACGTCTGCTAATGCCGCTAATAAAAAAATGAAAGTTGTTAATAGAGATGAATGGCCTAAATATATGACCATATGGAATAATAATTATCAAGCTATTAAATCAAATCTTTCTACAACCTTTGCTAATTATACATCAGGATTGTTACATGCAGAAACTGATACTGATACTAGTGATGGTACCAGCGATATTTACTACACAGATTCAACTAAAGATGATTCTAATGGTTTGAAAGGTATACCATTCAATTTAGCTAAACCCGGTACATCTGTTAGAAAGGCTGGAAGTGCATCAGGCTCATCAAACGAAATTGGTATTATTGACTGGGGTACCACCACAGGTGGAAGTGGTCAAGTAACCATCAACGTTGATGAAAATAAAGATTCTCATAAAAACTCACCGTTCTTGTACGATGCTTTATTTGAAGTAGATTCTGAGGTTCAAGGTGTTATGGATATGGCCAATTCTATGTATATAGATAATATACACCTCAAACATTTTAACATACATCATACTAATGCAACTCCGAATGAAAACAATACATTTACAGGAAGATTAAGAATACCATCACCTCACGAAACCATACCATTTGGATATACTCTTAATAATAGCACTCCAACAAACGTTTTTGATAGTGGTTCTGGTATAGCTAACAGTTACTTATGTTTTGGATTTGAAAACTATACTGGTTTGGGATTTGATACTGGTGTAACAACTACAGATAGAGATTTTTTGATGAACGATTTTGACATTGCAAACTCTAGTGTAACAGACAAAATCATTACAAATATAGATAGTGAACAGTCTCATGTGCGAGCTGGATACAGTTCTTCTGTTGAAGAGTATGGTATTCAAGGTAGAAGTAAATTAACACAAAGTTATAGTGGTTCAGGTACACAAGACCCATCAACTATTGCAAATGCTCATGCTGGTTATGCCAAGACTGGAAGTAGTGGAGGTCTTCAAGAATCACCATTTTTTGATAATAATGAGGGAACACCTTCTTATACAGAACGAGGACTAAAAGTTGGGAATGATACTGATGGTTTTGAATTAGCTATAGGTTCTGACACAGCTTATCAAATAGATAGATTTACACAGAAAGGTGTATTAACTTGGAATTTTGCTGCTAGAAGTGTTGACTCTGGTAGTAATATTGACAACGAAGGTGATAGTAATATGGATGCTGGAGATTATGATGTTACTGTCACAAGCGGAAGTTCATTTGAAGTAAACCAATTTATAAAAATAAATAGTGAAATTATGAAAGTTACAGCTATCAGTTCGAATAGATTGACTGTCACAAGAGGACAATATGGTACTACAGATACTACTCATAACCATGATTCTGATATATATCACATAGCAATGCCAGAAAAAAGAGAGTGTTTGTTTGTTTCAGCTAGAATATTAGACGTAACAGATAACAAATCTTTCGAAGTTGATTCAACTTCAATTTTTAATTTAAAAGATAGCACAGAATATATTATATATAAACATGGAGATTCACACGTTTCACCTACTTTTGAGCCTAGGGTAGTTAAGGTAGTTGATAGAGATGAAAATAAAATAATATTTGATAAACCACACGGTGTATCTTTAAACCAATCTACAAAACATGATTTGATGATATCGCCTAAAAAATTCTGGGTAGTTTTAGAATTGACAAACATAGGTGGTGAGGTTACAAAAACTTTATCAGGTAATCATGTTAGTGCTTCAACTTTGACTCTAACCAATTTAGATGGAATAAAAGCTTACATGGCTGTTAAGGGTACTACAGGCTTTATTTCAAGTGTTAACACATCTAATAACCAAGTAACACTTACTGGTACTACTATTAGTGGTTCTTCAGGTTCAGGTGTAACATTTGAAGCTACAATTATCAGAGGTAATAACAATAACAAAACTAAAACATTTTTACCAGAAAGGTCTTATCAGAATATGGTAGGCGTGGTAACTGATTCAATAAATGCTGACGCAAGACTGGGAGCAACATTTAATGAAGCTTTATTTAACGATGGAGCATATTTAAATTCATGGAATTTAGAAGGTTTTGAAGATACTCCCGAATCTATTATTAATTTAGCTGATTATGGATTTGGTGATTATAGTAAGGACCGCGAAGAAGGAGGTCATGCAGGATTTTTACCATTGAATATTCAAAACGATGTTACAAAATATAAAGAATTAGACGTATCTGGAGTTATAAAAACAGATAGTATAGAAACTAACTCAACAATTCCTTTGCTGATATCAACAGATGACCCTCTAGAATCTTTTAAAATAAACGTAGATACAGAAGAAGGTACAAATAAAACATATTTATTATCTGTTTTTGAAGATGAATTACCAACAATTACAGACTTTAAATTACAACCCAACCCAGAAGACCCATTCTTCATTGATTATACGTGGACATGTCAAGATGAAGATGCGTGGTATGGTTTCTTACATGTTTCTGATGAAAATATAAAAGACCAATATCACGGTGCAGTGATGCATATACCTTTAAATGATGATGCTATCGACAATCAAACAGTTTCTGCTTTTGCTGTCAAAGACGCAAATGGTGATGATGACGCATTTGTAGATTCTGTGAGCAGCACAGCCAGTATGGTACCTAAACATACTGTAGAAGGGTTAGCTGGTAACGCTATATTATTTGATACTAATGATGTTCTTAACGTAGGAACCACTGGTGATGACTGTTTTAGTAGTATAGGAAAGGAGTTCAGTTTAGTTTTACATTGTGTAAATACAGTTGCTAATTTTAGTAATAATAGTGGTGCTGACCAATACTTACTTAGAAAAGGGCAAACAGTTAGTAATACATCAATAGATATATTTGGACAAAGAGTAGGTATAACTAACACTGGAAAAGTAGTAGTAAGAATAATGAGTGATGGTTCAACATCGAGTATGAAATATGTAGAATTAAGTAGTTCTACATTAATAGAAAAAGACGTTCCATTGAATATTATTGTGACACTTGATGCTAATTTATACAGAGGTAACTGTAAACTATTTATTAATGGTAGACTCGAAGACCAAAGTGGAGAGGTTTTGGCTGCACACGCAGTAGGAAACAATACAGGTTGGATTCATAAAACAGATTTATATTCTGCAGCCGCTCCTTTGATTATAGGTGCTAAACAAGAGTCTGTAGTATCTGGTGGATGGCCCGGAACAATAGAAGAACTTGTGGTATATGATAGAATGATATATCCAGTTGTAGTTAACTCTGGAAAGTTTACATTTACAAAACCATTACAAGATTTAACAGCAGAAACAAGTAGTAATTCCAAAAACTACAATGCAAAACTATTTGTAAAAGATTATCACAACATAAGAGGCAGTTCTAAAGAAGATGTAGCCGTGACGCCTTCTATATCATACAGAAAGGCTGCATTTAACATAAGTGGGGCAGAAGCATAATGACAACTAAAAGTGTAATAAGAGTATATCAGACTGAAGCACAAGCTTTAACAGGCGCTGCAGCAGGTATGGTAGCAGATTCAGGTGACGACCAATTTCATGATAATGTTACTATAACAAGTACAATTGAAGGAGTAGTAGCAAACACTGAGAGTACAACTCCCTATCACATATTTGAAAGATTCTATTATAGGATAGAAGCTAATGAACCAGTTTTAGAATTTCATATTGATTGGGATGATGGTGAAGATTCATCAAAAGAAAAACGTAATGTACAAGTAATTAAGTTAGAAGAACCAGCTACATATTGCGTAGTAGACCATGTTTATACTATGTCAAAAGCATTTTATCCATTAATTAGAGTCAAAAGTGTAGATGGATTTTTATCTAAATGGTACACGCACCATACAAATACGTCAAGAAACACTTTGAAACCTATATTAAATTTACCACCTGCTGTAACTGCACACAATACACTTGGTCAACAGTCATTTAACAGAGTTAATCTTGACACAGGTGATAGTAATAAGATACCATACTTTATACCTTCTAATGTGCCACCTGTTGCAGTATTAAAAACAGACAGGAAACGTGTATTTAGTGGCATTGCAAACCATATATTAGAAAATAATTTTACAGCTGCTGACAATTACCCAGTTCTTTATGCTTATTTAGATAGTACAACAGCAACTGCTCCTGATGTAAAACTTACAGTAGAAACTGATGATAATCATGTTAGAGAATATACAATCAAAGCAGCCAACGTAATCACTCAAACGTTTTGGGAAGATAAACTAAGCAACAGACCAGCTGGGTCTAACTATTTGACAGTTAATAGTGCTGCTGCTCAACTTCCTAAATTGTGTGTTCCGTTTGGTAATTTCAACACTACTGCAACAAACAAAGCTGTAAGATTGCTAAGAGCTGAAATCTTACAAGCAGACACTATAGGGGATGATGATAGAATATTTATAAAAGCATTTAATATATCAACTTCTCGTTCCACTAGTCAATTTAGTCCAGATGAAAATAGAAGTGTTTGTGTATTATCTAATGGTAATCCTATCATAGATATAACAGACCCTATGTTTAGTGCTAACGTTGACTTAAGCGAAAGTTATTCTAAAACGTCAACCTCAAGTATTACAAAATATTTGATAGATGATGATACAATGGGATGTTTTAATTACAGAGGTAATCAAATTAAACAAAGTAATACACAATCTGCAACTGGTAACACGTTTGGGTATGTCAGCAGTTTTAAAACTTTACAAGAAGCTTCTAGCACAGCTAAAGGAGTAGCTTTCAGAGACCCTACTGATATTCTTAAAGGAGCAACTGGAGATGTTAATGTATATGATAGATTAACTAATCCTACTTTAAACGTTTCTTATAGTCACGATTCCAATGGTCACAAAAAAGATAGTGATGGAAGATATTTAGATTTCTATAGACTTATAAGAGGTCAAGTACAAGATAATACCCCTGCTGTTTGGGATGATAATAAAGGTAGTGATTACTCAGTTATACGTCATTATAGACGTGCTGGTCAATATGAAAGTACTTTAAATTCAGGTTCAGTTCGTATACCTGCTAGTCATGGAAGTCAAGGTTTACTTATGTTCTCTAACTCAGATGGATTTACTAGTGGTGTATCTAATGCTGCTTGGACAAATAATGGTGCATTAAGTAAAACAACTGCACATATTTTTAACGATGGCGGGGTAGGTGGAACTACTTATAAATTACAAGATGGTGGTACTACTACCAGTCCAGAAGGAGAAGGTTCTTCAAATACACAAACTAATGTTCCTAAAAATTATTTACTTATGTGTCAAACTAAAATATTTAACAAAATTTATTTTAGAACAAACAATGCAAATTTAGGCAGAACAGAATCTACTGCAATAAATGATGTTGATATAGTTGCATGGTATTCTACTAAAGATAGTAGTGGTAACTTAGTGTGGAAACCACTTAAAATAGTTGATAATACTAACGGTTTCAGTAGCTCAGGCAGTGTAACATTTACAAGACCTACAGACTGGGAAAAAACAATTTATCATTCTCAAGCAAACACAGCTGGTCCAGTAGATTTAGATAATGATGCAGATGACGTTGACCCTGCTGATAAATGGGATTTTGCTTCATATGCTATAATGTTAGGTATAAATGTAAACAACGCTACTGGTTTTAGTACACAAATAGTTTCTGCTTATCCTTATGGTGATGAAAACACACAACTTATAAAAGTTGTTGATGCACATCATGTTAATCTTAATAATATAGCTATTGCACAATCTATATCTTTCAATAGGTCAGGTAAATTCCAAACTATAACTGATAGATTTGGTAAGTCTGAGATACGAAAGATGGGGGTAAACGGTGGTAAAGTTACATTTGGTTCTATAGATTTAGGTGATACTAATGAACAAGGTAATCGCAAGAAAATAAAAGAATATCAACAAAATGCAACACCAGTGTTTTTAGATGTAACACATAAAAGTAATGAAAGAACGAGATTCTTTGGTGTTATAACACAGATGTCAGAAGACCATCCTACTGGAAAACAAAACCCTAAGTATGGTGTACAGATGCAAGTTTCGCATTTAATAGAACTAGACAGTGCAGGTGTACTGTTGTCAGATAAAATATCAATAGGTGGTAAAACAGATGAGCCAAGAAAATTCTTTGTTTCGACATAAATTATTTATAGAAGATAAAGAGATAGTATCTGATTCCAAAGGCTCTATAAATTTTAACGGTAATGGACAGGTAAATAATTTAGACATTACAATAGAAAACATAGACTTACAATATGATACTTTGTTTAATAAAAAAATAGAACTGTATTTGAATGAATCAGGTTCTGATGATTCTATACCAATTTTTAGAGGTCTTATAAAAAGATTTACTCCTAGTGAAAGGGATGTAAAGATAAAGGCATTAGACGTTAGGTCAATCATAACTGGTAGAGAAGGTTTAAAAATAAACAGTACTGATTTAAAAAATTACGATGGTAAAACAGTAGCGTCATTTCTTTATGATATAATAACTGACAAAGTTAATTATAGTAAAACTTTAATAGGTTTAGATATGTTATCTGATACAGATATACCTATAAGAATGTCAGGAATAAGAGGTAATAAATTAGACATTTTATTAACTGTAAATGAAAAGTTATCAGGAACTGTAGATAAAACAGATTATCTTAATCCATTAGGGTATTTTTTAGATGTCAAAGAGAGTTGTGAATATAGTAATATAATTATAACTAAAGAAAAAGCATTGACAGATACACCAAGTTATACCTTTTCTTATGGTGATGGTCTGCAGAAAATAAATTATAAAAAAATATTACCTTTGAATACAGTATATTATAATGATGGTAGAAGTATAGAATATACCAATAGACCTTCAGGACAAACCTCTACTACTATCGAAAACGTAGAAGATGTAGCTGAAGCCAGACAGTTAGGTTTAGAACAAATACTATTAGAGCAGCAACAAAATGCAGAGATAAAAGCTGATATATCTAAATGTTATGATATAGGATTAGGCTCATTAGTATTCTTAGATGTGCCTGATGATGATGTATATGGAATACACCGTGTACAGGGTAAAAAAATTACATTTGGTATGTCTATGAAATGTCAATTGAACTTGAATAAAAAACCTATCAAATTATCAGATTATATACAACGATAATATCATGATTAGTACAATGATGACCCAGTATGGTATTTCTGGGTCTCCGTGTGTACCATCTTTAAACATTACTTATCGCCGTAGTATTTACTTCTGGATTTAGCAGTACCACTTCCACCATGTTGTGTTTTAACAGGGTCAGGGTCGTCTGCTGCAGTTCTTACAGTGATTGTACCCGCTCTCATTTGGGTACCTTGCAATGAGTGTATACCTGATATTAACTTACCATCTTTATCAACGGTTGCATTCATACCAAGTTTTTTAGTTCCAGTAATTATATCTTTCTCAGATGTCACATTTATCTCCTACACAGGCCAGTTCTTGTTTACCTTCAGTTTGGTCTTCCAGTTCATACTTTGACAACTGTGTATAATCTATTAGGGGGAGCTCCTTTATAAAGCTTTCGTAGGTTCTGTGGTCTATTTCTTCATATGGCGCTAGTTTATACTTCCCACCGTCGTATGGTAAGAAAGAAACACCATTAATTATATCCCAGTTTTGATATACCCAATTACCTACTTCAAACCATTCATCATCTCTAACGTATACAGTCATACTAGCGTTATGTTCACACCAGTTATGTTGTAAGTTTTTGTAGTGTTTTAGCTGGTCTAATGCTGTTACATCTTTACGAGTTATACAACCCTCTGGTGATTTGACTGGAAACTCTAAAACAAACGTGTTTGCGGTTTCTTCTTCTTGACCAGTTTCAGGATGATATTTTATACCTGCATCTTTCATCATTTGGAACAATGGGTCATTAGCTGATATTCTGTATCTTCTGATGTAATATTCTGAGTATCTTGGATGTACTCCAGAAGCAGAGTCTACAAGCTGTGAAACTGTGCCACTTGGCTTAACACATGTGGTTGCTGCTGGCATCTTAGTTCCTAGTATACCAGATGCTTTACGAGATATGCGTAAAACACGGCTTTTAAGCGCTTTTAAGGCGTCCGAGCTCAATACAGCATGGTTATCCATCTGTCCAGTCAAACTTACCCCTAATAACGCTTCCACATCACAGTTCTTTTTCCACTCTTTTCTTAGGTATGGGAAGTCAGTAAACGAGCTCTGTATGACTCCTAGCCATGTAGCGCATTCTACTTTGTCTAGCAAAGTGTCTAAATCGTCCTCTTCCCTTATGACAACTTCACTGAGATTACAGAACTGCATATCTCTTAACATTATTTCTCCACAAGGATTAGTCCCTTGTATTAGTGGAGCATAACGTCTTGGTGGAGCCTTGTTCTGTGCAGCCTGTAGGTTAAATATACCTCTCTCACCCGTGCCTGATTGAGCCAAGGAGCCCCATTCTTTTAGAAAGT
>Ga0114933_10003625_pt1 | contig 14937 bp, 16 predicted proteins | sample 4SBtaG_FD_89691 | JGI IMG/M metagenome (GOLD analysis project Ga0114933, IMG submission 89691) | Deep subsurface microbial communities from Kolumbo volcano to uncover new lineages of life (NeLLi) - 4SBTROV12_W25 metaG | ecosystem: Environmental > Aquatic > Marine > Volcanic | place: Kolumbo... | reverse complement strand
TGGAGTGATTTAATTGAAGAAACAGAAGACTTTGTACGAGAAAACTGGCCTGAAGTCAGTAGTGAATACATTGGGCGCTGTTGTAGCCGTATCGAAATTGTTGACCCGTTTAGTGGGGACAACATTGAGTTGGGTAAAACAGCAAAGACAGCGTTAGAGACTACGAGTGCAGATTATCCTAAGATATTTAAGTCTTATAAAGACTCAGAGATAAAGGATTATAGTGCGTTCTTATTAAAAGCAGAAGGAGATTACAGTGACGAAGAGCTCAAAGCAATCGAAACCTATTTCAAGAAAGATTAGATTCCCACGTCGTGATGAGATGTGGGCTGTCGTTACTGAGATGTCAGGAGGTTCTCGGATGAGAGCTCTCTGTGCTGATGGTAAAACACGTATGATAAGAATAGGTGGTAAGTTAAAAAAGAGAGTGTGGTGTAGAGAAAGAGATTTAATTATAGTGAAACCATGGGTCGTTCAGACTGATGAGAAAGCTGACTTAGTCTACAGATATCTACCTACTGAAAGAAACAGGGTTCTCCATAGACTCCCTGAGGAAATAAACATATGGTAAAAGGAATAGAAGCTACGTATACAGACTTCACAAGGAAGACTGCTAAATATCCTAAACGTAGAGAAAAAGAATACCTAATGATAGGTTTAATGAATGAAGCTGGAGAAGTTGGTGGAGCATTTAAAAAAGAAATAAGAGACCATGTAGATAATACTGAACTCATTATAGATGAAATGGGTGATGTTCTGTGGTATTTAACACGATTGTGTGATGTCTATGATATCAAACTATCTGAACTGATGGTTAATAACATGGATAAACTCTTTCAAAGGATGTCTCCAGAACAGGCTAAGGAATACAGAAATGAGTGTTGATATTAAAAAATTAACAGTATCCACAGATGAAGAAAGAGAAGGATGGATTCACTTATTAGATACAGCTGTTGCATACCATTGGGATATGTCTGGTCAATTTGAACCAGATATTAAGACTCCTAAAAAGGATAGTGATATGGAAAAGGTAGCAGAAATACACAGGGCGTGGGCTCGAAGTATTACAGATTGTATAGAACTTATAAAGATGTGGGAGGTAGAAGATGAAGATTGAGTTTATTAATCATGCTTGTTATATAGTAGACACAGGTAAAGTGAGAATATTATGCGACCCATGGCTTCATGGTCAGGCATTTGATAGAGGATGGGAACACCTAATAGAAACACCAGTTAAGATTAATGACCTCGACTATGACTATATCTGGATATCGCATGAACACCCAGACCACTTCTCAGTTCAGGACTTAAATGAAATTAAAGGTCCACAGACTATATTCTATCAAGAGACACGAGATAAGAAAGTAAAAGCTTTTTTAGAATCAAAAGGACACAGAGTTATTGAAATGCATGATTGGGAATCATTTATATTACCTGATAATAGTAAGATAACTGTTACTAAAGTAGATGATGATTCATGGTTTCATATAACAGATGGTAATGAGAGTATACTAAACTTGAACGACTGTGAAGTAATAACAGATAAAGACTTAGAGAAGATAAAAAGTAAATTAGGTAGTATAGATGTTCTCATGACTCAGTTTGGATTTGCTATGTGGATTGGTAATGAAGGAGATGCTACAGCTAACAGTATGTCTGCTATGAATATTCTCAGTAGAGTTACAAGACAGGCTGAGATACTTAAACCGAGATATGTGTTACCCTTTGCTTCATATATAAAATTCTGTCACAAAGACAATGTATGGATGAACCAACATCAAAACAAACCTTGGGATGTGTGGGTAAAACCTGCTGATACTATTATAATGGAACCTATGGATAAATGGTCTGTAGGTGATAAGTGGTCTAATCGTGGTAAGTGGAAGAAAGCATTTAATGACCTCGATACATATACATATGAAGATGATATAGTTTCTTTCCCTACCTTACTTGATGAGTTTGATAAATACGTAGGTAGAATTAAAGATAAGAATTCTTGGTTAGCTATTAGAGTATTAAAGTTTGCTGGGTTCTTACCACCAACATCTATTTATTTAGTAGATAATGAAGTAGGTATAGATTTCTGTATAGTTAATGGTATCAAAGTAAATAGACTTTCTCAGTTAGAATGTGACATTTCAATGTGTAGCGAAACCTTTTTAAATATATTGAAATTCGAATGGGGTCGGGGGACCTTAACAGTGAATGGTAGATTTACAGCTAACTATTATACGATGTGGAAGTTCTTTAGACAAACTAAGATAGCTTATGCCAACAACGTTGGTAAGACAGTACCTCTCAGTTTATCTTTGAGGGAACTTTTATATAGTTACACGCCTAAGTGGGTGAAAGAATGAAGGTTCCACTAATAGCACAAGTCAACAAAAAGACAATAGATTTGAGAGATAATACTCTTAAAGTAAAAATGTTTATAAATGGTCAAGTAGAAGGTGCCACGTCACCATACAAACCATATTATTATTTACCAAATGCGGAAGGTGATGAGTATGAGACAATCGCCTCAGACCGCAAAGTTAAGTTAACTAAGCACCACTACACTCCTAACCGAGATATGGTGCCTAGTCACGCGCTCTATGATGGTGGTAGGGAAGCATTATTAGAAAGGCTCTGTATTGAGCACCCTGATTTCTTTTCATCACATCCAAATACTGAACCTGTAAAGGCTTTAGTCTTTGATATAGAGACTCAGTCTCCTGATGGTTCGTTCCCATTTGGAGAAAAATACCCCGTCGTAGCCATCGGGATTGTCACCTCCACGGGAGAGCGTAAGTGTCTTGTATGGGATGGTGAAGATGACAGAGAACTTCTCTGGGACTTTGCCAAGTATATACAAGCGTATGACCCAGATATAATCGTGGGTTATAATCTCGTGGGATATGATATACCTCAGATAATGCATCGAGTTAAATATCAAGGAATTCCACGGGAGCAATACCTGAGTTACCTCAACCGAGAAGGTCAGAAATGGGGTTGGGAAACACCCCCTGACCAAACCGAACTCAAAATGAACGCTAATGGGCGCATAATCTTAGACCTTTTGCGATGGACAAGGCTCGATTATTCCCTGTCTGGGATACCTCGTGGTCTTAAAAGTGTATCACGTCACTTTGGATTAGACCCTATCGAGCTGGATTTCGATGGTAAGGTGTTATTAGATTATAGCACTGAAGAGATAGAGGACTATGTATTAAGCGATGTTGACGCAACGCTCTATTTATATAACCACTACTTCCCACAAATGGAGTTTATTGCAGAAACTCTATGTGTCCCATTAGCAACCTATATAAACGCCCCCAGTAGCTACATTACGAAAATCTTACAAGGTAGGGATTTATATAGACAAAAGATATTAACCTTAGATAAGAACAAGGAAAGACATCCCAAGATATTTAGAGCAGACAAGGGTAACTATCAAGCAGCTCATATCCAATTATATCAGCCCGGATTCCACGCTAAGAATATCAAAGTAGATTTTAGTTCTTATTATCCCTCAATCGCAATGGCGCTTAATCTGGGGCCCGATACTACAAAGGTGGTGGGATATGAAGACTACCAAAACAAAGTAGAGTCACGGGGCTCAATAGGGCTTATTCCTGATAATAAAGTTAATAAGAGACTGTTAATAGAAATAGATAATTCTAAGAAGAGTTGTCTGTATAACATGTGTAAACTATTTAAAGAGATGCGTAAACCTTATAAGGCTGGAAAGACGAAAGAAGATAAGAGCAAGTCCGATGCTCTTAAAATAATGGTGAATACCTTTTATGGTGCAAACGCTAATCCTTACGTTAGCTATGGTGATATGGGTGTGGGCATTACTATCACAGCGATTGCGAGGTGGTTACTCCTCTCCGGCGTTGATATTATCCGTAGCCGATATGGAGAAAATGCTGTGGTATATGTACATACTGATGGGATTAATACTAATGTGGATGTTGATGTCGAGTGGTTAACTAATAGGTTAAGACAACTCCTCAAGCACACATTCCCTGAGTCAGAACCAGAACATATTTCTATGGATAAAGACTATTATCAAGAAGGTGTGTGGTTACAGGTAGGTAATTATGTATTACGTAACATGGATGGTAGTGTAACTAAACATGGTAGCACATTTAAATCTACATCTCGTTCTAAATTCTATTTGAAAGTATTATCTAAACTTACTGACGCTAGATTGAATAATACTATTAACAGTACCTTTATAGAAAAACTTTATACGTTAGATAGTTATGAACTAGATGATTTTATTATGCGTAAATCTCAGGGTAGAAATAAAGAAGACTACAAATCAGAAACTGATTTAATAATGAACCTAATAAAACAAGGTGAAGATATAGGTATGCCTACAAATAAAGGCACTACATATTATTATGCTAAAACAAAGGATGGGTACAAATTAACAGACAAGATATCAGACGTAGATGAAATAGATTTAAGATACTATTGGGACACCATTAGCACACTTTTAGAGAAGTTTCAATTAAAGCGTCATATTAGGAAGAGACCACCTTTAACTGTTATAGATAAGAAACAAAAGAGTTTGATGGAATGGATTTAGGCGAAGCTTTATATACTATAAGCATTTATAATAATATACGAGACTCCGCGATGGAGCTCTCTCCACAAGGAGAAATGATTATGGAAGAGAATAATAAGGAACTGGTGTCATTTTTACGTGACGCAGAAGTCAAAGTAGTTTGGCGTGAAGAGGATAAGACTAAAGTAGGTCGAGGAATGATAACGAATGATGATGAAAATTTTGTATATTTATCTGGTTCAAAGGGAACAGTTATCGTTAATAAAAAAGATATTATAGCTATAAAACAATAAGGTGAACAATGAGAGTTTTAGCAATTAGCGATAGCCCAACGGCTCCCACAGGTTTTGGAACCAACACTAAGAATGTAGCATCTATTTTAGCGGCAGAAGGTGAAACCATAGGTTACGGCGGATGTCAGAATAAAGAACATGTATTAGAATGGTCTACAGAATGGCCATTGGGTAGTGAAGAAAAAGTAAATTTTGAAATGTTACCTATTATGTATCCCGGCCAAGAAAAGTTTGGAGAGAAATCTCTTGAACATTGGTTACCTACGTTTAAACCACAATTAATTTTAACCCACTTAGATGTTCAGATGATGGCACATATATCTCAAAAGAAAACTGTGTCAGGTATAAACTTCCCTTTACACAATGAGAGCGGTAAACCTTTAAACAAAAAGGAAAGATATGAATTGTTAGATAAAACAATGAAAGATATACAAAAGGGGCCCGGATGGAAGTTAGCATCTATTTTTCCTGTAGACGGACAACCCTCAGTTCAGAACTGGTATCATATAATAAAAAATATAGATTACCCAATAGCTATGTCTATGTATGGTTATAATGTTTTAAAAGCAGATTTCCCACAATTAGGTGATGAATGGTTTAATAACCTTACTTATATACCTCATGGTGTAGATTGTGATTTCTTTAAACCTAAACTAAATGTAAAACCTGATGATGCTTTTGTAGTAGGTTGTGTAGCTCGTAACCAACACAGAAAAAATATTCCACGTTTAATAAAAGGTTTTAAAAGTTTTGTAAAGAAAAACGACCTTACACCAAAAGATGCTAAGTTATTATTACATATGGATTGGAAAGATTATATGGGTTGGGATATAGAGTATATGGCCACCTATTATGGCATCAGAGAATATATGGTACCACCTACGTGTGGTGCAATAGATAATGGTGACGCACCAGATGAGGCAGGTATGGTAGATATTTATAATCTAATGGATGTATTCGTATTACCAACAGCTGGAGAAGGGTTTGGTATACCTACGGTAGAAGCAATGGCTTGCGGACTGCCAGTGTGTGTAACAAACTATACTACTGGGTATGAATTAGTTAAGATGGAAGACCCTGAAAACGAAGAAATGCCTCTAATGCCACTTGGTGAAGATGCATTTAACGGAAGAGATTATTTAGAACCTAATGATTGGAGTGATAGAGGTTGTTTACTACCATATAAAGACATGTGGTGGGATACACCAGTTAGAGCCGCCCCTATGAGGGCTATAGTATCAGAAGTGGCTATCGAAATGGCACTGACTAGATACTACAATGACAGAGAATTATTAGCCGAACATAGTTTAAATGCTAGAAAACACGCAAAGAAAAATTATGATTGGAGTGTTGTAGGAGAACGCTGGAAGAAATGGCTAAAAAATATTAAAGAGGAAAAGTAATGGAATTAGTATTTAAACTAGAAGGAGTGATATGTAATCACGAGGATAAAATGTTATATAAACATTGTAAACCATTGGTAAACGCAGTAGAGTTTATGCAGTGGGCTAAGAAAGCAGGACACCATTTAACTATTTGGTGTGAAAGAACAAATGATATGCAGACAAAAATTGTAACAGAACAATGGTTGGAGTTAAATCAAGTGCCTTATGATAGGTTATTATTTGATAGACCTCGCGACCCTATATTTGTAGATGAAACACCATCTAATGCAAAGTATTATAAAAACTGGGGTGACTTAGATATTGTTGCTTCATTGTTTGAGGAGTGGAAAGATGCCCAGAAGTAAATTTATTTTTGAACCATATTATTATCCATTCGACCCTAATTTCTGTGTTACTATAGCTAATTTCTTCACACCAGAAGAATGTCAAAAAATTATAGCATTAGGTGAAGCACAACCTTTACAAGATGCACGAGTAGGAGACGCAAAGATAGATGCAGATTCTAATAATAAAGAAGATAAATCTTTTAGAAAAGCAACTATAAGTTGGATACCTCAGAATGCTGAGACTGATTGGATGTGGACTAAACTACACAATCAAATTATAGAAAGTAATCACCAGAACTGGGGATTCGATTTAAAATATATGGATGAAGATGCACAATATACAGTGTATAATGGAGATGGTGGTCACTACGATTACCACATGGATAATGGTCAAGGACAATTGTCTGTGAGAAAGATTAGTATTGTTGTTAATTTAAACGACCCCGAGGAATGGACAGGTGGGGAATTACAACTATATAAAGATAGAAGTCAAAGACAGGGATTAGGAAACCTACATTTGTTTCCTTCCTATATGTTACACAGAGTTACTCCCGTAACAGATGGTATTAGAAGGTCTTTGGTTTTATGGAGCGGAGGCAGTTTTTACAAATGAAAGCAGAAATAGATAATAAAAAGATAAACACGAGAAGTGGAAACATGATAGACAACACAATGAGAGAAGCAGAGAGATTGGGAACTGTTGGTCCCATAGTAAAAGTAACTTGGTATGATGCAGCTAGTACGTTTAAAACATATCGTATAAATGCAGAAGACCCAAAAGAACATCTTACAATATGTGAAACTGTAGGAGAAATGGTAGCTCAAGATGAACATGCTACTGTTTTAGTAATGCATGGGTCACAATGTGATGGTGCAGATATTTTTGCTATACCAACAGATTGGACTCAAAGAGTAGAGATATTGAGAGAATGCACTTCAGAGAATTTGGAAACCCCAGAAGAATAAAGAGAGCATATACAGTCGAAGACCTTCTTGATGTAGTAGAAGAATACAACGGCACACACCCCTGTTATACAAGTGTGTACGTTTTTGACGATGCATTAGATAAGAGTGTCAACAAGACTAATTATGACTCTGCTGTCATCAATACCATTTGGTTTGATTTCGACGATAAGAAGGTAGAAAAATGTCACATACATGTAAAAAGATTTATAAGGCAGTTCTGCAAACCTCTGGGAATTATTCCGAGGATATATCTTACAGGGGGGAAGGGCTTTCAAATGAACATAGACTTCTACTCCCCTGTGGACTTGCCCCTGCATATAAAGAAGGAAGCTATAAGAGATTACTTATTACATCTAAAGGAAAAGTACAAACTTGCCACGATGGATGAGGTATGTATTAATAACAGTGTCTCATGTCTAAGACGTATAGCTAACACACAATATATAGACAAGACTACACATAAACCCACAGGAGTGTGGTGTGTACAATTAACAGTAGATGAAGTACTTAAACTCTCAGTTGAAGAGATTTATGGTCTCGCTATGGAACCAAGAAAGGAAAAGTTTGAATCTACTAGAAGTAAAAAGGCCCAACGTAAGTTTGTAGAGTTTGTAGCAGATAAATATAAAGTAAAACATACAGTATCTAACAGCATAGATTATATCTTAACAGAGATAGAACAAATGTGTGGTAGCTCTACTATGGTAAGCTCTATTAAAGCAAAGCGCTATACAGATATAGACTATATTAAGCCTATGAGAGAGTGTATAATAAAGCTAATAGAGCTTAATATAGAACGTAATCATAGCTCTCATGAACAAAATACTATAATCGCTTGCGAAATGATAGCAGCCGGTTACAGTGATAAAGACGTTTCTTTTGTATTTCAAAGCATATATGACGAACCCGCTGGAGATTGGGGTTGGTACACCGATGATGGTGGTGCTGGCAACCAAATAGCACTGATTCGACAGAAAGCTTTAAATAGATATTCAGCAGAAAAATTAATACGAGCAAAGATTTGTAGTAAAGAATGCTCGTGTGGAGTGTAAAATGGCAAATATGAAAAGAATAGAAAAAAGACTTGAACAAGTCGAGGACTGGATGAAACAGTTTGAAAAGGATACCGGACCTAAAATGGTCATGGAAAACATGAATTGGTTACTTGAGCAATTAAGAATGGCTGGAGACCAATTTAAAAGACAGGAAGGAACAATGATACAATTGCAGAACCAATTGGAACAGAACTCTATGTTTGTACAATCATTCCTAGAGGAAGAAGATATGGTATTGCAGTTTCAATCCTTCTTAGTAAAGAAACAGGAGGAAGCAAATGCCGTTCAAAAGTCAAAAGCAAAGAGCATGGATGCACAAGAACAAGCCGAAGATGGCGAAGAAGTGGGAGAAGGAGACCCCGAAGGGAAGTAAACTTCCTAAAAAAGTCAAACGTAAGACTACAAAGAAAAAAACAAAAAGGAGAAAAAAATAATTATGTGTTGTAAAGATGGATGTAATTGCGACTGTACTTGTGAAAACTAAGTATGGCCAAAAAATCACACAAAAAAGAAGAAGTAGTTGTTGAAACTATAGAAGAAAGTGTCGTCGAACCAGAACCAGAACCACGTGAGTTACCAGAAAAAACAGGAGAAGAAACTTCAGAAACTGTTATGCAAGGTGGACAAATGATGCGTATTGTTAAGGTTGGTGACAAAGTTAAATACGTCCCACTATAATGGGAATATTAACCACAGTAAGTAAGTGTAAAGAGTGTAAAGAGCCGAAGGAAGAATGTAAATGCGCGAAAAGAGTTTTGACAGATTACAAGTAGTTATTTTATCAGTGATGGATAATGCTGGTGTAGCCTATCGTATGAAAGAAGCCGTGGAACAACATGGTAAATATGATGTAACAAGTATACAAGCAGTCCCCCATCCCCAAGAGTTCCCTCATGATTTGATACTGAAAGATTCTTCAGCTTTACAATTATATAAGATTCAATCTTTAATATATGAAGCTGATGTTATACACTATAAGGGTGACGAATCAAACTGGTATACTTCTAGAAATTGGTTTAATTTATATATACCCCCAGATAAACCTATAGTTCATTCAGCAGAAGGAACTGGTTTTAGAACTAAACAATACCCAAGAGAATGGTATAATACTCCTCATAAATATGTTATCTGTCATGATTTATTAGACCATGCAGAAGACGAATGGGAGTATGCCCCCCAACCATTTGATTGTGATGATTCACCCTACCTGTGGGAAATGAAAGAAAGACCTATAGTAGCCCACTCTCCTACTAATAGAGACAATAAAGGAACAGACGAAATATTATCTATATTAAAAGAACTTGATGTAGATATAAGATTAATTGAGAATGTAACTGCATCTAAATCTATAAAAATGAAAAGAGATGCTACACTATTTATTGATTCTATTAAGCTGGGAGGTTATGGTGTCTCAGCTCAAGAAGCATTACAATTTGGAATACCAACTATTAGTAATGATGGTTATAGTGCGAGTGGAGTGATGAGTACAAGTGAAAACTTAAAAACTAAATTAGAGTTATTATTTAATAACCCAGAGTTACTTAAACAAAAATCACTTGAATCATTTGAAAGAGTTAAAGAACATCATGGATACAAAGCGACAGGAAAGATATGGACAGAAATATACGACAAGGCATTAAGTTCCTCTTTGTAGCTATGCATATTTTACCACCAGTTGGTGGTGCAGAGCGAAGTATGTTGACATTGATGTATGAACTGAGAAGATTAGGACATACTGTTAATCATATAGACATAAATAATTATGACAAAGAGTTAGAGAAGACAGCCAGATATCATGATGTTATAATTACCCAATTACAATGGACACCATCTGCGGTAGCTCTAGCAGAAAAATATAATAAACCCTGTATGGTTTTGTATAGGTCATTAGAACCTGTATGTAGGGTAGTTCACGACAAGAACCTATCATACCTACAAGCTACGTGTGGTCAGAAGTGTAAAACCTGTCCACATAAGATAACAGGTTATGAAAAGGATGGGCTTGCTTTACATAAGGCTGATATGATAATTGGTAACTCTAAATGGACAGCAGGTTGGTTAGCAGAAGAGCATGGACATAGTCCTGATAAACTGGGGTGGATGTATCCAGCTATTGATATGAGTTTTTTAGCAGAAGAAAATAAAAAGAAAGAATTTATATCTATGAGTATGTGGACATACCCTGCTGGTACAGATGTGTTTGCAGACATAGCACGACTAATGCCAACTGAGAACTTTAGAATATATGGTTATACACATAACCTACCTTCATATCCTCAGTACACATTACCCAAAAACGTAGAATTTATTGAGAATGCTCCACAAGAAGAAATGTTTGGTGCAACTAAGTTATGGTTGTTTCCATACAGAACTGTACCTAATTTTGGTAGAGTAGTAATAGAAGCACAAGAGGCTGGTATACCAGTTGTAGGTATTAAAGCTGGTGCTATTGTAGAAGATAACATGATAATAGATAATGTAACAGGATACCATGTTGATGGTCATGACCCTAAGAAGTGGGTAAAGTATGTCAAGAAGGCATTATCTAATCTTCCGCAGTTAAAAGAAAATATAAGTAAAGAAGATTTTTCTAAATTCAAAAAACAGGAAAATACCGAAAGATTTATAAAGTATACAACACAAGTTTTAAATAAGAAAAGGAATTAAAGATATACCCCACAAAGGAGTGGTTTAATGTTTAAGAATGAAGTAGCAGAATTTATATATAAAAGAACGTATTCACGTTGGTTAGATGAAGAAGGCCGGAGAGAAGACTGGCCAGAGACTATAGAAAGGTTTATTGGTTTTATAATTTCAAAAAACCCAAGTATACCTGAGAAGACTATAAATAAAATTAGAAAGTATATGTCAAAATTTGCCGTGATGCCCTCGATGCGTTTCTTATGGGCTGCCGGACCTGCTGCTGAATTTGATAACACTTGCATATACAACTGTGCCTTTGGTAAAATTAATAGTGTTGACGCTTTTGCAGAGTGTCTATACATACTTATGTGTGGAACAGGCTTTGGTTTCTCAGTAGAAGAAAGGGAAGTAATGAAGTTACCTAAAGTACCTGCAATAAAAAGTGGTCAGGCGTTAGCCAAAGTAGTTATAGAAGACTCTAAGGCTGGCTGGGCTGACTCTGTTAAGACATTAATGAATAGCCTTTATGATGGACAAAATATTTATTTCGATTACTCAGAGATTAGACTTGAGGGAGCTCGACTAAACACTATGGGTGGTAGAGCATCAGGTCCACAACCTCTAGTAAAGTTACATGATTTCATTCGTGAGACCATGCATAACGCCCAAGGTCGAAAGCTCACGACCCTTGAAGCTCACGATATATGTAATCAAATTGCAGAAATAGTAGTCGTGGGTGGAGTTAGACGCAGCTCACAAATCTCTTTGAGTGACCTTGATGACAAAGACATGCGTCACGCTAAGGAATGGCCTTTCCCTATTAAACGTGCTATGGCAAACAATAGTGCGATATTTAGGGAGAAGCCTTCCGCAGCACAATTTTTGAAAGAATGGGCCTCTCTTGCTCTGTCAGGGACAGGTGAAAGAGGTATATTCAATCTGGAAGCAGCGCAGAATAGAGCTCCTTCCAGACGTTACGCTCCTCTTATTCAGGGAACTAATCCCTGTGGAGAAATAATGTTACGGGACATGGAATTCTGTAACCTTTCGGAAGTAGTAGTGAGAGAAGATGACGACCTTGATTCACTTTTAGACAAGGTTGAGACAGCAACATGGCTTGGTGTAATACAAGCAACCTTTACAGACTTTCCATATTTGAGAAAAGAGTGGAAAAAGAACTGTGACGTAGAACGGCTTCTAGGCGTTAGTTTAACCGGTCAGATGGATAACCCCTCGGTTCTTACATCGGAATGCTTAAAGGCGCTTAAAAGCCGTGTTTTACGTATATCTCGTAAAGCAGCAAAGATACTCGATATAAATGTACCTGTTGCTACCACTTGTGTTAAGCCCTCTGGAACTGTTTCACAACTTGTTGATTCTGCATCAGGTGTACATCCAAGATACTCTCAATATTATATACGTCGTTATAGAATTTCATCTCGTGACCCATTGTTTGCTATGATGAGAGATGCAGGTATCCCCTGTCATCCAGAAGTAGGTCAGGATAAAAAAGATGCATCTACATGGGTATTAGAGTTTCCAGTTAAATCACCTGAGGGTTGTATAACGAGAAAAGATGTCTCAGCTCTTGACCAACTGAGCCACTATAAAAACTTACAACATAATTGGTGTGAACACAACGCCAGTATGACTGTGTACGTGAGAGAAGATGAATGGTTTGAAGTAGGTAATTGGGTATATAAACACTGGGATATAATAAATGGTGTATCATTCTTACCTTATGATGGTGGTAAATATAAATTGGCTCCTTATGAAGAGATAGACAGAAGAACCTATAGAAGACTACAACGTAAGATGCCTAAGATAGATTATTCAATTCTAAGTAAATATGAAGTCACTGATAACACACAAGGTAAAGCAGAGTATGCATGTGTGGGTGATAAGTGTGAAATCTAGTTAATAAGCTCGTTATTTCTATCTATATCGTCAGCGCGGTCAATAGATGTATCTGAAGAGGTATCTGAATCCAACATAACATCTCTTTCAAAATGTGGTAACCATTGATGTATATCACCAGTACAGTTTGTAACTTGACCATGTACTACTAATTCTTCATTTGTAACATTTAAATCTGAAATATTTCCTACTATTTCCCAATGACCCTGAGATTGAAAAATTACCTTTTGTCCTGAAGCATCTCCATCGATAACACAACCGGGACCACCATTCAAAGTAGTTTGGGCAGCACTAGTTAGTCCATCGGTACTAGATAAAATCAACGTAGAACTTGCTAAATCTAAAGTTGAAGAACCATTCAAATCAACTTCTTTTGATGTTATTGTATTACCATTAGCATTAAAGGTTGTACCACTGTCTACTTGTAACTCTGTTGTAAGTGTAAGGTCTCCTGTTGCTCTTGTCGTTCCGCCTGACCCTTCGCATCTAAGAAGCTTAGTAGTTACAGCAGGAATGTCAATAGTTCCTGATGTATGCACACATCTAATAGCATTTAATCCTGTAAGGTCTGCTGAACCTCCAAATGCAAATGCTCCACCATTACTTACAAAATCATTAGTCATATACAAAGGCACAGAAGTAGAAGATAATGTTCCATTTATTGTAACGTTGTGGGTTGGCATAAAGGGTGAACCTGAATCAGAACCTACACATTCTATGTCTGTAGTAGAACCTGCATTTACAGTAAAAGCGTAAATAACTTCTCCTGCTGCTGTAAATATTTTTTGTGAACCAGACTTAGCCATTGTGAGCGTAGAAGTGCCTGCGGTAAATGTTCCTGCTCCTACCCAAGTTGCACCTGTGATGTCTCCATCAAAGTTTGTATTACCTTGTATGTTATCAACTTCAGCTCCAGACCCTTCATTAAAATCATAAGCGCACATAAGGTCTGTGCTATCAGCTAAATTTGCAGAATCGTTAAACATATCTGCTCGAATTTCAGATTGAGTTCTTGCACCTCCAGAAGCTCCTTTAAATACTCGAACCATCGCTATTTCTCCTTCCCAATAAGCATCGGCAGACGCACTCAAATCTCTTGCACCAATAGATGCTTTTCCTGCGTGTGTTAGATTTTGTGCAGATTGTGTGCTTTTATCTTTTAATTTACCATCAATGTAAAGCAAGTAATCATTTCCATCTCTAACTGCTGCAACGTGATGCCATTTGCCATCTTCATAGCTTACATCAGCAGCATTGCATACAGCAATATTATTAACAAAGAATTTAATATTGTTAGAAGATTGCATATATAATAAAAATCCATTATCACTTGCATCTCCATTAGCTATTATTGTTCTATTGCCTGAGCCACTGTCTGACTTAAACCACGCTTCAAGTGTAAAGTTATTAGTTCCAAATTGCCAAGCTACATTATTATCTAAATCAACATAATCATCAGTTCCATCAAATGTTAAAGCACTCTTACCAATAAGACCACCACTGGTAGTAAAATCTCCTTCACAAGTAAGTGTTCTGTCATTACCTCTTAACTCTCCACCTGTTGCTACCTGCATAAGAGTAGTTGTTTTTACACTTTGTTGACAATCTAACTGACCACCAACAAATACTTTTGCGGGATATTCTCCTGAAGCACCTCCCCAAGCATAGCCATTAACATCACTTTCAGCTCCTTGAGCAAAAAAAGTCCCTCCAAAATATAAAGAGGTTATTAATTTTTCAGACGTACTTGGTGGGTTATGAATAATAGTTGTA
>Ga0114933_10003624_pt1 | contig 14941 bp, 9 predicted proteins | sample 4SBtaG_FD_89691 | JGI IMG/M metagenome (GOLD analysis project Ga0114933, IMG submission 89691) | Deep subsurface microbial communities from Kolumbo volcano to uncover new lineages of life (NeLLi) - 4SBTROV12_W25 metaG | ecosystem: Environmental > Aquatic > Marine > Volcanic | place: Kolumbo... | reverse complement strand
CGCCTATGTCCATCGAAAGCCTAATCACTATCGTCCTAATAGCAATTGTTGCGATCGCTATTTTCTATATCATTTCTATCTGGGTCTACAAACGGGCACCAGCCAATATGGGCTTCATCCGTACCGGTTTCGGTGGCACACGTGTCTGCCTCGGGCAAGGCGCCATTGTTCTACCTGTTTTCCACGAAGTCTCATGGGTGTCGCTGGAAACTATTAAATTGATCGTCGGTCGCGCGCGTGATCAGGCCATTTTGACGCACGACAATATCCGCATTGACGTCGTTGCTGAGCTCTATACTCACGTTGGGCACACTGCCGACTCCCTTCTCATTGCAAGCAGAAGTCTAGGCCAAAAGACATTCGATCCCGACACGGTTCGTAGTCTGCTTGAAGCAAAAATCATCAGCGCATTGCGGAGCTACGCGGCGACAAAAGATCTAGCGGAACTACATGAAAATCGAGACACCTTCGCACGAGACATAAAATCACAGGTTATCGAAAGCTTCAGCGCAAATGGTCTTGTCTTGGAAGAAGTCACCATTGTCTCGATGGAGCAAACGGGAAAAGAGTACTTCAAGACCGATAATGTCTTCGATGCAGAAGGCCTACGAATCATTACCGAGATCACATCACGAGCGAAACGAGACGTCCACGAAACCGAAAAACGAACCAGTGTGGCGATTCGACAGAAGGAATTAGAGACTCAACTCGAATTGCTCGAAATCGAACGTCAAGAGGCGTTTGCTCGTTCGGTACAAGATCGGGCCATCTCCAACGAACAAGCCCTTCATGTCGGTGAAAAGCAACGTTACGTCCTCGATCAAAAACTATCTGTTGAACAAAAGGAGATCGAAAACGAACGTCTGGTTGAACAACTCAGAACTGAGCGTGATGTAGCCATCATCGAAGAGTCACAGAAACGTGAATCTTCAGAAATTGAGAAAGGCAAACTGATCGAGCAACAACGACGAGATCGTGAGATCGTACTCATTGAAAAAGCGAAACAGGAGGAATTAGCCGAAATCACACGCAAACTCGATCTTGACAAAGCAGAAAAGGATCGGCAGATAGAGCTCGTTGAGAAAACGAAACAGGAGGAGCTCGCTCAAATCACACGTGAGGTGTCATTGGATGCGGCCCAAAAGGATAAACAAATACGATTGATCGCCAACGAACAAGAGCGGGAAGAAGCCGAAATTGAACGCCAGACGGTCATCACCGCTCGCGAGGAAAGCGCCCGCCTTGAACGGAGTAAAGTTGCAGAACAGGCGGAAATCGCCATCAGTCAGGAAAAACTCAAAACCCGATTAGCTCTTCTCGATGTTAATAAACAGGATGCCCTTTCTACCTCCTCTCAGGAGAAAGACGTTGCGGAAGCTCAGGCTACCCTGTTGAGTGAAAAACAGCGATTCCTGCTCGAAGAGAAATGGAAAGTTGAACAAGAGGAAATCAACAAAGAGTTGGAACTCGAGAAAGCCCAAATCGCGAAAGATACGTCGATTCTCAGTGAGTCCCAAAAACGGGAGACGGCAGAGGTCCAACGTTCCCTGGCGCGGCAAAGTGAGGAGCGAAATCGGGAAATCGCTTTATCCGCAAAAGATGCTGACCTTGAATTGGCGGCTGCAAAACGCCTAGAGGCCACGGCATCCCGACAGCAGGCCGAACATAATGCCGACTCAGTCCGACATATCGCTGACGCGGAACGTCAAAAGATCATCGACCTGATAGAGGCTGAAAATAACGCGGATACACGCCGTGTAGAAGAGGAAAATAACGCCGAAATCACGCGAATGCATATGCTTGCGCAGGCCGATGCGAGGAAAGAAGCGGCTGAGCGTGAAGCCACAGCAACTCTCACCCGCGCCCAGGCGACCAGTGATGCACAACAAATCTCCGCCATTGGGATCGAGAAGGAAGCAGCCGCTAAAGGGCGGGCCGAAATGGAGATCGAACAACTGAGAGTTGCGAACACACAACGCATGCTGGAAGCAGAAGCAAGTGGAATTGAGGCAAAAGCAGATGCTTTGAAGAAATATAACGATGCGGCTACCTTTCTAGAACTATCGAAAATGCATATAGAAGCTGAACGCGATGTTCGAAGTGATCAGGCTAAAGCGATGGGTAATGCGCTACAGGGCGCCCAAATAAGAATGTATGGTGGCAGTGATGACGGAACCATAGACAACATCCGCGGCCTGTTTACCTCCGGTTTTGGGATTGGAGAGGCACTTGAAGGCCTCGCTCAGTCCCTACCCGAAGGGCTACGCCAGCGATTTGCTCAGAATGGCGTACGCGGCCTTTTTGGAACGCCAAATGGCGCAGGTCGCTTCCAGGAAGCAGTCGCTGCTGTGGGCACATTACTCCAGAGCACTTTAAAGACAAAACGTGAGCGCGAAGCCACAACTTTTCAGGACGCGGTGCAAATATTGAAAGAGGCCGCAGGCGCAGACACAGCACAGTTAGAAGCTGTTGCAACGCTTTCCCAATTTAACCAAGACGGCGTTTTTAACGAAGTCCCATTTGAAACTGTATGGAGTCTGGTCCTCGCCACATCAAAGGCGGTAAATTAACCACGCTTACCATAGCCACTAGTTATGCCTGACTATGACGTCGTTCTAACTGACGTCTGCAAGACCTACCCCGGGGACACCCGCGCGGTTATCGATTTCAACGCCAGCATTGAAAGGGGTTCTTTTGTTGCCATGTTAGGCCCTAGTGGCTGCGGGAAAACAACCACGCTGCGAATGATTGGAGGCCTCGAGGAGGTAACAACAGGTAAAATTTACCTCAGCGGAAAGGATGTTACTGACCTACCGCCATCACAACGCGACACGTCGATGATGTTTCAGAGCTTTGCGCTCTTTCCACATCGCACCGTATTACAGAACGTCGAATTCAGTCTTAAGATGCGAGGAATCGAATCGAACGAGCGACGCCGACAAGCGCAGGACATGATCGAACTCGTCGGCCTGACCGAATTAACAGACCGCTTTCCCCGGGATCTAAGCGGCGGTCAACGCCAGCGGGTCGCACTGGGGAGAGCCCTGATCAGCCGCCCTACCGTTCTACTCTTAGACGAACCCCTTGGTTCATTGGATTACAGCCTTCGACAAGCCATGATGGTTGAATTAAAAAAGATTCAACAAGAGATCGGTATAACATTCATCATGGTGACACATTCGCAACAAGAAGCGCTCTCTATGGCTGATTCAGTTATCGTTATGAGTGATGCTGTTATTCAACAAACAGGCACATCCAGAGAAATCAATGAAATGCCTCGCACACGATTTGTTGCTGAATTTATCGGAAACAATAACCTCTTTGAAGGGATTCTTACCTCAGTTAGTGGTTCTATCGCACTAATAGAACATGGTGACTCGATGTTCTATGTAAATGTCTCGGACGAGCATCTCCATCACACTGTCGGATCATCCGTCTCACTTTCGGTTCGAGCGGATTGTGTCGTCACGGGGACGAATTCAGATATGGCCAACCGTATTGATGCAACCTATGTAGCGACAGAATATTTGGGATCCCTTGAAACAGATGTTTTTGAGTTTGCGCCAAACCACTACGTGCATGTCGAACAACATCGGGCCAGCAAAAATCGCACCTATCAAGTTGGTGAAAAAGAAACGTTATGTTGGTCCGCTGTTTCTGCTGTTTTGCTGGACTGAGGCCAAAGTTACGTAACACGAGACTGCTGCTCCTCGTCGTACAGATAGCAGTGAGTGGCCTCCACGCTTCCCTGTGAAAAACGACTTGTTTGCTCAATCCAATCTCGGTCCGAAACGCCGTTAATTGATGCGCCGATACAGTAGGCTATAAATTCCTAAAAACAGTCCAATCATTAACAAGGAAAATAAAGTAGATGCAGTACCAAGCGCAAAAAGCGTAGGCCGTATGCGCTGAGTCATAGACGCGTTAATGTCTAACGGTAACGTATTAAACTCTCCCGCTAGAAGCGTTGTTCTGGCAAATTCATCGTATGACAAGGTGAAACCAAATAAGCCCGCCGCCACAACGCCGGGCAACACAAGCGGAAAGGTGACCTCTTTAAACACAGTCCATTCGTCTGCACCCATATCTCGAGCTGCTTCCTCTAGGCTGGTATCGAATCGATTAAATACGGCCATCATCACCAGGAATCCAAACGGCAACGTCCAAACAACATGCACCCCCAAACCTGAAGACCACCAGGCTGCTGGCATTCCTATCTGCCGCAGCAGGGTGGCCAGACCCAAGCTAAGCAGGATACCCGGAACCATTAATCCAGCCATTACCATATAAAACAGAACATTCGCTCCAAAGAATTTTTTTCTAAATGCCATAGCTAGCATCGTGGAGAAAACTGCAGTAATCACCATAACAATTAAAGCCAATATTAAGGATCGCAGTAATGCCCCCTGCATATCGCCAACCGTAGATGGTTCAATTAGCTTTTCCCACCAGTACAGACTTACCCCACGCATTGGGAAACTCGTACCGCCTCGACGCCCTTGAAAGGAAAGAATGAACATCGCAATCATTGGACCGTAAATAAACAAAATAAATAGCGCGTAATAACTGCTAAACAACGTAGTAATCCACGCCTTTTTTTTCTTTTGTGGGGTCCATCGCGCCATGCTCACAGCTCCTTCCTGATATTAACCAGGCGCAAGATGATAATAACGCCTGCCATCATGGCTAACATCAGCATAATGGCGTTGACCGCTGCAAATGGGTAATTAGCTATCGCATAGTAGTTAAGAATTACGGTTCCAACGGTACTGGTTTTGCCCCCGTATACCACGACAGCAGTCGCAAATTCACCCATTAACATCACGAAAATAAAAATCATTCCAATGGCTACTCCCGGTAACGACAACGGGAGAATTATTTCTCTAAAGATTTGAAATGCTGTGGCACCCATGTCTTTAGCCGCCTCTATGATATCTGCATCAATTTTGGCTAAAGAAAAGAAAATAGGGCCAACGCACAAAACTACATAGATCTGTACTAGCGCTGTGGTATACCCAAATTCTGAATACAAAAGAACCCGCGTTGGTTTATCAATCACATCCAGAGCCAACAACATCGAATTCAACAGGCCTCGGCGCCCTAACATCGGCAGCCAGGCAACGGCCCGTATCAAATAGCTAGTCCAGAACGGAACCATACAAAGAAGAAACAACGCCATCTGCCACTTGAAACTATTCACTCGCATTGCTAGAAAATAAGCAATGGGATAGCCGATCACGAGACATAACAACATGACCTCAAACGTAAACCGGAAAGTGCTCCCCAATGTTTTAACAAAGACGCTTGGGCTGAGAAAGCGCCGACTCTCCGGATCAAAGAAGCCATCCGAAACAAAATACTCTGCGTAATTCTGAAGATGGAAGCCCGGCTGCAACCCATGCCCGGTCGAGGTCCAGAAACTGAAGATAAAAATACTGATCAAAGGGATGACTAAAAACAACAATAGCCACACAACGCTCGGCGCTACTAACCATCCCGTAGAAAAGCCACCTTCTCGTGAGGCTTGCCTTGTAACGGGTTGATCCGTGGCTGCCGGCGCGGGCTGAGCACCAATGAGGCCTCGGTGCAACGATACATCCCTCTCTTCCATCCGACTCCCGCGCATTTGGGCTGCCACTATACTACCTTGCCAATTTGTAACCCTTCACCCACTTATTGCGTACAGCTACATACGCCTAGCCACAGCGTGCGCCGTCCACAACAATCCTATGTTGGAAACTTACCCTGGTGACCGAATACGCCGACCACCAGGGTAATAAACCACAAAACGCAGATTAAGCAGTCAAAAACTCAGTCCAACGTTTAACCAGATAATCGTTTTCCTTCATCAGAGAATTCCAGACGGCGATCTTCTTGAATCGATCCCAGTAAGAGCCACCATCCCGGACTTCGCCTTTGGGTACCAACGGGTTACCGAACGGGTCCATTAGTTCCTTGGCCGCTGGTTTACCCATATACCAATAGTCCCATTCTTCAGGAGAAAGATGTTTTTTTACATTATCGGTCTGTGACATATAGTAGCCCTGACGCGCGACAAATGCCCCGGCCCAACCATCGAGCCACCAGTTAATGTACTCATAGGCCTGATCCAGACGTTTCCCTGAAACTTTGTTGGAAATAGACAATCCACCGTGCCAGCCACGATAACCCTCTTTAAGATCGGCGTAAATACAGGGAACCCCTTCCGATCGAATAGCCGTCACCGCCGGAGACCACATACTTTCTACAGCCACCTCACCCGAAACCATCAGATTGACTGACTGGCCAAACGTCTCCCAGAACGCGCGGAAATGTCCAACCCGCTTTTTCTCAATCAGGAAGTCGATAAGCACATCAATCTCCTGTCGAGTCATATCACCCTTATCCTTAAACTTGATAAGGCCACTTGCTTCGGCACCCATTGCGGCGTCCATTACCCCGATTTGTGGGACATTCAACAACGCAACCTGACCGCGAAACTTGTCATCAAAAAGCGACGCCCAGCTCTCTAACTTACCGCCGGTTTCCTCAGGGTTGTATCCGAGAGTATCGGCGTTGTGCCAAGTCGGCACAGCAGAAACATACCGAGATGGTCCGTCGATCAAATCTCCCGATTCATTGATCCAAAGCTTTCGAAAAGGCGCATCGCCGTCGCCTGGGTTCGAGTCCGGCGTTAAACGACCGGTCTTGCTCAGATCAGAGATGGAGTCCCAATCCTTCACCCGTTTCGTATCAGTTGGATGCCAAACCTTAGCCGGTATAAATACGTCAAAATCGTTGTAATAGCCTTCGGCGATGTCGTACTGATCATTTTGATTCAACATTTTCCCGAACATCGCGCCGTAACCAAGTGCTTGGCCGCGCACTTCAAACCCCAAATCTTTAGAGGCCTGCGCCTGAATATCGTTAATGATGCTCACACCAAGGCCAATGGTCCGCAATGGCTCATTGCCGGTAGAGATATATGGAAACCCTGCCACGACTGTACCCGCCGCAACCGCTTTGGCAGTCGTACCCATAAACTGACGACGACTCATACCGCCCTTTGTCCTATCTGATGTCTTCACTTTATCCGCCATAGCTCTGTTCCTCCTTGTAATTTTAATTACCCCAAAAAGTCTTAAACAGTATGTTTCAATCCAGTGGGGCCTCCCGGTAACATTTGCGCATTATGCGCCCCTGCTATCCACTATGCCTTAACCGGTCGAATTAATTTCAACAACCAAAAGATGATACAAAAAACACCGGTAATCACTACTAATGCAATGATCGTTCCTACTTGTTTACCAAATCCCCCATCAAAAGTGTAGCCTGTCTGCAGCAGATAAACACAGGCATTTTGAACCGCCTGTAATGCCGCTCCTGCAGACAAAAGAACCGCTGTGAAGGTTGATCCCCGTAACGACGTTAACACCATCGACTCCACACTGCCCTGTCCCCTGATATACGTTTTATACGCGCTCCAGTGAAACGCACAAAACCCTAGAAGCCCAATGATCACTGTCACCCAGAAAACACTGTTTTGAAAGGTAAATCCATTCAAAACAATATTTACCAAAGCCTCAAACGGAGGAAAAAAGTAGAGGAAGGTTAACGCCAATATGAGAAGGAGAAACCCTACCAGAGTCCAAAACCACTGCCAGCCCGTCATTACCACTCACACCTCATTGCAAAAGATGAAGACGATCACTAATCATATAGTGTCTTTATGCGTTCAAACAGCCCGCTTAGGGTGCCACGCTGACCAGAAGGATGCCATAGATAACAAGGAATAGCACATCCCGGACGCCACCCGCCCCCTGTTTCCCTGACCCACGAGTTCCAATCAGGATCATCATCTCAATCAAGGTAAATATTAGCCCCAGGAAGAAAAATGGCCAGATAGAGTCCCACCAGGAGCTGTCTGGAAGCACCTCATACGCTTGGACTGTTCTCCAAACCAGCAACAACAAGGGCATTAGGGTGAAATAAACATAGGCAACAAGAAATCGATACCGAGTGGCCCTGCGATCTACCATCCAAAATACGACGAAGAAACCGACGATATTCACCACATCCCAGAATAATCCGCGGTACGTCGCCCCATCACCGTGCTGGACAACATTTAGAAAGGCCAGAAAAAGAAAAAATACCATCGCGTCACAAAAAGCCCATTCGCGAAGCGTTTCACCCGAGCGTTTAATCGACCATTCCCGAGTCGCCTTGTCGAAAAGCAGCACCAGGGCCACGCCCAGCGTCGCTGGATAGAGCAAGTGAAGAATCAGCCGGTATTGATCGGCGGGTTCAACGGCTAGCCAATTCAGTAACAACAGCCCGACAAACAGACACAATAAACCCAACATACCCGCCCCAGCGGGAGTCTGCGTCGAGTTCATGGGTTGGTCTACTCCACTCGCGGAAGCAGAATTAATCGGTGCTTTCTTGGGCCAACGTACAAACGCGCCAATCACAAAAGCCAAAAGAGCGCCCACCACAGCGACACCCATAATGGTTAAGAACACGCCCGATCGGGCATCTGCCCGCCAAGTGGACTGGACAGCGACGGCATCTGAATACGACTGTACGATTAGCGTTATGCCCCCTATCACGATAATCAGCAATGCTATGATTGCCAGCAGATATTCCATCCAAAGCACCCGTTCACCCTGCACGGAAGTATCGTCGCTACCCACCTCTGGGGAAGTACGATGCCTCATGAGGAGATAGGCAACAAACGCCAACACAGCAATCACGGCCAGGCCACCCATAACAAAAATAAATGCTAGTGATTGAGCTACCATTCGTTCCCCGACAATGTCTTAGTCGATGTCAATTCCACAGCAATCGGTGAAATAATCGAATCATGACTTCTCGGCAATCAGTCGTTCCACGCACCGTTGGAAGCTCATGTCACTCGCTGCCTGAAATGCAGCCCCTAACGATGCCCCAGGATCAGTTACCGCCGAGCCGGTCTCAGCAACATAGGAATGATTTGCTCGTAGTTCGCCTCGGACTTCTGCAATGTTTCCTCGTTGAGAGTAGTAGACCACCTCAAAACTCCATTGGTCCCCTACAGTTGCACGTATTGCAGTAAGGGATTCCGACTTATCGACCTTCGACAGAATCGCCTCACTAATGGCACTTGATGGGGGAGCAGGAGCTTGATCACGAAGTTCTTCGTTGCCAACAGTGGCCGGCGTTACCGAAATCGCAACGTTGCTCGGTGCGTTTTCCATTTGCGACCGCAGACTATTTGTCGCCGTCTCGTCCACCTCTTCATTGACAACATCAATCACCACGCCATAGGCATTACGCGCATGTTCAACAGTACAAAAATCATCTAAGACATCCCCGAGAACGTCCTCTGCGGGGCGTTCAAGTGGATTTCCGTAACCTCCCCCACATGGCGCATAAAATGCGTGAACATCGCCCGACTTAACTCGCAAACCAGAGAATTTTGCGGGCATACTCTGGACATCGCTCGGGTCATCAACATTAAAGACTTCGACCTTACCAGTGGCTCCCGACCAGCCACCAAAAATACCCCATGGAACATCGTGGTGTCTTTCATTTTCATGCGTAATAAAACCATCTGTGAGAACACGTTGTGACTTGACCACGCCGATGCCCCCTCGATACCTTCCCGCCCCAGGCAGCACATCGTCACGTAATTCGTAACGATCACAGATCATAGGAAGATGCATGCCAAGATCTTCCAATGGATTATTTCGTGTATTCGCCATCAAATTGTCGATACTGTCAGGACCATCCGATTGCGGACGACCTCCGTAGGCGCCCTCATTGACTTCCAGGAATACCCAGTAATCTCCAGACGGTCGAACCCCTGAATACGCCGCGAAAGACAAAGAGGCAGAACTACCAGCAATGATCTCGTTGGGTAGCACAGGTGCGAGTGCTTTATAAATCAGATCAATTGCTCGATTCACTTGAGTAAAACGGGCTTCTGCAGCTGCAGGATATTCTGGGTTATAGATCGATCCCTTTGGCGCTATCACCTCGATGGGTCGAAATGAACCTTCATTCGAGGGGACAGTAATCTCAGAAGTTTCTGCGTCCAACAGTAAAGAACGAATAGCGCAGTAACAGCCCACTTTGGTGGAGCCTTCAAAGGGCACATTGAAACCGGTTTCAACCTGAGCCGAGGACCCCGTCAGATCTACTTGTATAGAATCACCCATAATTCGAACACACACCTTAATGGGTAACCGGACATCTCGATTTTTCCCGTCATCATCGAGAAAACCTTCTGCGCGGTACTCGCCATCTGGAATCTCAGCGATTCGTTGCCGCACCACTCGTTCCGTATAATCCATCAATTGGCGAGTCGCCAAGATTATCGTGTCCTTACCATAACGATCCATCAATTCTTGAAAACGGCGAACACCCAGCCGGGCTGAAGCTATTTGGGCCTCAATGTCACTTTGCAATTGTGTTGCAGCTCGGCTGTTCCGACCTAAAAACTCCCAAAGCCCTTCGTTGCGTGAGCCTTTCTCATAAAGTTTGGTGCCCGCAAATAGCATTCCCTCTGCAAAAACATCAGGAATGTCAATAATCAAGCCCGGGGTGGCCGCTCCGATATCAAGATGATGTGCCGTATTAGCGCCGAAACCCACCAGTTCACCGCCATAAAAACAAGGAATAACTATTCCTATATCGGGTGAATGACTGGCTCCAAGGTAAGGATGATTGTGAATCACAACATCACCTTCATTCCACTCTCCGCCTTGAAGGGATTCCTCAATCCCTCTCAAATATCCCGGCAGTGAACCAATATGAAGCGGCGTCGATTCTGACTCACATAACGTGTTGAAATCAGTATCAAACAGCCCCGCTCCCAGATCTTGCGATTCGCGAATGATTGACGAAAACGACATCCGATACAGGATGTGACCCATCTCTTCAGCTATGGTGTCAAGTGCGCCACTGATGACTTGCAGCGTAATCGGATCTAATTCTTGCGAGGACATAAGTTATAAATTCATTTTCTCAATGGGAGAGCCGGCTTTCGATGGTCAGGTTTCCAAATTGACCTACATTGGCGGTGTAATCGGGTGGAATCAAAATCGTTGAATTGTGTTGGACCACCACCGCCGGTCCAGAAATTACATGACCACCAAACAATTGACTCCGATCATAACGTGGTGTCGGGTAAGAATTTCCGTCATCAAACACTGTCTCTTGAGTGTACAGAATTGCTGTTGCTACCGACTCTTTACCGGCTGTTGCAACTTCCGGGACCCGCAGTGGCGTTACATGTTGAACGCCTATCACTCGTAGCGTAATGAGTTCCACCTCACCGTCTCTAAATGCATAGCCATAGTCCAGCTCATGCTGCTGATGGAAACGATCAATGACTTCCACCATGGAAGATTCTGTTACCTGATCCGCTTCAATAAGAGCGCGTAATTCGAACCCTTGCCCGTGATATCGACATTCCGCGATTCTCTGAAAGTGCTGTTCAGAAACCGGAACACCATCACCTTCAAGATCTTTTCGACACGCCTCTAAAAGTTCTGACAAAACACGATTGATTTTCGTCAGGTTTTCGTGCGTGATGTCGGATAAGGAAGCAATCACTGACCGTGCGTGCTCATACTGCATATCAGTTTGCAATAAACCCATAGCCGCAGTAATACCGGGAGCGACTGGAACGATGACATTCTTTGCCGACACCGCCTCCGCAAGGGCAACACCGTGCAGCGGACCTGCCCCACCGAACGGGATTAGGGAATAGTCCCTTGGGTCAACACCACGGGCGACTGAATTAGATCTAATGGCAAGCGCCATATTAGAGTTTACCAACCGAATGATCCCTAAAGCTGCATCTGTCGTTGAGATCCCTAGTGGCCGCGCTATCTTGTTCTCGATCGCCTGATCCGCCAGATCTTTATCTAAGGGAAGATCTCCACCCAACATCTTATCCGGATCCAGCCGGCCCAAAGAAACCTGCGCATCTGTAACTGTTGGCTCAACGCCACCACGCCCATAACAAGCCGGCCCTGGGTCCGCACCGGCAGAACGCGGCCCAACATGAAACCCGCCGGCCGAATCGATATAGGCAATAGATCCTCCACCCGCCCCGATAGTAACCAGATCAATCATAGGAATTAATACAGGATGCCCACTGACATAGGTATCCCGTGGATTCATTATCTTGATTTGACCGTCTGTGATGGTGCTGATATCAGCAGATGTACCGCCGATATCTACGGTAATGATATTCTGGGTGTTACACGCTACTGCTTCCGACTTCCCACCGATGACACCGCCCGCTGGCCCAGACATCAGCATCGTCACAGCACGCTGCGAACAAGTCTCTACCGTTGCTATGCCGCCATTCGACTGAATAATTCGCAAATTGGCATTAAAGCCCTCGCGGTTAAGCTTATCTTTTAAGTTATTGAGATAAAACGACGTTCTTGGTCCAACAAACCCGTTCATTGCCGCTGTCGAAAATCGTTCGTACTCACGTAAGACGTTCGCGACATCAGAGGACGCACAAACAAAAGCGTCCGGCATTTCCTTTTCGACAATCGCTTTAGCACGCCGCTCGTGTGAATCATTTAGGAAAGAAAACATGAACCCGATCACAACAGACCGAATGCCTCGTTTTTTGAACAAAGCCACCGCTTCGAGAATCTCATCCTCGTTAAGAGGTGTTTCAATATCACCGGTCGGTGGCCGAATGCACTCGGTCACCGCAATACGGTTGCGCCGTTTTATCAGAGGCCGACTCTGCCACGGAACATCAAAATGCAAAGAGAAGTTATAAGGCCGTTTATGCCGCCCGATATGTAAAATATCCCGAAAATTTCGCGTTGTAATCATTCCAACTTCCGCGCCATCATTCTCAAGCGTCACGTTGGTAGCAACGGTTGTTCCGTGTACGATAAGGTCGATGTCACTCGGTTTAACATCCGCTTGCTCACAGAGCTCCCGCAAACCAACCAACACTCCATCCGACTGGTCGCTAGGAGTACTTGCCACTTTGTGGAAATAAACTCCGTGATCAGCCTCCAGGACCAGATCCGTATTGGTTCCGCCTACATCTACGCCTACCCTAGCCATCAATCATCCTTGTTAGAATTGATCCTTGCTCATCAAATATGTCAAACGCCCTACCAATAACCCTCTCTAACTCACTCGTCAAGTCATTCGCCGATGATTCTCCCTGAAACTGCAGTTCAACCAGCAAAACACTTTACCCGATACCTATGACGAAACAGCAGATCGAGGACGATGCCATTAGCGCATTTAAGATCATTCAAAATGGTGGTATTGGGATTCTTCCCATGGATATTGGTTACTCATTGATTGGTGGGTCGTCTGACTCATTAATGCATATCTTCGAAACCAAAGGGCGCGCCAGTGGAAAGCTGAATGCGTTCGTTGGCGATCTCACGTCGGCCGATGAGCTACTTAATTTAACCCCTAAATCACGAGAACTTCTGCATTTACTCACCAAAACCTATGATCTACCGTTAGGGGCAATCGCTCCTTGTAACTTAAGCCACCCCCTCCTAAGAGCCCTTGATAGCCGCACAAGGAGGATGAGCGTTAAAGCTGGGACCATTGTGCTCCTGGTTAACGCCGGCCCGTTTCATGCCGCAATCAGTCGCCTCAGCCGCCAAACTGGCTATTTATTAATCGGTTCCTCTGCCAACCTCTCGAATTCAGGAACAAAATTCACGGTGGCCGATATTGAACCAGAAATATTAGATATTGCGGATATCATCATTGATCATGGGCTCCGCAAATACCACCTATATGGGCAATCATCGACGTTGTTAAACCTAGATACATTTGAAGTCGTCCGTCATGGGGCGTGCTTCGAACTGATCGCAGATGTCATCCAACGGCATTACGGTATAAAACTCACCGACCCGAAGGCAGGCTGAGGTTATTCGATCGCGTTACCAGCAGCGATTCAGGCAGCCCCGTATTGAACTGTGCGTGCAGGCGTCGGGTAGCGGCGGTGTCCCCCACATCGATCTTAGGGCCTAACATAGCCGTCGCCATCGTTAACTCCCACCTGCCCCCCGATATCACCTCCATGGTCAAATAAAGCAGTTCTATTGGGCGCATCTTCTCTCAGTTTATTAGTCGCCTCATGATCAACGGTTAAGGCGTCAGTTAACGCCACCCCATAATCTCGTAATGCACTCTCTCGAGAAATAAAGCCGTCCAGCGCGTCTAATCGAACAGACTCAATTGGGCGTTTAAAAGCATCACCCCAGCCCCCACCTCCTGCTGTCATGATTCGAATTAAATCTCCCTTTTTAAGTTTATTCTGATCGCTCATAGGCCGAAGGATCCGTTCATCATCCTGACCGGGATTCACAATGGCGCGCCCCGGCCGACCTGCCTCACCACCCTTGATGCCCCATGCCGGGTGCTTCACATTGTCTAGACGCAGGCCTAGAACCGCTTCATCGCCAATGACTCTGACATCCCGAATGACACCCGCGCCCCCTAGATAGCGCCCTGGGCCGCCCGAATCCTGATGAATCCGATAGGCCTCGATCCTCACCCCAAATTCCATCTCAGCAAATTCGACCGGATAATTCTTTTGCGCCACAAAATACACAGCATCGATACCATCCGACGACACTCGCGCGCCGAATCCCACACCAAGTCCTTCAATACACAATTCATAACCACCACGTAATCGATCGTAGCTACGCAGGTAATAGAGTACATATACCGGAGAGGCGGCCGAAACATCGCCCCCAGTCGCACGCCCAAGAACACCTAACAGGGACCCCGTTACTCGCACCATGGTATGGGAACGCATCCCTACCGCAGCAGGATAAACGGGATTAACAATACTTCCCTCCCGGAGTTGCACGTCAGTTAGGGCCTGTTGAAAACCCGCGTTCATTTGAATATCCGGATTGTCTCCCGTGAGGATCAGCCCCAGCATATTCGCTGGCACACTTTG
>Ga0114933_10003623_pt1 | contig 14944 bp, 22 predicted proteins | sample 4SBtaG_FD_89691 | JGI IMG/M metagenome (GOLD analysis project Ga0114933, IMG submission 89691) | Deep subsurface microbial communities from Kolumbo volcano to uncover new lineages of life (NeLLi) - 4SBTROV12_W25 metaG | ecosystem: Environmental > Aquatic > Marine > Volcanic | place: Kolumbo... | reverse complement strand
ATTATAGCGCTTGATAGTAAGTCAAAAGCGATACAAGAAGACTACATTTCGGATATAATATTTGATACGCCGACACAAGAAATGATTGAAAAAACAAAGGAAGATCTTGGAGATTCTGACTGTAAATACTGGTCTTTTTATGTTTTCCCGAATGGTCAGTTATCGGTAGAGCAAGTTGAGTCTAAAGATGAATTAGATGAAAAGGTACAATTTTTCCAAACAATCGAATATTTGATTGGTGGGAAGGTTTTCTACTCGACAGCGGAGTAGTTTGGGGTATATATTATATAGGACTGGATCTATAATTGTTAGGAATAAAAGGAAAAAACTACAGCAATAATCATGAAAGGTTTTTATCATGGCTGTAAATACACATAAAGTCGCTGCAAGCGACGGAACAACCGCCAATCCTGCACAGGTTCAGGGCGGTACATTTATCGACGGTGGCGATACATCTGCATCTGCCGCTATTTCCAATCGTCTCGGAATGGGTCTCAAAAGAGATCTTTCTGGAAACGGGCCTACTGAAAATGTACATGGCGTAGTCGCCAAAGCAGGGACTTGGGCTTACCAAGCCGCTGGAGAGTACATGGTTCGTAGAATGGCTACTACTATCAATGGTTCCGCAGACGATGTTCTGCAATCTGGTGGAAGTAATCATCCACGACGTAGTATTCATGTCCGTTCCGACCAAATCGGTGCTAAACTGGGTACTAAATGGAGAGCAAATCAGTTCTCTTGGATCGGTACATCTGGTTCAAGACACAACTGGGTTGACGCTTCAAACGCCGCAGAAGCTCCTGCTACTGCCAATGCAAATTACGCGGACAACACCGGAGCGCTTTCTGCTACGTCTGATGACGCAGCTAGAGTAACGCCTTGGAACTCAAGCGGAATTCCTGCTGAGCTTGTTTACCTAGAAACCGGAAAAGTTTCTACTGCAAACATGAAGGATTATCCTTACAAGTCTGCTGTTGGGTAAACCCTTAGTTTTCAAACTGGAGAGACGGGGTTCGCCCCGTCACTCCTTTTTCCCTTTTTGGAGAGATAAGAGATGAAAGACGCTTGGAGAAGTATAGCAGTTGCGGCTGTAAGTTGCCTGACCTTAATGATAGGGTTTTGGTTAGTTGAGGCAAGAGAATATGTTTCTAGGGCGGAAGTCAGTGAGATGATTAAAACTCAGTCACCATATGTGGCTGACAGACAATTAATTCTCAGCGGAATGGAAAACTTAAGTAGAACACTGGAAGATAATAACAAGGCAATCAATAGCCTTAACGTGGAGATTGCTCGTTTAAGAGCAGAGTTAGATAAGATAAGAGAATAGGAGGTTACTAACGTGGGCAAGACTCTCAGAGGGCGGCAAAAGGATACAAGAACAAAAAAGAGGTTGAGAGAAGAGAGGGACAGGCGAAGAAAAAGGCATGAAGGCGGTAAAAAATAAGTACAGCCATCGTGCAGGTGATATAATAAACTAATTAAGGAAAGCAAGTCGGGCAAGGAAGCCTTTTTTCACTAACACTTTCAAGGAGAAAATCCATTATGGATAAGCTAAAGAGCTTGATCAAGTCTCGTCGCTTCTGGACTGCGGTAGCTAGTGTCGTGGTTGTAGCCATGAACGAAGCACTCGGCATCCCAGAAGACACAGCTAATGCTATTGCTGCAATCGGCGTTAGTTGGATTGTTGGCGATTCATTGCGAACGACCGAATAAGGTCGCTAGCAAGCCATATCGCCCGCAGTTTTATTCGCTGTAAAGCTGCGGGCTTTTTTTATAATCACAAAGTTGGACAACAGACGTAAGAAGGATTTTTAGTAAGTGGACTCTATCAAAGTTAAGAAGCGCAATGGAAGACTACAAGATGTAAACTTAGATAAGATTAATAAATGTGTTGAAAGAGCGTGTGTAGGATTAGAAGATGTATCAGTCAGTGAAGTAGTATTAGACGCGAGCCTCCAGTTGTACAACAAGATTACAACTGTAGAGATAGACAAAGCTCTTATTATGTCCGCTCGCTCAAAAATAGAGAAGGAGCCCAACTACTCTCAGGTAGCGGCTAGGATGCTCCTGAACAATCTTTACAAAGAAGTCTTTGGTGAAACCGTAGACAGCGATACCTTCGATTTTCAATACAGAAAGTCTTTTGTACAAAACATCAAAAAACTAATTAAAGCTGGCAGGCTCAGTGAGAGATTATTAGAATACGATCTTAAATTACTCTCAAATTCTATTGACCTAGAAAATGACAGAAGGTTCAAATATTTAGGAATACAGACTTTATATGACAGATACTTCATACATATAGATGGAGTTAGAATGGAGACCCCACAGTCTTTCTGGATGAGGGTCGCTATGGGTCTGTGTTTGAATGAAGAAAATAAGGAAGAGAGGGCGCTGGAGGTCTACAATATGATCTCCCAGTTTCGCTATTGCCCTTCTACGCCCACTTTATTTAATAGTGGTACTTGTCGCTCTCAGCTTTCTTCCTGTTACTTGAGTACAGTTGAAGATTCTATTGATGGAATTTTTGGGACTATTCATGGACAGGCAAGGCTGTCAAAATATGCTGGCGGTCTTGGTGTGGACTGGACACCTGTTCGTTCTTCAGGCTCTTATATTCAGGGAACAAACGGACAATCATCCGGGCTGATCCCTTGGCTGAAGATTTTTAACGACACTCTTGTGGGTGTTAATCAGGGCGGCAAACGCAAGGGTGCTGGTTGTGCGTACCTTGAGGTATGGCACTTGGACGTTGAGGATTTCTTAGATCTCCGAAAAAATACTGGGGACGACAGAAGAAGGTGTCATGATATGAACACCGCCTTATGGGTGTGTGATGAATTTATGCATGCTGCCTCAAAGGATTTAGATTGGTATTTGTTCGATCCAGCCGAGTGTCCAGAGCTACACGAATTTTTTGGTAAGAAGTTTTCATCTGCCTATAAGAAACGTAAGAAGATGGCAGAGAATGGAGAGATAAAGTCTTTCAGGAAGATCAGTGCGAAGACGCTCTGGAAGAAGATGTTGCGCTCTCTGCACGAGACTGGGCATCCTTGGATTACCTTCAAAGACCCCTCAAACATAAGATACAGTAACAAGCATGAGGGTACTGTACACTCGTCTAATCTGTGTACAGAAATCCTACTGCATACTAAGCCGACCTTATATGAAAATGGTGAGGTTAAGCAGGTTGGAGAAACCGCTGTATGTAACCTAGCCAGTATAAACCTATCAAATCATGTGAAAGTAAGGACGATAGATTGGAAAAAACTTCAAGAAACTGTGGAAACAGCAGTCCGAGGGTTGGATAATGTAATAGACATTAATTTTTACCCAACTAAAGAAGCAGCCAAGTCTAACTTGAGGAATAGACCTGTGGGGCTTGGAATCATGGGTACTCATGATGTCTTACACAAACTGAATATTCCCTATAACTCGGAAGAGGCAGTTGGTCTGTGTGGTCAGATTCAAGAGTTTGTTTCATATTGGGCGATACTGACTTCCTCCAAGATTGCAAAAGAGAAAGGCGTGTATGGGTCGTATGATGGCTCTGAGTGGTCGAAGGGGAACCTTCCTATTGATACTTATTGTTCTTTAATGAATGAAAGATATTCAGTAGAGACGTATAAACCTAAGAAGCTTGAAACTTTAGAGTGGAACAGGGTAAGGGATCATATAGCCGAACATGGAATGAGAAATTCAAATGTTATGGCAATAGCCCCCACAGCAACGATATCATATATACAGGGCTGCGCTCAATCAATCGAGCCAGACTATTCGATGCTTTATGTGTATTCTACGCTTAGCGGAGAGTTCACTATGGTTAATGAGTATTTTGTTGACCTAGCAAAAAAGAAGGATATATGGTGTCAGGAGTTAGTAGATGCGCTCAAAGCCGCAGATGGAGATGTTATGGCTATTGACCTAGATGATGACATCCAAGCGGAGTTTATGACTGCATTTGATGTGGGATTTGACACGCTCATCGGATGTGCCGCTGAAAGACAAAAGTGGATAGACATGGGCCAGTCCCTTAACCTGTACAATAAAGGCACGAGCCTTAAGTATTTAAATGACATGTATATGAAAGCTTGGGAATCAGGGCTAAAGACTACATATTATTTAAGAAGTAAAGCTGCTACTAGAGTCGAGAAGTCTACAGTAGAAGCTGTTAAGGAGGAGCCCGACATTGAGTCAGATGTTCTGCCTCAAGCTTGTTCTATAGATGATCCAGATTGCGAGAGCTGCCAATGAGGTTCTATGAGTTCAAGCAGTCAGACACATCTCCGTTGAAGTATCGGGTAGAATTAAGCTCAGAAGAAGCTGAAAAAACAAAAGATTTGCTATATCGAATAATTGAAAGACTGAAAAAAGATGAAGAAAAGTAAGGAAATCATTTCGGATAAGGTTGCCGTAGTAAACCAGATTTTACCCCATGTCAATAAGTGGGCTTGGGATCTATTTATTGATGGGGCGGCGAATAATTGGATGCCTACAGAAGTTTCTATGGCTAAAGATATTGAGCAGTGGAAAGGCGGTCTTTTGTCTGAGGGCGAAAAGCTTGTAGTCAAGAGGTGTCTCGGATTCTTCGCCGGAAGCGAGTCGCTAGTAGCTAACAACCTTCTGCTGTCGGTATTTAAATTTGTGACCGACCCTGAGTGCCGTCAGTACATCTTACGCCAAGCCTACGAGGAGAGTCTACATAATCTGACAGTTGTTTACTGCTGCGACTCCCTTAATCTCAAGATTGATGAGGTTTACCAAGCATATAACTCAATAGAGAGTATAAAAGCTAAAGATGAATTTCTTATGAATATCACTACAGATATTAATAGACCTGATTTCAACATTAATACCCTTGAAGGGAAGAGGGAGTTCCTTCGTAATATTATTACATACTATATCATCTGCGAAGGAATTTTCTTCTTCTCTGGTTTTGCAATGTTGCTGTCGTTTAATCGTCAGAACAAGCTTCCGGGTATTGGTGAACAGATCCAGTATACGCTGCGTGACGAAAGTCTGCATATCAAATTTGGGGTCAAGTTGATCAATAGAATTAGAGAAGACAATCCTAAAGTATGGACTAAATCTTTTGAACAAGAGACGCTCGCCCATATAGATGCTGCTATGGAGTTAGAGCTTGCCTACGCTAGAGATGTTTTGCCAAGTGGGATTCTGGGCCTTAACTCTGATATGTTTATCGACTATGTGCAATTTATTGCCGATAGAAGACTAGATAGCTTAAACTTACCTAGTCCCTATGAAGACGCTAAGAATCCGTTTCCTTGGATGAGCGAAATAATCGACCTAGAGAAGTGTAAAAACTTCTTTGAAACAAGGGTTACAGAATATTCTGTTGGAAATATAGAAGATGACTTTTAAGGTAGTATAATATTCTATGCCTACTCACGATTTTGAATGTAGTAAATGTGGAAAAGTCCACGAAATTTTTAGACGCTTTGGGGAAGACCTGCCAACAAAGATATCTGAGTTAGACTTGGAGACTGCTTGTTGTCACGGTAATACCAAAGTGTCTCAAATATTCTACGCTCCTGACATCTCCGTTAGGGCATCTGCTTCCGAAGCCTCAACTTTGGGGCAACTGGCTGAGAGAAATGCCAAGAAGCTGGGTTCTAAGGTAGGAGAAATGACTGAGAAGTACAGGACAAAGAAGGAAAACACAATTAAGTTGAAGGATGGCATGTCTGTTGACAGGCGTAAATCTCCAGACAAGTCTTCTATGGATAGGATAAAGAAGATTAATAGTATGTCAGACACACAGAAGAAGAAGTATATAGAGAGAGGCGACTAGTGCCGGAATTTAGCGAAAGAAAAATACCCCACCAAGCCATCGTTACTATAACTGGGATTGTTTATGAGCAGCTTCAGGATGGTTCAATCAGCCCAGTGCCAAAGCATGTCGAACAGGTCGTGCTAACGAACATTGGATCGACCGAGAAGGAGTGTGGAGAACAGATGATTAATAGAATAGAAGGACTAAAGAAGTCATGGACAAACAGCAAAGAGAATACGCAGAAAAAATAAGAACTGAAGGAGAGATGCTTGATGGAGGTAAGCATTTACTTAAGTGTTCTGCATGTGATAAAGAACTCGTCGAAATTTGGATCACTAAGAAAGAGCTAGATGTGAGATTCAAGATTAGGGCCGAGTGTCCATATTGTGGAGACTATTCATTTGCAGTAGAAGTGGAAGGAGGCTTCCATTTAGGAATTACAGACGACTGCCTGCTAGACGAATATGTGTCCGAAGAAGTTAGTTCAAGAGATCTAGACAGGATCACTGATGCGTACCTAATCAAAACGAGGAAACGATAATGAGTGAAGACTACATTTTCAAAATTAATGAAGACAAGCCGGTAGAGCGTCCAGAGGAAGATGTCCTATCTGCTGTTGGCTATACTTCCGGAAGCCCTGACTACTCCTCTCCCGGCTCTAAAGAGATCGACACAGAAGACCCTAAGTGTTATGCAAAGAAGGTCAAGTACGAGAAGTCTGATGGTGGGACTAATGAGAGATACTATGTAAAATATGGAGACAAAGGGTTTATGTATGATCCTTGGGGACTTTACACAGAAAGAACGGAGAGCAAAAAACTGTATGGAGACAAGTCAACGTGGTACTTTCGTAAGGTTAACCGCAAGTCCTTTTTTTATTATTTAGATTTCCTTAAAACAAGAAACAAAGCGTGGCTACACAATGCAGAAAGAGAGGCTATAAATGGCTACTAGACTGACAAAGGTTGAGAAGTTTTTTATTGAGAACAATAAAGACCTTTCAAGCCAAGCAATTGCTGACGATATGAGAGCGGCAGTGACTAACGAAGATGTACAAAAATACAGAGATTCTTTAGGGGAAAAAGATCCAGAGACGCCTACCGCCGGTAGCACTATGGCTAGAGACCCTGAAAAAGGCGTGGCTATAATGACACAGACTGCGGCTGAAATCTCGGATGAAGCTCAGAAGTCTGATAAAGAGCTACGAGAAGAGCTAAACAAAGACAGGATCTATAAAATAAAATGATCTGCATACAAGAGGATTCGTTCCTAGACGAGAAAACTATCTGGATAGCCACGTTATCTGATGGGAACACCGTCTTCCAAGACGATGATAGAGAGGGAGACTTCCACCCAAGCGCTTGGATAAGGCTTAAGGATTATTGCGATTCAAAAGGTGTATATATAGATAACCTCAGTATACGTTTCAGAGATCATAAAGTAGACGTACCAAAGGCTGAGGCATATCACTTCATTAAGTCTGTTGGCTGTATGGTGGGATATCCAGAAGAGCACTTTTTTATAGTTAGCCTGCTTAAGCAAGGCGAATTAGTAAGAACTTGGTATAAAGTTCCTGAAATAGTAGAAAATGAGTCTTCTGTTGTAAAAAGGGAAGACGTTCTAAAATATGAATCATTAATGATTAAGGGGTCTATAGATGGCTAATGTAGAAGAAATATTAGGGCAGATTGATGTGGGAATAGAGAACTACAAGCCCGTTATCGCCAACCTGCAAAACCAGTACCTTGAAAACAACGGCAGATACTGGCAGGGGCTTTTCACTCATAGCACAGCCCCAGTCGATGAAAATTCTGAGGCTCCAGATCGTCTTGGAGATAGGCCAACAGACCAAGACAGTTCTTGGCAAGACATAGCGGGTGATGTAATGCCATCAGAGATGTTGAGCCGTATAAGGATTGACACATATGAATCACCCGAAGGGCATGGTTATATAATCATCGCAGAAAAAACCATCAACGATGACAACTACAGACGCATGTATAATGTAGGGCCCAAATCTGGCCGCTCCTCTGAGTGGGAAAAACTTTCTTAAGAATAGGCCGCCCTCTGTGTTATAATACGCTAATGGGCAAGAAAAGAACAAACAAGAGCACGTTTAAGTCTATCTATAGCGATAGCTTTGTCACTCCAGCGCAGTACCTCACGGAGGCCCTGTGCTTCCTAGTGGCCAGACAGTCCGGTAAAGATCTGGCCGACAAATTCTGGGAAGAGAAAAAGTGGGCAAAATTCTTTCGTAGACAAGTTACGCTTGCTAACGAGCTTCTTAAAGACTATGATATAAAGGCGATTCTTTCAGCCTTAAAAGACAGGCGTGTTAAAAACAAAATAAGATCTCTGGGGGCTAAGTTTATGCTGGTTCCGATCATAGAAGAGTATCAGAAAAAGATAAACTATCAGGACACAAAAATAGAAGTTACTCCGAAGGCAGATACCACAAAGAGGCCGAGGAAGCCCGTAGGAAAACGATCAATATTATCAAAACTTGAGGACTTAGATAAATGAGCAGTGTTGATGAAATCATCAAAAAATATGGCACAGGTGTTGTTCTTTCCGGCAGCATGGTATTAGAAGATAAAAAAGATGTCATACCTTGGTCTCCAGCTTTGGATATTATTTTAGGGGGAGGTGTGCCAGAGGGAAGCTGGGTTACTTTGACGGGAGAGCCTAAGTGCGGTAAGACCACGAGCGCCTTGCATTTTGCGGCCAAAGCTCAGCAGGTGTCCGACAGGAATGTGTACTACCTTAACATAGAAGGTAGATTGAAACCTAGAGACCTAGAGGGAATTAAGGGTCTTGATCTTGATAGAGTCAATATTGTAAGGTCTTACTTCGATGAGAGCGCTGGGAGAGGAAGGATTCTTAGCGCAGAAGAGTATTTAACCATTGGGGAAAACTTTATAAAGAATGACCCCGGATGTATTGTAATTATTGATTCTGTATCTCAGTTAATTACAGAGAAAGAAATAACAGGAGAAGTGCATGAGCAACACAGAGCGCCGGGAGCCAAGCTTGTAGCTAACTTCTGCAAGAGGGTTTCTAATGTGCTTCCTGTAAACAAGAATATAGTCCTTGCTATTACTCATCAGATCTCTAATATCAGTGGTTATGGCAAGGCTAAGGTAGAGAGTGGAGGCAGAAAGATCGCTTATGCTGTAGATGTAAAGCTAGAGGCCAAGAGGGTTCAGCCTTGGCATGTTGGTAGCGATGATGACGCCCCGATTGGACAGATCGTAACTTGGCTGACTCACTCCACTGCGATAGTAGCCCCCGGACAAAAGATAGATTCGCATATTAGGTACGGGCAAGGTATCGACGAGATAACAGAAATCATAAGGCTTGGTATAGATACTGGATTTATAACTAAGGCTGGTTCTTGGATGACTTGCTCTTTTATGCAAGACCATCTTGATGTCCTTGGCGTCGAAGAATGGGATAAAGAAGCTGAAAAGACCTGTAAAGTGCAGGGGCAGGAAAAACTTCGCAATTTACTACTTGACAATCCGGAATGGTTTGCTATACTAGACAAAGAGATCAAGCAGATGTTTGGTGCGTAGATGAGGGTTACTGGACTAAACGGTAGGCATTACCCCTTTCCTCCGACTGGATACATGCCTGACGACAACGACTCTAGAAAGAGGTCGGCTTTACATATCAGGGCGAGAAATCTCCTGAGAAGCCTGTACCCTATGGACAGAGTTTTGGAAGAAGTGCCATTGCCGGGAAGTAAACAGCTTACGGCAGACTTTTTTCTGCCGGAGAGAATGATTGTAATCGAGTGTCATGGTAGGCAGCATTATGAATTTGTTAAGCATTTTCACGGAACAAAGCTAAAATTCCTAAAGTCCAAGGCGAACGATAACCGAAAGATAGAATGGTGCGAGATAAACAATATAAAATATATAGAGTTACCTTATACAGAGAATGATGATGAGTGGAAACATAGAATCAAATCGAGTTGACGAAAGAATCATGGAGGTCGAGGCCCTGCTGCTTGAGTACCAGCGGTCTCTTGGCCTTGTGCCATCAATCCATAATACGGATATAGGCAAGTATTTGAATATGAGCGTCGAGCAAATAAGAAAGATGAGCCCAGAGGCATGTGCCGAGGCTTCCTTTGCTATTGCTCAACAGGCTCTGTACATACAACAAGAAATCAATAAGCACAACCAAAGAATCAATTGGGCTAAAACTAATATAAACATGATGGTCACTCAACATATAGACCAGTATGGAAGCAAGTATACCCCATTTGAGAGCAGGAAGCTGCTCGCTATTAAGGACAATGAGTACACTTCTAAACTATACGAGTTGGCTATTAGGGCGCAGCAGATAGTAGATACATTATCTTATGTGCCAGCCAAAATAAAGTTTGTCGCAGATATGTTATCAGAATATAAAAGAACAAAGGAGTTAGGTAATGTCTAGCATACCAGAATTGCTTAGAAAAGGCTTTGAAAACGATGACTGGAGTTATGTCTCCGAAGCCCATCAGATGCTAACAGGAGATTATCTGTTAATTGATGAGAGCCTTGAGCCACAAGAGGTGGTTGAAGAGGAGAAGGAAGAAGGATTTTCTGAGAGTGTACGCCAAGACGAGTCTTCATACATATCAAAAGTGTATGATGGAGATCGCCCTCAATTCCAAACTGACGGCGGTGGGCAGGCTGCTCGCAAAGAGCCTATGCAACTTCCTAAAAACAGGAAGATGGAATGGAAGGATGACGGATCTATCGCTGCTAACGAGAAGGTCAGCGAGAACCCCAGCCTTGGAGTCGCCAACCCAGTAAAGAGAACTAGAAAAAAAGCCACGCAGAAAAATCAAAGTGGCGAGTTGCGTTTAGACCGAAGTGAAAAACTAAAGGAATTAAATGAGTAAACTCTCAGATTTACTAGCAGAACGCAATGTGTTGGCAGGCATCTTCCGTTATGGGCAAGATGGCTACTTGGAAGCTGCCGACATTGTTAATGAAAAGACTTTCTCTGACGCTTCTAACCAAGCGTTATTCAAGTGTTTTAGACACCTGATTGAAGAGAAGGGTTTAGACTCGCTAGACGAAGCCTCTGTTGTCTCTGGCTGCAACGAGATAGGCAGCGGCTGGGTGTTTGAGAATAGGACTGAGCGAGAACACGCTAAGGCTATATTCAATACTACGATTAATTTGGAGAGTATTCGCACTTGGGCGGCAAAAGTGCGTAAGCTTGAAATAGCCAATATGCTCAAGGAGCAACTGGATGCCGCTGGAGAAGATGTAGCTAAGGTTCGTGGAGACGAACCGATTGGTGAGATTTTGGGAATTGCCGAAAGGCGGATTTTTGATTTTACTACGCTACTGGCCCAAGATAATCAGGACGATCCTCAGCAACTGTCTGAGGGGATTGACGCTTATCTCGATAACTTGGAGTCCAATCCAAGTGATACTGTGGGAATCTCCAGCGGTTATCCTTTATACGACTTTTCTATTGGAGGAGGGTTTCGTAGAAAGACTGTTAACCTAATAGGCGCTAGAACTGGTATTGGTAAAAGTATGTTGGCAGACAACATAGGAATCCATGTATCAGAGAAGCTTGGAATACCCGTTCTTTATCTTGACACAGAAATGCCTACCGAAGACCACTGGAACCGAATCCTTGCCAATAAAACAAGGGTTACTATTAATGACATTGAAACAGGTAAATACTCCATAAATTCAATGAAGACGCAGAAGGTACGAGCAGCAGCAGAGGCTCTGAAAGAAATAGAGTACCACTATCTAAATGTGTCTGGCAAGCCGTTTGAAGAAACAATGTCTATTATGCGGCGATGGATTCATAAGGAGGTTGGTTTTGATGAGAATGGTAATACGAACGACTGCCTGATTATATACGACTATCTAAAGATGTTATCTTCCGATGGAATATCTGGCTCCATGCAGGAATACCAGATCCTCGGTTTCATGATGACATCTCTGCACAATTTTGCAGTGAGACACGACATTCCGGTTCTTTCGTTTGTCCAGTTAAATCGAGACGGCATTGACAGAGAGACGACGGGCGTTGTTTCTGGTTCTGACCGTATTTCTTGGCTGACCTCAAACCTGTCTATCTTCAAGCCTAAGACTGATGAGGAAATAGCTGAGGATGGAGGGGAAGAGAATGGTAACAGAAAGCTTGTGGCCTTTAAGTCTCGTCATGGTGGAGGGCTATCTCCCGGCGATTACATAAATATGCACTTAGAGGGAAAATACGCAACCGTTACAGAAAAAGAGACAAGGAATAATTTGAGACAGAAGGTTGATAAAGATAGGGAGGAACCTCCGACTTTTAAAGTAGAAGGCTCAGAGTCAGTTGATTTTGAGGAGCCTAAGAAAAAGAGAGGTCGCCCTAAGAAGTTGGATGCAGAAAGTATTAATAGGATGATTTCGGATGACGGATGATATTTATTTTGATCAGAATCGGTTGGCTAAACTAAATGGTATGCTTTGTGATGAGATTGAGGCTTTATTTGAACACCTTGGTATAGAGTACAGTGATCAAGGTAAGATGCTCGTTGGCCCATGTCCCGTGCATAATGGAGATAATAAGACCGCCTTTAATCTGTATGTTGAGGAGTTGCCGAATGGGTTACGAGGCAACTGGAAATGTAGATCCCAAGGGTGTGAAAAAAAGTTTGGAAACAATATACTGGCTCTTCTCAGAGGTGTTTTAGAGAAACCTTGGAAGGAAGTGATTAATTGGGCTTGTGCATTCTTAGGCGTTGAATATACTAGTTTTGAAGGCACAGATGCTTCCGAGATAGAGAAGAGAAGATACATCACCCGAGTCAACTCACTGAATAATAAACCAAAAGAAGAGAACAATGGTGTCAGTAGAGATATAATAAGAAACAGGTTACAAATACCCTGCCCTTACTATTTAGATAGAGGCTATAATCAAGAGACACTCTCTAAGTATGATGTCGGCCTATGCGTCGAACGTGGGAAGAGGATGTACGGAAGGGCCGTAGTCCCCATATATAACAACAACCATCAGTATGCTGTTGGATTTACCGCCAGAGCTACTACGGATAATTATAAGTATAAGTGGATTCACAGTGAAGGCTTTCAGGCGAACAACTACCTTTATAATTACTGGTTTGCCAAAAAGCACATACTCAAAAACGGAGTTGTCATTTTAGTTGAAGGGCCGGGGGACGTTTGGAAGCTGGAACAAAACGGAGTACAGACTTCGTTAGCCATGTTTGGCACAGACCTTTCAGATCAGCAACTGTCTCTACTTTATAGCTGCGGAGCGAATTCGATTATAGTGCTTACCGACAACGACGAAGCGGGCATAAAGTCGGCACAAAAAATAAATGAGAAGTGTAAGAGATTATTCAGGATGTTTTTCCCAACCTTGTCTTCCTCTGATGTCGGAGATATGCACAAGGATGAGATTGATAATCAAATTAGACCAATCCTAGAACAGGCTATGGAGGTTAGTGTATGAATATTTTAGGTTTTTCCGGACGGAAGCAGAGCGGAAAAAATACAGCATCAAACTTCCTGCATGGGATGGAGATGTTGTCCATCGGACTTATCCCCGACTTCAAATTCAGCGAAGAGGGAAAGCTCGTGGTTCCCACTACTGTTATAGACGGTCAAGGAAATGAAAAAGTTGAGTATGGAGTTTTTGATCTAGAAAGAGATAAGACAGACTCAGCATTCTTCGACTATATGGCTGGTAACGTATGGCCGTTCATCAAGGCGTACTCCTTTGCTGACATGCTAAAACTAAATGTATGTGTTGATGTTCTAGGACTGACATATGATCAGTGCTACGGAACAGACGAGCAGAAAAACACGCCGACTCACATTAACAGAGAACAATTTCCGGGGGTTGACGGAAGCGGCCCTATGACAGCACGAGAAGTAATGCAGTATGTAGGAACCGACTTCTTTAGAAAAATCTACCCTAACGTATGGGCTGACTCTACTATCAGAAGAATCAAGAGCGAAGGGACGGCTTTTGCGGTTATTACGGACTGTCGGTTTCCTAATGAAGTTGACGCCATCAAAAAACAAGGAGGAAAGGTCATTCGACTGACCCGCAATGGAGATGATAGTGATGCACATTCCAGTGAAGCAGCTCTTGATAAAGAGAATTATGACTGGTCAAACTTTGATTTCGTTCTAGATAACAAAGACATGAACCTAGCTGAAAGCAATGAGACTATATACTCTAAGCTGACAGAATGGGGTTGGTGTAAGACGGATATTAGCTCATGATAATTACCTACTTCAGATCAAGTTCTTACAATCAGTATAGCATGTGTCCTCATGCCTATTATCTAACGTATGTGCTTGGGCATCAATCTCCTTCAGGGCAAGCCGCAGAGAAGGGTACTATAGTTCATAAGGTAATGGAGTGTCTTGCTCAGGCTAAGCTCGCTCACCAGCAGAACGAAGGAACGATCAATGACGACGCTCTTGGCTTCATGGATGTGAGTGATTTTGAGTATGTGTATTCAAATGATTTTGTTGATGAGCTGGTGAATCTAAGTTATGAGCACTACACAAAAGACTCTAAGCATCACTATACTCCAAGACATTATAAGCACTGTAAAGAGTGGAGCTACCAAGCAATAACTCATTGCAACGGAGCGTTTGATCCCAGAAACAGAGATATAGTTGCTCCAGAGGGATCTTTTGATTTTGAGGTTGATGAGCCTTGGGCTGAATATAGTCATGATCTACCGGACGGCACTAAGTTAGATGGTCGCCTATCCATGAAAGGGACAATCGACTTAATCACACAGGTAAGGCCGGGAGTGTATGAAGTTATTGACTGGAAGACTGGCAGGAGGCTAGACTGGGCAACGGGTAAAGAGAAGACCTTTAGAAAACTTACTACAGACCCTCAGCTAAGAATATATCACTATGCCCTCTCTAAGATGTATCCAGATATAGACCAGTTTATAATGACTATCTACTTTATTAAAGATGGAGGGCCTTACACGCTCGCCTTTACTAAGGATGATATTGAAGACACTAAACAGATGATAAAAAACAGGTTTGAGGAAATCAGAGACTCGAACGTGCCTCAGTTGAAGAAGTCTTGGAAGTGTACTAAAATCTGCCACTTTGGGAAAAATGAGCATCCAAGCGGTATAAT
>Ga0114933_10003622_pt1 | contig 14945 bp, 14 predicted proteins | sample 4SBtaG_FD_89691 | JGI IMG/M metagenome (GOLD analysis project Ga0114933, IMG submission 89691) | Deep subsurface microbial communities from Kolumbo volcano to uncover new lineages of life (NeLLi) - 4SBTROV12_W25 metaG | ecosystem: Environmental > Aquatic > Marine > Volcanic | place: Kolumbo... | reverse complement strand
CTCGACCCGAGAAGTCATCGGTGAGCCGTGTGCGGGAAAACCGCACGCACGGTTCGAAAGGGGGCCTCCTGCTGACCATCGGTGCCTCGGCGCCGGGAAGTCGGTAGGAGGTCTACCAATGCTTTGGGCCCTGACCGCGACGGCGCTGGCGACCGATCCGGTCTACGTCCAGGTCGTCGAGACCCCCACCGGGTTCGTGCTCGTCGACGAGTTCCGCGACGAGGTCAGCCCGGACGTCTTCGCCAAGGCCGTCGGTGACGAGCGGACCCGGCGCGCCCACCACGTCGCCTACATGCGCGTGAAGGGTGCTTCGTGGGTGCTCTGGGGGGGCGGCATCGGCTGCGGCGTCTCCGGCCTGACCATGGTCATGATGACGCCCCTGGCCGACGACCCACCGGTGGTCGGGTTGGCTGGCGCGGGCTTCGTGGCCGTGGGCGTCGCGTCGGTCTTCGCCGGCGCCCAGACCTATGCCGTGGGCCGCCGAGGTCTGGACGATCCCACCCGGTGGTACACCCTGGAGAGCGCCCAGACGTGGGCGGAGAACCAATGACGACGCTCTTGTTCCTGTTCACCTTCCTCTTCGGCACGGCCGAGGCGGCGGACACGCTGCACGGCCCGATGACCGTCGAGTCCAACGTGCTCGACGGGACCCGCGTGTTCGACGCCCAGATGCGCCCGATGACCCCCGACAAGATCGCCCGGGCCGTCGGCGACTGGCACACGGCCGAGCGCTACAGGCGCTCCTACCGGCTGCACAAGACGGCGAGCATCTGCCTGTGGGTGTGGGGTGGCGTGGGCGTGGTCGGCGGCTTCTACCTGGCCTACTTCTCGGGCGTGATGGGTCTGACCACCGGTGATGAGCGCATGCTCGCGCTGACCGCCGCGGGCCTGACCTTCATGGCCAGCGGGGTCGTGTCGCTGCCGATGGGCTTCGTCTGGTTCTTCTCCGGCAAGAAGAAGCTGAACGACCCTCTCTCCTGGTGGCGGATCACCGAGCTGGAGCAGATGGTCGACGACCACAACGCGGGCGCTCAGCCCTCGGGCCGCCGCATCGAGATCACTCCGGTGGTGACCCCGCGCTCGCTGGCGCTGGCGGTCCGCTTCTGAACACCGGCGTCCCCGGTCGAGGCCGTCCCGCGCAGGCCTGAGCCTTGCCCTCCGCGAGGGCCGCGGTGCAGGCCTCGTCCTCACCGCAGCGCAGGCTGGTGTCGCCTTCGCAGCCGGCCACCCAGCCGTAGCGGGCCGCGGCGATCAGGCTGGCCTCGCGGCACCGCTCGTCCGGACAGGTCGTCAGGTCGATGGCCTCGCGCCCTTCCCACCAGGCCCACCAGTAGGCGGTCCAGATGGTGCCCTCGGCGTCTTCGAGGTCGGCGCCATAGGCTTCGACGGCGCGGGCCAGGACCGCGGCGGCCTCCGGACCTCCGGGCTCGATCGTCGCCGCGAGGGCTTCGTCGGCGGCCCGGAACCAGCCGTGCTGGTAGCAGCTGCGCTCGAAGCGCGCGCCGGTCTCGCGGCACATCGCGGCGGCCTCGGCGTGCCGACCCTCGTCGGCGAGGCCCTCGGCGACGGCGAAGAGGCACTCGTCCCGGTACACGCCGTCCAGGGCGCGGCAGTGAGGCTCGTCGACCAGGTCGTGTTGGCGCAGGACCCCGTAGGCGCACTCGTGGGCGGCGAGGCCCTCGAGCTCTTCGCAGGCGACCAGGGCCTCGGCGGGCTCGGCCACCAGCGCCGCCTTCCAGGGAGCGGGCTGGGAGCAGGCGATCAGAAGCCAAGCACCCATCGGTCCCTCTCGCGGTCCAGTCCCCTCACCCTCAGGTCGATGACGTCGCCGATACGGCAGGCCTCCAGGCCGTCGATCATCAGGCGGATCCCCGCTGCTCGTGCCTTGCCGAGGTCGCGCAGGTAGACCTTCACGTCGATCGGGATGTCGTCGAGCCGGACGTGGAGCTTCGACGAGGACAGGCCCATCACCAGCGCCCGGAAGGTGCTGCGCTCCGAGAACAAGCGGTCCAGGGCGAAGCGCTCGCAGGCCCCGTCGATGCGGCGCTGGAGGCCCTTCGCGCGCGAGGCGGCCTTGATCACGGCCTCCTGGACCTCGGGGTCGACGCGGCCGGCGCCGGCCAGGAGCTCCCACATCTCCTTGTGCACGAAGACGCCGACGACCTCGCGCATCGGTGCTGTGAAGCGAGCGTAGACGTCCGCGCCGACGCCGTGGTGTGGTGCGGGGCTGGCCGAGAAGCCGCTCCGGCCACCCACCCGAAGGACCTGCCCGGCGATGGCCTGGGCGAGCGGCTCGCCCGGGAGGCGCCGTGTGTACGAGGCCAGGGACTCCCCCGGCTCCCAGGCCAGGTCCGGTCGATCGGCGGTGATCGCAGCGAGGTGTTCCCGCAAGGCCGCGAGGCGCTCGCGAGCCGGCGGCGCGTGCACGCGAAAGACCGGCTGGACCCAGGCGTCCCGCGACGCGGCGAGCAGCCGGGCGCCCTCGATGTTCGCCAGCAGGCTGAGCTGCTCGTTGTAGCGCTCGACGTCGTTGCGCGGATCCTCGCGGGCGAAGACGCGGACCGGCTCGCCGGCGACGTCGAGCTCGAGCTCGCGGCGATGGATGCGGATGACGTCGCGCCCGTCGGCATGCCGCATCCGGGCCTCGCCGAAGCGGGTGAGCGCCCGCAAGGAGTCCTCGGCCTCCGGGCACTCCGAGGCCGCGTCGCCATCGAGCCAGGCCTGGACTCCGTCGTAGGAGAGCTTCGCCCGCGAGCGCACATGAGCGCGGACGATGGTGGTCGTCGTGCACTCCCCGTCCGCGTCGACCTCCATGCGGAAGACGAGGGCCCGCCGTTCTTGCTCCGGGTTGATGCTGACGAGGTCCTCGCAGAGCCGCCGGGGCAGCATCGGCACGACCAGGCCCGGCAGGTAGTAGGTGGCGCCGCGTCGGAGCGCCTCGGCGAACCGCGCGGAGTCCGGCGGCACGAAGTGGGCGGCGTCCGCGATGGCATACCAGGCCACCCAGCCCTCGCCGCGCTGCTCGATGAAGAGCGCCTGGTCCAAGTCGCGGCTGTGCGGCTCGTCGATCGTGACGAAGGGCAGGTGTTCGAGCCTGGCCAAGCCGTCGAGGTCGACCCTCGCCTGGGCCGCCTCGGCCTCGCAGGCTTCCGGCAGTTGTTCGCGCAGGCCCATCCGCCGCGCCAGGACTCGAACCCGTTTCGGGATCACCGGCGTCGTCGGCCCCACAGAACGAGGGCGGCCAGACCCAGGGCCGAGCCTCCCGAGGACGCCCCGATCCCGCACCCGCACGCCCGGATCGGCGGAATGCCACCCCCGTCGTCGCCGCTGTCTCCCCAGCCGCTGGGGTCCGCCGAGTCGCCGGGGATGTCGAAGGCGTCGAGGTTCAGCTTCACCTCGGTCAAGCGGGGCTCGACCTGGACGTCGTAGCTGATGACGAGCGTGTCACCGCGCCGGGAGATGCCGGGCCGCATCGAGCCCTTGCCGGTGCCCCTGAAGGCGGTCAGCTGGGCGCTCTCGAGCAGCTCGAGGTTCGAGTCCAACAGCGCCACCCAGACATCGCCTTCGCCGACCTTGATGTCGCTGTCGTGCTCCCTGGCCATGAACGCGAGCGCGTAGATGTCTCCGACGCGGAGCACGCCCTGGGGCCAGAAGACCTTGCCGGGGAAGTCGTTGATCAGCGTGGTCTCGCCGGAGTCGACGAACTGCTGATCGGCGTCGTAGCGGGCCCACGCGACCTCGGCTCCGTTGCTGTGGGCCTGGCCGAAGAGCAGGAGCTCCTCGGCGTCGTCCAGGGCCAGGATGCCGCCGCCCATCATGCCGGGGGCGCCGTCGAAGACGACCTCGCCGGTGATGTTGCCGTCCGGGTCGACCTCGAAGCCGTAGCCGGCCTGGCTCTGGTTGTAGATCACGCCCGACCAGACCTTGGCGCAGACCAGGGCCATGTCGTTGTGCACGCGGTCGGTGGCGCCCTCGTCGACGGTGGCCTCGTTCGTCTTGACCAGGTCCGCGGAGGCCTTGAACAGGTAGCCGGAGTCGTTCGCGATCGTCTGTGTGCCGGAGCCTGCGTACAGCCAGGTGCCGTCCGGGCAGCGGGTGATGCCGCGGTCGATGATGTCCTCGCGCTCCATCAGGTCGTGGAAGTTGTCCGGGTTCCCCCGGTCCCAGGAGTGGTCGTTGTCGGTCTCGGCGGCCTTGTACGAGCCGCCGGTGCCGATGAAGAAGAGCCAGCGGTCCGGGCCGTTGGGCGCGCTGCGGTGGAAGGTGCCGTTCGGAGCCATCACGAACTCATCTCCGATCTCGGCGATGTACCCGGCGTGGGCGATGGCGAAGAGCGCGTGGAGCAAGGAACCTCCGGTCGCCCAGCTTAGCGGTTAGACGCCGCCGATGCGTTGGCTGGCCTGGTTCTGGGGAGTGGGAGGCATCGTCCTGCTTCTTGGCAAGGCGCTGGCGAAGCTGACCCCGCTCGCCCTCGAGGCCATCGGCATGCCCTGGACGCCGCTGCAGTGGGCTTTCGCGGCCACCTGGCTGGTCTTCATGGCCTACGCCGAGGGCTTCAAGGGCTTCCAGAAGGGCTTCTCGCCGCGGGTGGTGAAGCGGGCGGCCCACCTCTTCGGCGAGCCCCGACCGCTGCGGCTACTCCTCGCTCCCTTCTTCTGCATGGGGCTCTTCGGCGCCACCCGGAAGCGCGTCATCGTGAGCTGGTGCCTGCTCATCGGGATCGTCGGGCTGGTCGTCCTGGTCGGCTTGCTTCCCCAGCCCTGGCGTGGGCTCGTCGACCTGGGAGTCGTCGTCGGGATTGGCTGGGGGATCATCGCCGTGCTCGTCTTCGCCGCCCGCGCCCTCGGCGGCACCCTGCCGGAGATCGACCCCGACATCGCCTAGGGGTCCGTCCTCGGTGGGGTCGTCCTCGGTGTCCTCGGTGTCGTCGTCCTCCTCGTCCTCGTCCTCGAACTCGATGAAGAGTTCCGGGCGCTCGTGGGCCGGGATCGCCTGAGGCGTGTCGGGGGCGTTGAGCATCGCGCTCTCGGTCGCACCCTTCAGCACCAGCGGCAGCTCGTGGGGGTGGGGGATCGAGGCGATCTTCAGCTCGGAGTCGGCCAGGTCGATGCGCTCGGTGATGCGGCCGTCCTCGACGACCCCGACCTGGGGCCGCTGCTTGCCCTCTTCGCTGACGCCGTGGCTGTACACGATGGCCAGGCGACCGTCGGACAGGCGCACGGGAGCACCCAGGGGGTGTCTGCCTTTGTAGGTCGCGAAGATGCGGGCCACGCCGGCGTGCACGTTCGGGATCTTGCCGGCCACCAGGTCGGCGATGACGATGGCCTCGGGCCGCAGCTTGGTGTCGGGGGGCGGTCGCGAGACGGCCTCGTGGAAGGTCTCGACGACGGCGAGCAGGCGCCCGGGCGTGCCGGCGGGTTGGCCCTGTCGTGCGGCTGCGGCGTCGTGCACGGTGATGACCAGCGGCATCGCCGTCTCCGCGAGCCCCGCGTAGCGGAAGAGGGGTCGCAGGCGCGCCTCGGGGTCGCCTTCCTCGGACAGGCCGGCGGTCAGCGCGGCCAGCCCCAGGATCATCAGCTGGGCGTTGTCGAGGCCCAGCCAGATCCCCAGGCCCAGGGTGTCGATGCAGATGCCGACGCGCAGCCGGACGTAGTCGACGGCCTTGCCGTGGTCCCGGACGTTCGTCAGGAGCTGGTAGATCGCGCCGTGCCGACGCATGTTGTCGATGATCAGCTGCAGGATGCGTCGGACGGGCAGGAGGCTGGGCGCTTCGCCGTCGCCGTGTGCCGTGTAGAGCCGATCGACGATGTCCAGGAGCCCGCTGTAGAGCCACACCGCGAGCTTGTCCGGCTCCATGCGGAAGCTCGCCATCGAGCGCCCCTTGAAGGTCGCCAGGTGGATCTTTCCGTAGCTCGACTGGAGCTTCGCCTCGGCCGCACGCTGGGCCTTGGCGAGGTCGTCGACGAAGGCCTCGATGTCGGTCCGTGTCACGCCCTTCTCGAAGCGGATCTCGCCGGCGTCGAAGCGGGCCAGGGTGACCCCCAGGTCGCTGAAGCGTTCGTAGTTGGTGGGGTCGAGCTTCAGGAGCTTTCCGTTGGCGAAGAACTCCTCGGTCCGCAGCTGCAGGCGGAGCTCCGGCATGTGGGCCAGGCCGTCGCCCAGCGCACGCTCCAGGAGGTCGATCAGCCGGGTGACGGTCTGGTTGTTGGGCTCGTAGAGGACGACCGCCCGGGTCAGGCCCTGAAGCAGGAGCAGGACCTGGGTACCGGATTCCTGGAGTTGCCGCGCTCTTGCTTCGCTCAAGCCATGTTCCGCGACACCGAGTCTACGGCGTCGCGGACGCGGGTGGACAGCAGCCACCGGCGAGAGCTCTTGCGGAGGGCCTCCTTCGAGGCCTCTGTCTTGATGGCGGCGAGGGCCTTGGCGGCGCGGATCTGGCGCTGCTCCACGGCCTCGCTGCGCGTGATGTTGTTGGTCTCCAGGACCTTGGCGAAGAAGCCCACGGTGCGGGGGTCTTCGAAGGCGGCCAGGGCGTCGAAGAAGGCGTCCTGCTCCTCGTCGTCACGACCGCGGAAGCTCGACTCCTGCATCGTGCCGAGGATGAGGCCGGCGGCCCGGGTCTCGCCCGAGGTCTTCAGCACCTCGAGAGCGAGGAAGCGGTTCTCGCGGACCGGGTCGCGCAGCGCCCGACCCAGGGCCATGCGAGCGCTGTCGACGTAGTTGCCGACCAGGGCCTGGAGCGCGGCCGCCCGGACGGGCGTCAGAGTGTGACCCAGCGCTTTGGTGATCTCGGCGTAGGCCTCGGGCGAGCCGGTTCTTCCGAGGGCCTCGATGGCGCCGACCACGTCCTCCACATCCTCGGACTCGAGGCGGCGGGTGTAGAAGGAGCTCAGGTCGACGCCTCCAGCCTCGAGAATGGCCTGGAGGCGAGCCTGGGGGTCTCCCGGTCGCAGGTGGTTCAACAGCTCGACGAGGGGGGCAAGCTCGTCGCCGGCGAGGGCTGCAAAGACCGGCACCAGGAGCATCGGATGACGCTCGACCAGGGGCGCGGCTTGGGCCAGTCGCTTGGGCGACAAGAGGGCGCTTCGCAGGACCTTGCCGGGGGTGCCGGCGCGAGGCATCAGCTCGGACAGGCCCGAGAGCGTCGCGGCCAGGCCCTCGGGATCGCGGGACAACAGAAGCGCGTCGTAGTGGCCCAGCGCGAGCGGGCTGGCCTGGTCGGTCTCGCCGAAGCGGATCGTCATGGCCAGGAAGCGCCGGTGATCCGCCGGCGTCTCGAAGGACTTGCGCACCGAGGCGATGGCGTCGTCGAGGCGCTCCGGCGCGGTCATCGGGGTGCGCGCGTCGCGCACCCACAGCAGACTGTCGTTGTTCCGCAGGATGCGCAGGTCGTCGCTGGAGAGCACGACCTCGTCCCCGTCTCCGCTGCCGCCCAGGCCGCGCACCTGGGTCCCCTGAGCGAGCTCCTGGTGCATCTCGTCGTCGACGAAGTCGCCCTCCTCGAGCGTGTCGGTCGCGAAGTAGCGGAGGTGCTTGAAGTCCGCCTTCCACAGCAGGGTGACGTAGTCCTCCTCGTCTGACTCGAACTCGGCGGTGAAGACCTCGGCCAGCGCCCTGATCTGGGCCGGGTCGATGCCCTCGAGCAAGGTCAGCTCGCGCACGCCCGCGCAGAAGAGCTCGAAGAGGTAGGGCGGCACCTTCTCGTCGGCGTGGATCAGCGGCTTCTGGTTGTAGACCAGGCCGACCGGCGTCACGCGGAGGGTGAGCTCGTCGTCGATGACGTCGGCTGCCCGCGTGTGCACGTCGTCGACCAGTCGATCGACGAGAGGCCCGCTGCCTTCGTAGAGGCGGATCGCCCGGAGCAGCTTGTCGAAGGCGATAAACAGTCCAACGATCGATTCCTGCACAGCGCGGTCCGGGACGTCTTCGTGCACCCTTGAGAATCTACCACGAGATTTGTCATGAATTGGTTTATTTTCATTATTGGCTGCTCTCCTGGAAACGATCCCAAACCGGAGCGCCCGCTGGCGTGGCCGCACGCTGGGCTGCTGGAGCGCGATCGGGTCGCGATCGATCCCTCCACGCTCCCGCAGGCGGACACGCCGGTGCCCACCGATCACCTGGGCTGGCGCGACGGCTTCTCGGTCGTCCAGAGCACCGTCTTCGACCTGGGGCCCATGGACTCGCTCGAGGGCGTCCGCCTCATCGACCTGGAGACCGGCGAGGAGCTGCCGAGCTTCGCCGAGCTCGACGCGTGGCCGGACAACGAGGAGGACCCGACCCTGATCGTGCGGCCGACCTCGCCCCTGCCGGTGGGTCATCGGGTGGCCGCCGTGGTGCCCACGAGCGTGGTCGAGGAGACGGACTGGTGGGCCTGGGGCCCCGATCTTCGTGACGAGCTCTCGGCGCTCGGTGTCGAGGACCTCGCCATGGCCAGCTCCTTTCCGGTCGGCGACGGCTCGATGCCGACGCGGGCCGCGGTCTCGATGGTCGAGACGCCCACGCAGGTGACGTGGCGCTCCGATGTCGACGATCCGGAGTTCCTGCCCGAGGGCATCGCTCGCCGGATGGAGGGCACCTTCACCACGGTGAACTTCCTGGTCGACGACGACCACATCGAGCTCGACGACGAGGGCGTCCCCGCCGTCGCGGGCGAGGTCGAGGCCAAGCTCTACGTCTACGTGCCCTCGAGCATCGCGGACGCCGAGCCCGGCACGGTCCCCATCTGGCTGTACGGCCACGGCATCTTCAGCCACCCCGACAACTACCTGGACCAGCCGGACGACCCGAACGGCGTGGTCGAGCTGGCGAACGAGGCGGGCGTCATCGTCGTCGCCACGGTCTGGCGAGGGCTGACCCGGAGCGACCTCCCCGTGGCGATCTCGGCCGGCAACGACTTCGCCAGGATGCGCCAGCTCACCGACCACCTAGTCCAGGGGGTCGCCAACACCAACGCGCTCTTCCACCTGGTGGACTCCGGCGGGCTGGACGAGGACCTCGACGGCCTGCCGAGCGGCGTGGTGCGCTACTACGGCATCTCGCTCGGCGGCATCGAGGGCGCGGTGCTGGCGGCCAACACGCCGGAGCTGGAGTCCGCGGTCTTCCACGTGGGCGGCTCCGCCTGGTCGACGATGCTGGAGCGCTCGGCGAACTGGACGGACTTCGAGGTGCTCGTGGAGTACGGCGTGCCCTCACCGCGGGACCGGCAGCAGCTCTATGCGCTCTCCCAGCTCTTCTGGGATCCGGTGGACCCGGCGCTCTACGGCGACGACCTCGCGGACCGGGCCGTGCTCTGGCAGGAGTCCATCGGCGACGAGCAGGTCCCGAACCGCACCACCGAGCTCCTCGCCCGAGCCGCCGGCGCGGTCCAGATGACGCCCTCGGTCTACGCGGTCGAGGGCCTCGAGCAGAGCGACGCCCCCACGGCCCCTGCGCTGGTTCAGTTCGATCCCGAGCTGCCCCTGCCCCCGGACGTGAACCGGCCCGCCGAGCGCACCGGCGCCCACGGAGCCCCTCGCCACTGGCCGGGCTCCAACCGCCAGACCGCTCGCTTCAACGACCCCGAGGATCCCGGGGTGGTCGAGCACTACTGCGGCGAGGAGCCCTGCTCGGCCTCGAACCCGGGCAGCTGGGAGTAGCTCATTGCTCCCAGCGCGGGCAGGTGAAGTACTTCATCCAATCGGGGCGATCGGTCGAACCATCGCGCGTCCACGAATCCACCCGCTCCACATCGCCTGGGCTCTCAGAGACCAGGTATGTATGTTTTGCGTCGCGGATTCCCACCTCGGCCACACCCGAGTTTGTGCAGCAAGCAAACTCCTGAGGGTTCGCGACGGCCACGTAGTGCACCCGGTCGCCCTCATGACGTCCGCCGACCAGGAACATTGCGCGGTGCGTGAGTCCGCTGGCCGGCTCTACCTCGAAGCGCTCAAACAAGTGCCCCAATAGCGCCGTGTATTGTCGGACGAGGGCATCGGTATCGAAAACCGCGCTATGTTCGAATTCGGCGAGCCCGCCCCAGCCGGCTGTAGCCGTTCCCCCAAACCAACCATTTGCACAAACGACTGACGGGAGGGCCAGCGCCTCCTCGACAGCGACCGTGGTCTCTCCCCCGTTCCAAGCGTAGAATGTACTCTGCGTTGATCTATGCATGCCGCTCAGGCGCGGTGCGTGACTTTCTGTTGGCAGGTGGCTCTCGAGGGCGACGCGATCCGCTCGGATCCGTTCGACAAGCTCAGGGTGCGCGACCAGTCCGGCGGACTCGTCAAGGCACAGCGCAATCGCCTCAGCCTCTGTGTCCGGCGTCGGGGAGTGTTCCCACTCCGCCGGGTCGATCCCGTAGTCGAAGTAGGAGCAGATCCCTGCAGTGTCTTCTTGCTCCGGCACGACTTCTGAAGCGCATGCCAACAGGGCAAGGTTGATCATCGGTCGTTGGTCGGCCGCGAGGGAGTCGCCGGACGAGGCGACGGTGGCAGCTGGGAGTAGAGCCAGTCGGCGTCGATGCCCTCGACGACCTCGATCTTCAGGGTGACGACGCGGTCCGGGAAGGGGATGACGGCGTCCTCGGGGTGGAGGCGCTGCCAGGACTCGACGAAGGCCTGGGGATCCTGGGGGCGGTGCTCGACGGCCTTGACCGAGACCGGATCGCGGGGGACGCGGCCATGCTGCTGGCCGTCGATCTCCAGGTAGGCGGGCAGCTCGAGGATGACGCCCTCGGCGATCTCTCGGGACTCCATCTCGGCGTCGGACAGGGCCCAGGGGGTGCCGGTCTTCAAGGCGATGACGAGCGCCGCACCGAACACCCCGGCCAGGAGCGCCGCGAAGCTCCGGAAGAAGCGGCGTGAGCGGGGCGTCTCGACCTTGGCCGTGAGCCCCCACTGCATGAGCCCCGGCATGAAGAGCATCCAGCCGACGATCCCTCCGCCCAGGTGGCCCAGCAAGGAGACGCCGGGCAGGAAGCTGACCGCGAAGTTCAACAACAGGTTGATCGTGGCGACCCGCCGGGCCTGGGGGATCAGCGCCTCGGGCAGCAGGCCTCGCGGTCGGCGAGAGAGCACGAAGTGGGCGACGAGGATCCCCCACAGAGCGGTCGAGGAGCCCACGACCGTGGCGCCCATCAAGGCGCTCGGCACAGCGAAGAAGGTGCCCCCGAGCGCGCTCAAGAAGTAGAGGACCAAGAACCGCGAGGTGCCGATCAGTCGCTCGAGGAAGCCCCCGAGCATCCACAGCACCGCGACCGCGAAGCCGACGTGCAGCAGGTTTCCGTGCACGAAGCTGGCCGAGGCGAGCTGCCAGAGGTCGCCCTGGAAGAGCACGTCGCGGGTCAGGCCGCCCATGCGGACCAGGACTGGCAGTTGGTCGGTGCCCCCGGAGAGCCAGGTGACGCCGTACATCGCGAGGATGATGACGCACAGGGCGTAGGTGCCGAGCGGTCGGCGTGCCTGCATGGCGCTCCGCCAGCGCGAGAAGGCCTTTGCGGACTTCAGAGCCTCGTCCGCGGCGGCCTTGAACTGGCCCTCGGGGATCTCCGGCTTGCGCGGGTCGAGCACGCCCAGCTCCCCGATGTCCTCGGGCCAGGACCGGCCCCAGTGATCGACGTGGACCAGGTCCACGGTCCGGGCGCGACCGACCGAGAAGCCGCTCGGCGGTCCCTGGGGCAGGGGCGGGTCGTGCTCGAGCTGATCGCGCATGTCCAGGCCGCCGCCCAGCACAACCATCGTCGCCTGCTTCGTGGCTCGGGCTCGGAACTCGGTGGCCAGCTCGACCAGGCGATCGCGGCCCTGGGCGGTGGTGAGCAGCACCGCGCCGCGCTTGGGCAGGGTGATCCAGGCCGCGTCGGTGTCCAGGCGCAGCAAGGAACCCGGGGCGCCGTCCTCGAGGGCCAGCTGCCAGGTCGCGAGGCGCAGCAGATCGGCGTCTTCGCTCACAGGCTGACGCTATCCGGGGGTTATGGCGACCGCATGCTGAGGCTCTCCGGCTCCGAGCTCGCGCGCCGCATCGCCGGCGGGGAGCTCAGCTCCGTCGAGGTCGTCCAGGCCCACATCCGACAGGTCCGGCGAGCCAACCCGACCATCAACGCCATGGTCGCCGAGCGCTTCCTGCGCGCGCTGGAGGAGGCCGAGGAGGCCGACGGATCCTCGCCGATCGGGCCCTTTCACGGCGTGCCCTGCAGCATCAAGGAGTGCTTCGCGCTCACCGGCATGCCGAACAGCTCGGGCCTGGTGCGACGGGCCGACATCGTCGCGACCGAAGACGCCACCGCCGTGGCCCGCTACCGGGCGGCCGGGGCGATCCCGCTGGGCGTGACCAACGTCTCCGAGCTGTGCATGTGGATGGAGTCGATCAACGACGTCTACGGCACGACGTCCAACCCCTACGACCCCCGCCGCATCGTCGGCGGGTCCTCGGGCGGCGAGGGCGCCATCGTCGCGGCGGCGCTGCCCTTCGGCCTGGGCAGCGACATCGGCGGCAGCATCCGCATGCCGGCCTTCTTCAACGGGGTCTTCGGCCACAAGCCCAGCGGCCAGCTCGTGCCGGGCACCGGGCAGTACCCGATGGCCGAGGGCAAGGCGAAGCGCATGCTCGCGACGGGGCCGATCACGCGGCACGCCGAGGACCTGTGGCCCCTGATGAAGGTGCTCGCGGGGCCCGACGGTCAGGACGGCGAGGAGATCGAGCTGGGCGAGCCGAGCGAGGTCTCGATCGAGGGCCTGCGCGTCCTGGTCGTGGCGGACAACGGCATGACCACGCCCTCGCCGGAGATGGCCGCATCACTCCAGGGCTGCGCGGACCACCTCGCGAGTCGAGGAGCCCGCGTCGAGCACGTCGCCATCCCTCGGCTGAAGCGTAGCTTCGACATCTGGTCCTCGGCCATGGGGGCCTACAAGTCCAAGGGCTTCGGCGAGCTGATGGGCAACGGCTCGCCGATCTCGCCGATCCGTGAACTGGCTCGACGGCCGCTCGGGCGCTCGGAGTACACGGCGATGGCGTCGTTGTTGGCCATCGCCGAGGGCCTCACGGATCGGGTCCCCCAGTTCCGCGACGCGATGCTGAAACAAGGGGAGCAGCTGCGCGTAGAGGTCGCCGAGCACCTCGGAGACGACGGCGTGATGCTGTTTCCCCCCTTCCCTCGCACGGCTCCGCGCCACTACTGGCCCTTCGTGCGCCAGCTGGGCCTGCGCTTCGACTACGCCTACACCGCGATCCTCAACTTCCTGGAGCTGCCGGTCACCCAGGTCCCCACGGGCCTGGACCGACGCGGCCTGCCGCTCGGGGTCCAGGTCATCGCCGCCCACGGCCAGGACCACCGCACGGTCGCGGTCGCGGTGGAGCTCGAGAGGGCTTTCGGAGGCTGGGTTCCTCCGGCACGCTTCTACGCGTGATCGCGCTGCTCGCCAGCCTCGCCCTCGCCGACGAGGTCGACTTCCACGTGCTCGTCGAGGAGGACCGCCGGGTCGAGGAGGCCCGCAAGGCCCTGGACCACGCCATCCGCGGCGAGGGCTACTTCCCCGGCATCGCGCTCGGCGAGCGCACCTTCTACATGCCGCTCAAGGTCTGGAAGCCCAAGGTCACCGTGCACGACGAGGGCATGGTCCGGGTGAAGGCCCGCGCCGTGCAGCCGATGTTCATCACGCCCACCGTGCCGCCGATGGTGGTCGGCACCTGGGACTCGCCGCGCAAGGCCCGCAGCATGGAGAGCCGGCTGCTCGAGGCCATCCACCCGGACATCGTGGCGTGGCGCGAGGCCATGAGCGACCGGGGCCAGGTCTTCCGTCAGGAGGAGATCCGGGGGGTGCTGCTCGCGCTCTCCGAGCTGCCGATCGACCAGCAGAAGGCTGGCATCTCTGCGCTCTGGCTCAACACCGCGGACAACGAAGCCGGCGAGGAGATCCGCATCCTCCTGGAGACCTTCGCGCTCGAAGCGGAGCTGCCCTTCACTGCCGTCGAGGTGAAGACCCTGAACGATAATCGGGCCTTCGAGCGGGCATGGGAGCCGGAGTACCTCGGCCACGACAGCTGGCGGCAGCCGGTCTCACGCACCCCGACCGCCCGCCGTGAGACCGAGCCGGAGTGCCTCGAGTCCGTGCCTCCTCCGGTCGCTCCCAGCGGGCTCTCCGCAGAGATCCTGACGCTCCGGCCGCCGAAGTCGACCCTGCCTCCTCCCGGTGATGTCACCGGTCGCATCGCCTACGAAGGAAAGCAGTGGGCCGAGGCCAACGACCTCATCCTCGACGAGCAGGAGCGCGGGCTCAGCCGGTCTACGGACCCGTGCCGCTGATCCTCTTCATTGGAGGTTGCCTGCCCGGGGGTGCGGCGACTTCGGCCTACCGAGCCGAGATCGCCGCCCACGAGGACACCGGGCTCGACCTTGAACTCACATCGGAGGACGACTCGTTCGAGGTGTCCTGCACGCTCCGTTACCGCGCTTCGGTGAAGCGGGATTGCAATGCGCCCACACCACGCGGCGGGTGGCTCGTCGAGATTGGGTCTCCGTCGGGCCTGATTCGGGTTGTTGGGGACGACAATGTGCGCGCTCAGTTCGGAATCAAGAACGGGGACGACTCCAGCGCGGTCGGATTCGGCACTTCAGACTGCGTGGTATCCGGCGACATGCCCGGTCCGTCTGGGTCGGTCCACTGCCCTGACGGACTGCTCTGGTACTACGACGACCAGCCGACTCCCCCCTTCTTCGATCCGCCGATGGAGGCGGCGTCTCGGGAGGGCAGCTTCTCCATTGACGTCGACTGGACCTGCGATGAGTGGCGAGTTGCAGACGAAGGGGGCGGTCTTCAGTGCCGAGTGATCTGATCCGGGCGGGTCGCTGCAGCGACTAAGCTGTGGGGGTGGTGCGCCGCGACGATCAAGGTCCCCAGCTCCCGTTGCCCTTGGTGTGGGTGGGGACCCTGTCACGCTGCGCTTCTCCAGCGGGTGCAAGTCCCGCCCCG
>Ga0114933_10003618_pt1 | contig 14957 bp, 13 predicted proteins | sample 4SBtaG_FD_89691 | JGI IMG/M metagenome (GOLD analysis project Ga0114933, IMG submission 89691) | Deep subsurface microbial communities from Kolumbo volcano to uncover new lineages of life (NeLLi) - 4SBTROV12_W25 metaG | ecosystem: Environmental > Aquatic > Marine > Volcanic | place: Kolumbo... | reverse complement strand
CACCTCGAGCTCCGTCGGCGAGACCTCGATGCGTTCCACCAGGCTGCAGCGGACCTCGACGGCCTTGCTCAGCTCGTCGGCGGCCAGCGTGACGGTCGCAGCGCCGCTGCTGACGCACGCAAAGGATCCCTCCCCGAGAGCGACGACGCTCGGATCCGAGCTCTGGACGGGCAGCGCGACCCGATCCGGCAACAGGCGCCCGCGCTCATCTCGGACGGCGGCGTCCGCCAGGACATCCCGCCGGTCGTACAAGGTGTACTGACCGACGGTGTCGATCTCGGCCGGCCCGGAGCAGCCGACCACCACGGCCAGGAACATCAGTCGTCCGCGACGCGGAGTTCCAGGCCCTGGTTGTTCGAGTTGCCAGCGCCCGTGGGGAACTTGCCGGCGTCGTTGTCGCCGCCGGAAGCGACGCGCTCTTCGTTCTCGTTCACCGTGCCGTTCGAGCCCTCGTCGGCGTAGGCCCACAGGTACACGATGGTGTTCGCGGGGGCGCTGAGCGAGTAGTCCAGCGAGGTCTGGCCGGCGATCTCGGCGGCCGTCCAGGACTGGATGTCGTAGCTCTCGTCCTCGAGGGTCGCGACGGCGATGTCCCCGGTGGGACGGTACTTCAGCGCCGTCACGTAGACCGAGGAGCCCGTCGGGAGCGCGTCGAAGTCGCCGTCACCGACGGTCACGGTGCCGCTGATGGTGACGAAGGGCACGATGTCGAAGGGCGACTCACCGTCACCGAGCGGAACCTGGATGTCCATCTCCTCCAGGTCGGAGGTGCCGATCGAGATCGGGTTGCCGTCGACATCCGGCGCCGTGATGTAGGCGCCCCAGCGGTCCATCGGGGTGATGAGCGTGTCGCCGTCGCGGTCGTGCGCGCCGACCAGGTTCATGTTGCCGTAGGAGGCGCAGCTGGTCATCGCGTAGGGACCGGTCGCGCCGGAGCCGTTGCTGACTGGGGTCGTGTAGTCCCAGTGGTAGGGCCCGGCGCCGTTCTCGTCGAGAAGCATCGCCACGGCCATGCCGCCGGAGTAGCCGGCGGTGATCAGGACGTCGCCGCTGATGGTCACGGGGTCCGTGCCGCACCAGGCCCCGCCGTTGCCGCCGCTGCCGGAGTCGAAGTCGTAGTACGGAGCCAGGATGGTGATGTCGAGGTCATCGTGGCTGTCGCCGTGCTGCACCAGGACGGCGTCCGGGTAGATGCCGGTGGGCTCGCTGCTGCCGAGGATGCCGTCGCCCCAGTAGTCGACCTGGGCGTACAGGCGGAGCTCTTTGGCCTCCTCCAGCGACACGTCGATCGAGTACTCGTTCGGGCCGGTCTCCGGTCCCAGGATGGCGTCGGAGCCGTGGTAGATCTCGTGGCCGCCGCCGCCCTCCTCGTAGGCCGTGACCCAGATGCCGCCGAAGCGCCAGGTGTCGTCGTAGGCGTCGCTCCAGGAGATGTACTTGAGCTCGCCATCGGCGTCGTAGGTGTAGAGCTGGACCGTGACGGTGCCGTTCAGGGTGCCGTCGACCTCGCCCGCGTTGCCGGTGTCGTCGCCCGGGGTGCCGGAGTCGGCCCCCGCGTCGGAGCTCGGAGTGGAGTCGTCCGTGGCGGCGGAGTCGCCTCCGTCGTGGTGACCGATGCAGCCAAGAGTCAGGGGGATCAGGATCATGGGTTCTCCAAGCTCATTCGTGGACGGCGAGCAAGAGCTCATAACCGTCGCTGTCAGTGGTTCCGGTAGGGATTCGTCCAGAGGTCTCGCCGCCGCCCGCGGACAGGTACTCGTCGGGGCCGTTCACCATGCCGTCTCCTTCCTGGTCCAGGTAGGACCAGAGGTAGACGATCGTGTTGCCGGGGGTGTTGATCGCGAAGTCGACCGAGGTCTCCGAGGAGATGTCGCCGATCTCCCAGCTCTCGGTGCTGTAGGCGACCTCTTCGAAGTCCGAGACGGCGACGTCGCCCGAGGGCCGGTACTTCATCGCCGCGACATAGAGCGTGGCGCCTTCGCTCTCACCAAAGGTCATCGAGTCGGGCATCACGATGGTGCCCGAGAGCGTCACGAAGGGCACGACGCTCACGCCCGGGAAGTCGCCGAGCGGGATCTGCACGTTCTTGTTCGCGATGTTGGAGCTGCCGAGCGTGACGGGGTTCGCGTCGACGTCGGGCTCCTCGTAGTAGGTGCCCCAACGATCCAGCGGATCGGCCAGCTCGTTTCCGTTGCTGTCCCAACACCCGACGAGGTGGGCCTCGCCCACGCCGTCGCAAGCGGTCAGGGTGTAGGGAGCCTCGGCCCCGCCACCCACGCTGGTGGGCGTGTCCCAGGTCAGGTAGTTGCCGATCGGGCCCTCTCCGTTCTCGTTGACGAGGAGCACCACGGTCTCGCCGCCGGCGTAGGCGACGGTGATGACGACGTCGCCGCTGACCGACATGGTGTCGCAGCCGCCGCCGCCGCCGTAGCACTCGGGAACGAGCACGGTCATGTCGAGGCCGTTGATCACGTCGCCGTCGGCCACCGAGATCGCAGTCGGGTAGTTGCCCACCGGATCGGAGCTTCCGATGACCCGGTCGCCCCAGTAGTCCACCGCGGCGTAGAGGTAGATCTCGCCGGCCTGCTCCATGTTCAGGGGCAGGTTGTAGGCATCGCCCGCAGTGGTCGGCGAGTCGATGGTGGTCTGGGCGATGTAGTGCCGCTCGCCGGCGTCGTTGACCCGGTAGGCCGCGATGAAGACCTTGCCGAAGCTGTAGACGCCTTCGCAGGTGCTGTCTTCCCAGGAGACCAGTTGGCGTTCGCCGTCGTCGCCAGCGGTGTAGAGCTGGACGGTCACCGTGCCGCCGAGATCGGCCTCGACCTCGCCCGACTCGCCGGAGTCGGCGGAGTCGTCCGAGTCCTCGGACCCGCTCTCGTTGAGACCGTTCTCATTCGAATCGAAATCGTGCTTGTCCGCTTTGCCGATACAGCCGGCGAGGAACACCGCAAACAGCGGCCAGGTGCCCATCTCTCCCTCCGAAGAGCGCACTGTATCGCTCTTTGAGGACGATTTGGACTTTTTTGATCTTCGGCCTCCCCGAATGTTCCGGTGTTGACAGGTCAAGTCAGAGCATGTGATCCTGGTTGAGCTGTTCTCGCTGAAGTTGACATATGCACGCTGTTGTTGCTGTTCCTGGGATCGATGGATCCCTCCCCTCCGTCGTCGCACGCCCGTTCATGAAGTGGGCAGGCGGCAAGCGCCGCGTGGTGCCCAAGCTCCTGGAAAGGATCCGGACGCCGGTCGGGCGCTACCACGAGCCCTTCGTCGGAGGCGGGGCGTTGTTCTTCTCGCTGGCCGCCAAGCAGCCCCCCGAGGGCGAGGGCATCTGGGCCACCCTGACCGACATGAACATGCGCCTGGTCCGCACCTACCGCGGCCTCAAGCACGACGTCGACGGGGTGCTCGAGCGCCTGGCCGACTACCGCGACGGCCACTGCGAGACCCAGTACTACGCGACCCGCGCCACCGACGTGGACACCTCGCCGGACGACGCCGACGTGGCCGCCTGGATGATCTACTTGAACCGGACCGGCTTCAACGGCCTGTACCGGGTGAACAAGAAGGGCCGCTTCAACGTGCCCATCGGCCGCTACGACAACCCCACCATCCGGGACGAGGTCAACCTGCGCGCCGTGCACCGCGTGCTCCAGCGTGTCGACGTGCGCCACGCGGACTACACCGACGTCTTCTACAACGCCGAGGCCGGCGACACGGTCTACTTCGACCCGCCCTACGTGCCGCTGTCGAAGACCGCGAGCTTCACCGCCTACACCGCCGGCGGCTTCACCCCCGACGACCAGGTCCGCCTTCGCGACATCGCCTGGGAGATGAAGCAGCGGGGAGTCAACGTCGTGCTCTCGAACCACGACACGCCCGAGGTCCGCGAGCTCTACCGGGACTTCGACATCCAGGGCATCCGCGTCGGACGCGCCATCAACTCGAAGGGCGGGTCCCGGGGCAAGGTCGGCGAGGTCGTCGTCTCCTGACGACGTCGTCTCCTAACGACAGCGGTCCAGGTACTCGCCCGCTTGTCGGGCCAGCATCGGTGAGCCGACCTCGATGACGACGCGGTAGCTGGTCGCGGCCGCCTCGCAGTCCTCGAGACGATCGCGCAACAGCGTCGCCCGCAGCATGTGGACGTCGGCGAAGCGCGCGCTGTCGCCGTGCTCGGCCAACCAGCCGTCCACCTCGACGAGGGCGTCGCCCGGATCGACCTCGTTGGCGAGCGCCTCCAACCGCCACACCTCGGCCTCGCGCCGGAAGATGGAGTCGGGGTGGGCCGCCAGGAAGGCTTCCACGTCGGCCAGCCGTCGCTTGCTGTTGAGCAGCTGGTGGTAGGGCTTCACGTCCGCGGACAGCTCCGGCAGTTCGTCGCGGTCGACCCGTCGGGGCAGCGGCCTCGAAGGCTCGAGGTGGGGGTGCAGGGGGGCCGGCGAGGCGTCCACGCGGGCCGCGTCGATGCCGGCGAGCGGCTCGTCCTCGGCGACTGAAGCGGGCTGGGTCCACCCGGCGCCGGCCTCGACCACGTGGGTCTCCAGGCCGTCCCGGACCCGAGCGGCCCCGTCAAAGACATCCACCAGGACCCGGCCGCGATGGACCAGGACCGAGAAGCGCGCGTCGTCGGTCTCGATGTCGACCTCGCCCGCCTCGACGCGGAGCGGCCGCTCGGCGCGGAAGTTGGCCAGGCCCTCGCGCAGTCGCACCACGGCGACCTCGTCCTGGGTCTCGAAGGCATAGGTCCCGTAGGTGTGGACCTCGACCCCGGGGGCGAGGGTCACCGGCCGCTCGGGACGGGGCAGGACGACGAAGGCCACCAGCAGCGCCGCCGTGACCAGCACCCATCCGGGCAGGGCGAAGCGACGCTCGCGCGGCCTCAGTCGCGCCAGCTCGGCCGGTCGAGGTTCGGTGGCCTCGGCGAGACCGCGGAGCAACTCGGGTGCGAGCGGATCGACCAGGCGTCCGACCTCGCTGTCGGAGGGCTCGAGGGCGTCGCGGAGCTCCGGCGGGATCATCCGTGGCCCCTCAAGACGACCACGTTGTCGCCGTCGACGCCGATGCCCTCGGCCTCGACGGCCTCGCGAAGGGCCCGGCGCGCAGCGTGCACGCGGGAGTAGACGGTGCCGACGGGGATGCCGAGCATCGCGGCGACCTCGGGCGCCGTGCGTCCTTCCAGATCGCAGAGCACGATGACCTCGCGGTGGTCGTCCCGAAGCCGCTCGAGCGCATGCTGGACCGCGCGCCGGCGGCGGAGACGAATGACCTCGTCGTCGGTGCGCAGCGGGCTGACGGGCTCGGCGATCTGGTCCATTCCGAAGAAGCGACGAAAGGCCGCTCGACGCCGCTTGTTCGCGAGCACGCGGCGGGTGATCCCATAGAGCCAGGTGCTGACGGCGCTGTCCCCCCGGAAGCCGTCGTAGCGCTTGAGCGCGACCTCGAAGACCTCCTGGGCGGCGTCCTCGGCATCGATGTGCGGACCGCCGAGACGGATGCACCACCCGAGCACCTTGCGGGCGTGCTGCCGGTAGAAGTCCTCGGGGGTCATCGGCGGAGCTCGCGCGCGATGTGGAACTCGAGCTGGGCGGTCACCGGCTCGACGAAGACCGAGGTGTTGCCTACCCGAAAGGCGCGATCCCTCAGCAAGGCGTGGCCCTCGACCGTCAGGGCCAGGCCGATGCCGACCGCCACGTCTTCGAGGGGCTCACCCCACCACCGGGCGCGCAGCGTCGCGCCCGGCACCACGAGCTGCAGGACCGGGTCGCCAGTGAGCTCGCGGTAGCTGAGCCAGCGGGTCTGGGCCACCAGGGCCGACTCCACCGCCCCATGGGGCAGCGGTCGATACCAGCCGGCCTGGAGGCCCAGTCCGAGGCGCCGTCCGACGTAGACGTCGTCGAGCTCCTCGTAGAGGTCTGCGAGGGCGACCCCCGCCACCGCCACGCGACCGCTTCGAACCCCGAGCTCTCCGGCCACGCGCACCGGGGGACCCGCGAGCGGTAGGCCCGGGCCTCCGGTGACGCCGACGCGAAGCGCAGGACGCTCCGCGTCGGCGAGCTCGGCCTCGGGCAGGGGGGTGTCGAGGACGAGCTCCTCGGGCACCCAACCGCTGTCACGAGTGTCCAGCTCCGTGGTCCAGCTTCGGACCAGGAGCACCTGCGTGACGCGGTCGGGGCTCACCGGCTGGTCGCGTGTCACACCTTCGTCGACGAGGTGAAGCACCCCCTCGTCGACCCAGATTCCCCGGCTGCCCTTCGGCCCGACCAGCACGTGGACGTCGTTGTCCGGCCAGTGGGCGTTCAGAGCGCGCGTGACCTCGACGGCCTCGTCGAGATCCTCGACCCACCAATCGACGGCCGAAGCCAGCGAGCAGGACAGCAGGAGCATTCCGAAGATGTACATGACGTTCGGCGGATTGGGTGTGCCGAGCGACAAAAGCCTTCAGTCGCGGCGCCTCAGCAGCACACCCAACAGGAGCGCTGACAGCCACATCCCGGCCTGGGGCGCGGTCGCGCAGCCCCCACCCGGTCGAGCGGCGTCTGTGGAGTTGCCCTGGCAGCATCCACCGGGGCGATCGCCGCCGCCGCCGCCGGTGTCGCCCGCGGGATCGGTGTTCGGCTCGCCGGGCGTGGGGTCGAAGTAGAGGTGCCAGTCCGCAGCGTGATCGTCGTCGTCCGCGCCGTCGGGGTAGCGGCCGATCGACTCGTCGTCGCCCTGTGCGGGAGCGGAGCCGACGCCATCATCGTCGAGGTCCGCGGGCTTGTCCTCGTCGCCGTAGAGCACGGAGTCGACGAGCTCGCCTTCGCAGTCGATCAGGCGCACGCCGTCGCTCGTGGAGCTGGCGTTGCCGAGATCCAGGCCGTCGATGACCACGTCGGCGGATCCTGTGTAGCCATCGCCGGCCAACAGCAGGAAGCCGCCGGCGGCGATCGTGGTGCCCACCGGGATCGTGTCGGGCGACCAGCTGCTCTTGCCGACCTCGAGCACCCAGGCCTCGAGCGAGACATCCTCTGTGCCGAGGTTCACGAGCTCGACCCACTCCTGGTTCCCATCCGTGCCGTCCGGGTTGGAGAGGAGCTCGTTGATGCGGATGGAGTCGCGACCTTCGATGGTGCAGATCGGACATCCGGACTCGGCGCCCGGCGTCGGGAGCTCCTGGACGCAGAAGTCGTCCGCCGAGGCGTCGGTGTCGAAGCCATCGGTCAGGCGGTGCAGCGACTCGCCGCCACCAGGCTTGGCGGCGATCGAGGTGGCCTCGGCCCCGCTGTCGTCGATCCAACCGTCGGAGTTGTCGCTCCCGTAGACCACCGTGTCCATCACGGTGCCCGCGCAGTCGACGAGCCGCAGGGCGTCGCCGCTGGAGCCGGCGTTGCCCAGCGCGATGGTCGCGGTCTGGTCAGCGACGATGTTGGCGTCGCCGAGCACGAACCAGCCCCCGGCCTCGATCTCTCCGGAGAGCTCGATGCTCTTGCTGAAGCTGCTCGTGCCGTACTCGATCGACCAACCGTCGAGGACCACCGCCGCGTCGCCGGCGTTGTAGAGCTCGACGAACTCGTTGCCGTCGTCGCTGCCGTCGGGATCCGGAAGGACCTCGTTCACCGTGATGCCCTCGGCCGGGGCGCACTCGGAGCCCGAGTCGGAGGGGTCGTTGGTGTCGGGCGGGCCCTGGCAGTTGTCGCGGTTCGGCGCGCCGGGGCTGGTCTCCTCTTCCTCGAGGCAGAAGTCCACGCCGTTGTCGTCGGTGTCCACGTCGTCGAGCGCGCGGGCGATGGAGTCGCTCTCGCCGGCCTTGGGCGCCAGGCTCGCGACCGTGGCGCCGGCCTCGTCGACCCAGCCGTCGGAGTTCTCGTCCCCGTAGACCAGGATGTCCGAGACCGAGCCGTCACAGCGGAGGAGTCGGATGGAGTCCGCGTTCGAGCCCGCGTTGCCGATGGACTCGAAGTCGCTGAGCGCCAGGTCCGCGAAGGGCACGTCGATACCGCCCACCACCAGGTGGTCGCCGGCGACGAGCTCACCCGAGAGCGCGGCGCTCTTGTTGTAGCTGGAGGTCCCCCATTCCAGCGACCAGCCGTCCAGAGACGTCGTCTCGGCGCTCGTCAGCTCGACCCACTCGTTCCCATCGTCGGTCGAGGGCGGGTTCACCAGGAGCTCGTTGAGCTTCACCGGGGCGGTGGCTGCGCAGGGATCGCCGCTGTCCTGAGCGGCGGCGAAGGAGAGAAGGAGCAGGGTCATCACGGACTCGGCAGAACGCCGGTCAGCTTAGCCCGCGCCCGCGTTAGGTGCTCTTGGTGCGAGCCGAGGTCGCCATCGTCGGGGCCGGCGTCATGGGCTGCGGGCTGGCTCGCGAGCTGGCGGCGCGCGGCCGCGACGTGCTGGTGCTGGAGCGCAGCGTTCCCGGAGCCGAGGCGAGCTCCGCCGCCGGGGGGATCCTCGGCGCCCAGTCCGAGTCCGCCGGTCCCGGCCCCTTCCTCGACCTGGCGCTGGCATCGCGCGCGCACTGGCCCGAGCTGGCCGCCTCCCTTCGCGAGGAGACCGGCATCGATGTGGGCTACCGCCGCTCCGGAGTCCTCAAGATCAGCCTGGGCGGCGACTGGCTCTCGCCGATCGCCGAGTGGCAGGAGCGCGCCGGGCTGCACTTCTCTCGGCTCGACGCCGAGCAGGCCCACGCGCTCCAGCCTGGGCTGAACGAGCGCCTGGTCGAGGCCCTCTTCTTCCCCGAGGACGGCGTCGTGGACGCCCAGTTGCTGCCCGCCGCGATGGCCGCCTCGGCCATCCGCGCCGGCGCCCGGATCGTCGACGGCGGCGAGGTCACCGACATCGCGCCGCGGTCGCTGGAGACGACCCGAGGTCGGGTCGAGGCCGAGGCGATCGTGGTGTGCGCGGGGGCATGGACCTCGCGCCTGATTCGGGGCGCCCTGGTGCGACCGGTGCGCGGACAGGTCCTGGCGCTCAAGGCCCGCCCCGGCCAGCTGGGTCCGGTCACCTTCACCCGGGAGGGCTACCTGATCCCCCGGGCGGACGGGCGTATCCTCGTCGGCTCGACCACCGAGCACGTCGGCTTCGTCAAGGAGGTCACCGTCGGTGGCCTGCGGACCCTGACCGGCATCGCCACCGCGGCGCTTCCGGCCCTGGCCCACGCGCCCGTGCTGGATCACTGGGCCGGCTTCCGCCCGGGCACCCCGGACGACCTCCCGCTCATCGGCGAGACCGCGGGCGTCGCGGTGCTGTCCGGCCACTACCGCAACGGCATCCTGCTCGCTCCGATCAGCGCGCGCCTGATGGCCCAGAAGCTCTGCGGCGAGCCCACGGACCTCGACCTGAGCCCCTACGACCCGGGGCGCTTCGCTTGAAGGCGCTGGCCCACATCCTCCGCTCCGACGCCCCCGCGCCCCCGGAGTCCCTCGAGGCCTGGTGGGCCCGCGAGCAGGCCTCGCCGTGGACCTCCTCGGCCGACCGGGCGCTGGTCGGCGGGTGGGAAGGAGGGCGCATGGGCTGGGCCTTCGCCAGCGGCTACCAGGCCGCCGCCGCCGCACTCTTCGCCGACCGCTCCCAGGTCTGGGCCATGTGCGCGACCGAGGACGGCGGCAACCACCCCCGGGCGATCCGGACGAGCCTGCGCGGAAGCCGCCTGTACGGAGCCAAGGCCTTCGTCACCCTCGCCGAGTTCGCCACCCGGCTGGCCGTGATCTTCCGCGACGGCGAGGTCGACGGCCGACCCTCGCTCCGCCTCGCGATCGTGCGGGCCGAGGACGCGGAGATGCAGGCGTTGCCTCGCTTGCCGATGGTTCCCGAGATCGGCCACGCCCGCTGCGTGCTCGACGGCGTGGAGCCCCTCGAGGTCCTCGACGGAGACGCCTACCTGGGCGTTCTGAAGCCCTTCCGCACGATCGAGGACATCCACGTCCTGCTGGCCTTCTGCGGCCTGGTGCTGCGCTACGGCGCGGGCCGGAACCGTGCGGCCTCGGCTGCGGTGGCGTTGAGCGCCCTCGCGGAACGAGACCCCCTCGACCCCGCCGTTCACGTCGCGCTCGGGGGGGTCTTCGAGGACCTCGACGGCCTCGGCCCGGGCATCCCGGAGTGGGCGCGTGACGGCGCCTTGCTGAAGATCGCCGGCAAGGCCCGAGCGCGCCGACTCGAGCGCGCGTGGGCTCAGATGTCCTCGTAGGAGGTCTTCTTTCCGCGGAGCTTGATCCCGGCAAAGGCCAGCAGCGCGAGGAAGACCAGCGCGGGGCCGAAGACGATGGGATCCGTCTTGCGATAGGTGACGAGGTAGTCCACCCACAGGCCGAGGCCGATGGGGTGCAAGGCGCCTTCGGGGCCGGAGAAGCGCATGGCGCTCATCGAGCCGCGCACGGCGGCGTCCACCTGGGCGAGGTCCCCGTCCCCGCCGCCCTTCGGTCGGGTCGCGGCCCAGGTCAGGACCTGGCCCTGGTCGTAGGGGGAGACACCCATCTCGACGACGCGGTCCTGGATGTCAGGCAGCGTGTAGAGGAAGGCCATCCGCTGATCCGCCCCGGTCGACACCTGGGTGGCGGGGCCGATCCCGGCGTCGCCGAAGAAGTGGGCGCGGATGCCCTCGTCCTGGCCGGTGAAGCTGTGCTCGTCGATCTTGCCGACGTAGAGCGGGTAGGCCCCACAGGTCAACATCAGCGCGGTCTCGCCGTCGGGGTAGGGGTGCACCGCGACGAAGCACTCCTCGGGGACGATCTCGTGCTTGAGGAGCTCGCTGGCCAGGCGTCGGGTCTCGCCGACCTCGGTCTTGAGCGGGTTGCGCCACCCAGGCGGCAGCTGGGTCTCGAAGCCGACCTCGGCGCCGAAGTCCGACAGCGTCGCCAGGTCCTCGGCCGGCTTGCCGATCTCCAGGTGCTCCTCCCAGATCTCCAGGGCGTCGGAGGCTCGGCTCCGGTTCCGGGTCACGGCCATCGCCGAGACGTGCACCGTGCGTCCGCTGACCGCGAAGCTGCGCTGGTAGAGCACGGCCTGCTGCTGCCCGTTGTAGCGGTACGAGAGCTCGATGAAGGCCACGGGCTGGCCGTCGACCTCGGCGATCTCGGTCGAGACCATCTCGACCTTGTCGTGCCCCTGCTCGCGCAAGCGATCGGCCGCCTGGCCCGACCAGACGCGCGCGGCGTCCTCGTCGACTTCGACCTGCCACATCGTGTAGCTGACGTTCACCGAGACGGTGCTGCGGTCGTCGACCGCGTCCAGATCCCAGTCGCTCCAGCGGGGCACGGACCAGCCCTCAGGCAGGGTCGCGGTGATCCCCATGTCCCCCATGTAGAGCTCATCGTCCTCGGCCATCGCAAGGCCGGCCAACAGCCACAGCATCATCGACAACGCCCTCTCGGTGCCGGGCGCATATAGCCCCTGATAGACTCGGCTGTCGCTGCGTCGGGGATATGGCCGGGCAAAACCACCGCCTGCGAGTGCTGGTCGTCGAGGACGACCTGACAAGCGCAACGCTGATCCGAAAGGTCCTCGAAGCTCGGGGCCACGAGGTCCAGGTCTGCGAGACCGCGGAGAACGGCCTCGAGGCGCACGAGCGCACGCCCTTCCCGATGATGGTGGTCGACTGGCTGCTCCCGGGCATGAGCGGCGTCGAGTTCTGCGAGCGCATCCGCTCACGCTCCGCGAACGCCGACGTGGTCATCCTGATGGTCACCGGTCGGGACGGACGCGAAGACCTGGAGACGGTGCTCGCGGCCGGGGCCTCGGACTTCCTCGCCAAGCCGGTCCCCCCGAGCCACCTGACCACCCGCATCGCGGTGGCCGAACGCACCGTGCGCGAGCGGGCTCGACGTCGGCAGGCGGAGACCGCGCTGGCCGTCGCGAAGGCCGAGTTCGAGACCATCTACCGCTCGATCCCGGACGCGGTCGTCTTCACCGACCGGGGGCAGCGCATCCTGCGTGTGAACCCCGCGTTCTCGCAGCTCTTCGGCTTCTCCAAGGACGAGATCGTCGGCAAGAAGGTCAACGATCTGTTGGCGGAGCGCGCGGCCCTGCCCACGGCGCGCTTCGGCTCGGAGCGCCGCGGCACGACCATTGTGCTGGCGATGAAGGAGGGCGGTGAGTTCGTCGCCGACGTGAAGACCGCCGACGTCCGCGACGCCGACGGACGCGTCACCGGCAGCCTGACCATCTTCCGCGACATCACCGAGCGCACCCGCCTCGAGGCCCGCCTCCAGGTCGCCGACCGCATGGCGTCGATGGGCACGCTGGCGGCCGGAGTGGCCCACGAGATCAACAACCCGCTGACCTTCATCATGGGCAACCTGAACTACCTGGGCGCCGAGCTGCGCGAGATGTCGGACGGCGACGAGCCCCGCGACATCGCCGAGCTCGAGCAGACCGTGCGCGAGGCCCTCGAGGGCAGCGAGCGCGTGCGCCGCATCGTCCGGGAGCTCAAGACATTCGCCCGCGGCGACGAGGACGAGGTCGGCCCGGTCGACGTGCACGACGTCCTGGAGAAGACCCTGTCGCTGGCCAAGAACCAGATCCGGCTCAAGGCCCAGCTGGTGCGCGACTACGGCGAGATCCCCGCGGTCCACGGCAACCCCTCGAAGCTCGGCCAGGTCTTCCTCAACCTGCTGGTGAACGCCGCCGAGGCCCTCCCGTCGGGCCGCGCGCCGGAGCACGAGATCCGAGTGCACACCGCGGTCGCCGACGACGGCCGGGTCCAGGTCAGCGTGAGCGACAGCGGGCCGGGCGTGCCCCCGGAGGTTCGGGCCGAGATCTTCAACCCCTTCTACACGACCAAGCCGGTCGGTCAGGGCACCGGTCTGGGCCTCGCGATCTGCCACGGCATCATCACGAGCCTGGGCGGCGAGATCACCCTGGACAGCCAGGCTGGCGAGGGCGCGAGCTTCAGCGTCTACCTGCCGGTGGAGGCTGTTTGACCCCCGCGGCCCTGGTGGTCGTCCTGGCTTCGAACAGCGAGGGGACCGATCCGATCGGCGACTGGGACGGGGCTGGGAACGCCTCGCACGACGGCTACTTCCGCTACGACGAGACCCTGGGCGGCGAGGTCTGGCAGGCCTTCCGGCTTCGCAACGAGGCCGAGGACAGCGTCACCATCGAGCTGTTCGAGACCTGGACCGACGGAGGGCTGGACTGGGACCTCGACAGCTGCGGTGCGGCGATCGTCCTGGCTCCCGGCGAGGACTGCGAGATCCGCTCGACCTGGAACACCGCGGAGACGAGCTACCAACAGGCCGAGGTCATCGTGCACTCAGACGACGCCGAGCGCCCCGAGATCTCGATCGTGGTCTCCGCCGAGGGCCTCGAAGACGAGGGCTGCAGCACCGTCCCGGGGCCGGCGTGGTTGGCCTGGCTGGCGATTGTCGGCCTTCGACGCAAGCTGTGAACGAGGCGTGAACTCCGTCGGCCCGTCCGGCCGGCATCGTGCAGAGCACAGGAGTCCACCCCATGACCCACGTCCTCGACATCTGCAGCACGGTCAGCCCCCTCGCCCTCATCGACGAGGTCCGCGAGCGCCCCTGGAACCTCTGGCGCCCCGGCTACCTGGTGCACCAGTGGGGCAGCCGCATGCGCCTGATCTGGCTCGAGGACCCTTCGGCCCGCCTCTACGGAAGGCAGCTGCATCGCTGGAGCTGGCAGCGCTCGGACCGCGCCATGCTCGCGGACTGGCTGCGCGCTCTGCGGGACCTGAGCCCGGTCGAGCAGCCCGAGGACACCGCGATGGCCGACGCCGCCGCCGAGGGCGCCGCGATGGCGCTGGCGCTCGGCGACACCGGCATGGCGCTGGACCTCGTTCGCGGTGGCCTGGCCACCCACACCGGCGACGAGCGCTTGAGGGTGCTCGAGATCCAGGCCCTCTACGAGCACGGCGAGCTCACGCCGCTCGAGTCGCAGTTCGCCCTCGCCAGCCTTCCCCTGACCGACGAGCGCGCACGCACGCGGGCCGAGGACCTCAGCGCTTCGCTCGCGCCCTCAAGCTGGCGATCTGCCGGCTGACCTCGGACCAGGCGGTGCCACCGAAGCTGGTCCTCCGCTCGACCGCGACCACGGGGTCGAGGGCATCGAGGGCGTCGTCCCCGAAGGCGGAGTGGTGCTGGCGAAGAACGGCGAGCGTGAGGATCTCGAAGCCCGCGCCGCGGTCCTCGCAGTACTTCACCAGGCTGCCGGCGACGTGGTGGGCCTCGCGGAAGGCCACGCCCCGGGCGGCCAGGTGGTCGGCCAGCTCGGTGGCCAGGGAGAAGTCGCCGACCAGGCGCTCGGCGTAGGCGTCGTTCACCGACAGGGTGTTCCACATGCCCGCGGCGATCCGTGCGCAGGCCGTCGTCGTGCGGACCGCGTCGAAGAGCTGCTCGCGGTCCTCTTGCAGGTCGCGGTTGTAGGCCAGCGGGAGCCCCTTCACCATCACCAGGAGCGCGTTCAAGGCACCGACCACGCGCCCCGACTTGCCCCGAACCAGCTCGGCGGCGTCGGGGTTCCGCTTCTGCGGCATGATGCTGGAGCCCGTCGAGTAGCCCTCGCCCATGCGGATCAGGCCGAACTCCGGGGTGGACCAGAGCACCAGCTCCTCGGCCATGCGGGAGAGGTGGGTCATCGCGATGGCGCAGACCGCGGCGACCTCGAGCTCGTGATCGCGGCTGGCGACGGCGTCCATCGCGTTGTCGATGGGCTCCCCCAGGTCGAGCAGCTCGGCGGTACGGTGCCGGTCGATGGGGTGCGGCGTGCCGGCCATGGCGCAGGCACCGAGGGGGCTTCGGCGGACCCGAACGAGGGCGTCGGCGAGCCGCTGTCGATCCCGGTCGATCATCCAGGCATAGGCCAACAGGTGGTGTGCGAGCCAGATCGGCTGGCCGCGCTGCAGGTGGGTGAAGCCCGGCATGAGCGTGCGGCCGTCGGCCTCGGCCCGGTCGACGAGGGCCTGGACCAGCGCCTCGAGCGCCTCGTCGAGGTGCCCGAGGTGATCGACCAGCCACAGCCGCACGTCGGTG
>Ga0114933_10003615_pt1 | contig 14969 bp, 12 predicted proteins | sample 4SBtaG_FD_89691 | JGI IMG/M metagenome (GOLD analysis project Ga0114933, IMG submission 89691) | Deep subsurface microbial communities from Kolumbo volcano to uncover new lineages of life (NeLLi) - 4SBTROV12_W25 metaG | ecosystem: Environmental > Aquatic > Marine > Volcanic | place: Kolumbo... | reverse complement strand
TAGAGATTTCGGGTTCTACATCCTTCCCTCTCTTCCAGGCTTGTCCTGGCGTACTTGGTGCATGAATCGCAGTTGACGGTGCTGGGGAGGACCAAGCAGGTTCGCCACCGATGGAGGGAAGATGGCGATCACTGGCAAGTTTCTCGGGTGGAACATCGCACTCGTCGAGAACGAACCTCAAGGCTCGGCGCTGGCAGCCTACTACCCGTGCAACGTCAAACAGGAACGATTCTAGATGACGATTGACGACGTTGCAGAAACGGGACGGGCTCCGTGAAGTGGGCGTTGGAGTGCGGCCCGAAAGTTGGGACGTTCGTCAGCGCCGTCGCCCTGCGCGGCCGCTGCAGTTGCGCTGCGTTCGGGTCGTAGCACCGCGGCTGACGCCGCAATGCGCTCCGATTCCGTGACGGTGGTCGGAGCCCGCAGCCGTGTCCGTCGCCGTCGCCGTGCCTGCACGAGGCGCGCCGTTGGAAGAACCGGTCGCGGAGACGGTTTTCGGCTTCGGGGACGGCTTCGGCCACCGTCACGGAAACCAAACAGACCGACGCGGCGGCGGCGGGCTTGTGCGCAGAAAGCGGAAGGTGCGAGCCGGAGGCTCTCCATACTCAGCACCGTAGTAGCGACAGAAACAGCCATCGAGGCGCCAGCAGTGTGCTGCGACCCCCTAAAAGTACACTACTGTAGTTTTGGGTCACGCGTTTGCCGGTCAATCCCCCTCGGCGTCGGGTAGGCGGAAGGCATGGTCACGGCGCCCAGTCATTCGGCTCATTGGCTGCTCCAGGTCGCCCCGAGACTCTTGATAATCGGCGACGCGCCGGTCTGGGATGCTTTCAGGGTCAGCTCAATACCGATCACCGGCCCCGTCTTGACCCCGAGAGACTTCAGGTCCACCGGCCACGCATTCACGGCAACCGGCGCGCTCCACACAGCTTTGTTCAAATCCGGCACGGACGGTGCCACGCGCCACCGCATCGTCACCGAAGCACCCGCCGGAACGCTCACGTCGCCGAGCAGTTTGGCGAACGTCCACGTCTTCTTGGGCAGGAACGGGTTGAAGGCGTCTGCGGCATAGAAAACCGTGTGAAAGACGCCCTTGCCGACCAGCAAGTTGTGCAGCGCATAACCGGTCATGTCGCTGTAGGTGTAGGGACTTTTACCGACCGGGTATTCGCCGATGATTTGTTTGGTGTTCGGATCGACCTTTGTCGTTGTGCTCTTGCTCTGGTTGACGGTCCACACCTTGCCGTCGAAATCGACGCTGACGCCGACTGGATAGCGGCCAGAGCCGACCGAAATGTGCGCCGAAACGCTCAGGGAATCGACGTCGATCACCGCTATTTGGCTGGTCGTGTCCAACGCCACGTAGACATTCCCGTTGGCGTCTGCCGTCACCCCACGGCTCCGGTTTTGGTGTGCGATGGACGTCCATTTGGCCGTCAACGGGTCGTACATCGAGGTGTAGGTGTTGGTATTGGCGATCCACGGCCGGCCCTTGTAGTCGATGGCGACGCCGTACGGACTGCCCTTGTTGTGGCCCACTTTCTTGACCGACTTGGTGACCGGGTCGACGCGCAGCAAGCTCGAACAGCCGCGGCCGCTCACCCAAATGACGCCTTGCTTGCCGATCGCGAGCCCGTAGGGGTTGCACGCGAGGTTGATGGAATCGACGACCTTGCCGGTGGTCGGGTGCAGCCGCCAGAGGTAACGCCGGTTCCAGCCCCCGACCCATGCGTGGTTGTCGACATCCACCCCGACGGCGCGGATGGTGTTTTCGGAGTTATGAGGCCGGACGATGAAGCGCACACACTCGTCCTGGCCGTACGGTTTCATCTCGCTGGCGTCGATGACGCCGTTGCCGTTGGTGTCCTTGGACGTATCGATGACTCCGTTGCCGTTCTTGTCGACGCAGCCTGCTGGTGAGCCGCTTACCTTCATGACCTGGCCTCCGCTTCGGCAGCCGAGCCAGGCGTCTCCAACGAGATCGACCGCGGTGCGCGACCCGCTGTTACAGGCGTGGTAGCGCGCGGTCTCTTTGCCGGTCGCAGTGTTGAGCTTGCTGAGGACCTTGGCGCCGGTGCCAGCGATCCAGATGCTGTCCGGCTTGCCGACCGTGCCGGCTCCCGACAACACGAGCTCGCCCTGTGTGTTCGTCGCCACGCCGCTGTTGCCCGACGCCTTGGTGTCAAAACCGTTGCCACCTTTGCCGAGCGTGCAGCCGACGCCCTTGTCACCGGCGCTGCCCTTGCACCCCTTGCCGCACCCGCCTCCGGCCAGACAGGTCAGGCCCGATGCACATTTCGTGACGCACTTGGCCTCGTCTTGGCAGCCGGACGAACAGCCATCGCCATCGGTCTGGTTGCCGTCGTCGCACTGTTCACCGGGCACGTTGACCTTTCCGTCGCCGCACCCGGCGGTGACGCATTTGCCCGCGATGCAGTATTTGCCGGCGGTCGTGCAGTTCTCTTTCTCGGTGAGCACGAGGCCCTTTGCATCGCACAAGTACAGCTTGCCATTGGCGCATTGCAGGGCACCGGGGGTGCAGCTTTGGGCTTTGCAGCTGTCCTTGACGCAGGTCATGCCGACCGGACATGCCGCACCCGCAAAACTCAAGCCGTCGGCGGCACATGTCTGCAGCTTCTTGCCGTCGGCGCTGCATTCCTTGGTGCCGGGCAGGCAGAGCTGCGACACACACGCGCCGGCCTTGCACGCCTTTTTCTGCGCCCCACAGTTGACGAGGACGGTGGCGACGGTGCCCAGCGCGTTGCACTTGATGGCGGTCTTGCCGTCGCATTCGGTCTGGCCCGCCGTGCAGGTGACCTTCATGCAGCCGCCGCCGTCACACGTGGTGCCGCCCGTGCACGGAACGTCGACCCACGAACCGCCATCGGCTGCGCATGTCCGCACGGTCTTGTGGTCGATGGAACACTTGGTCGCGCCCGCCTTGCACAGCTTGTCGACGCAGGCGCCGAGCACGCAGAACTTGCCGTTGCTGCCGCAGTCGGCCAAGGCGGCCTCGTCGGTCCCGGTTGCGTTGCACTTGTGGACGAATTTGCCGACGCACGACAGGGCACCGGGTGTACACACCTTGGTTTTGCACGCACCCGCAACGCACGCAGCGTCCGATGTGCAATCGACCATCGTTGAGCCGTTGCCAGCCGCATTGCACACCTGGATCTTCGACGCGCTCAGGCAGATCTTGCTGTTGGGCTTGCAGGACAACGTCACGCACTTGGCGTCTTTGCAGCCATTGGGGCAGGCCACGTCGGTCGCCTTCGTGCCATCGATGCTGCACACCTTGAGCGTCTTGGACGTCGCGCAGACCACGGCGTTGGGCTTGCAGACCTTGGCCTCGCATTGGCCCTTCACGCAAACCTTCTGGGCTACTGTGCAGTCCTCGGCCAGGTCAAACTTGGTGCCCGCGGCGTTGCAGACCGCGATGCGATTGCCCGCGCATTCCTTGATCCCGGGTTGGCACTTGGGCGCCTTGCATCCGCCGTCGATGCACACTTGTTTGTCCGCGCAGGCCGAGACGATCCAGCCTCCGCCGTCTTCTCGGCAGAGCTTCTGTTGGCCCGACTTCGTGCAGGCACTGGCCTTGGCGGTGCACAAATCGGGGCGGCACACACCCTCGCTGCAGTATTGGTTGTCGGCGCAGTCGTCCGCACCAAGACAGTCGGCGCAGACACCGTTTTTCTTGTCACAAACCTGGCCGTCGGCGGCGCATTGCTTGCTGGACGAACACGGCTTGGGTGCGGCGACGCAGACGGTCGCTTTGCACACATCGCCCTTGCCGCAGTCCTCGTTGCCCAGGCAGTCCACACAGAATCCACCGTCGGTATCGCAAACGCCGTCGGTTTTCAGGCACGCCTTGTCCGACTTGCATGGGATCGGATCGATGCACACCTGCCCGACGCATCGCTGGTTGGCCGGGCAATGCAGGGCGGTCAGGCAAGCGACGCACTTGCCGTCGTCGGCGCAATGCGGTGTGGGTTTCGAACAGTCGGAGGCGCCGGTGCACACAGGCGCGACCGTGACGTCCGGTTCGTCGCTCGCGTCATCCGGTGTTGCCGTGGCATTGCCGGTGTCGTCGGCGCCATCGACCTTGGCGCTGGTTTCGCCGCCGCACGCCCCCACGACGAGAAGCCCGCTGAACAACAGGGCGCCAAGCAGCGATCCGCCGGCCCGGATTCGTGGACGGTGTTTGCTCATCTCGACCCCACCTGATCGCACGGCGGCCCGATCGGCATGGCCGGGGCGTCGAGGCGACCGTTCGCTTGCTATCCCTCTAGTATAGCAGACATGGGGCGGTTCACGACGATGATGACGGCCGGAACGCCGGGTTCGCAGCCGGCCTATTTACAGGCGCCCTTTTTGCAGGTGCCGCCTGGGCATTTGCTGCCGTCTCCGACCGGCTTGGAGACGCACGCGCCGGTCGGTGCGGTACAGGTGTCGGTGGTGCAGGGGTTGGCGTCATTGCACGTCTTGGCGACACCTTTGCAGAGCCCCAACGCACATGCGTCCGCCGTCGTGCGGTTTTGCCTAAACTCGCTCTATCGGCGCGGTTCGCATGGGACAGGACGAGTCTCAGCCCTCCACCGCTGTGCAGTACGTCCACCGGCGCTGACCATGAGTCACAAGCAATCGCTTCTCTTTCATGGGCCGCAGCAGAAGGGACGCCTGATTGCCGTTCAACAAACAGAATTCCATCGGGTCCGACCTGCGTATGCGCCGAGGTCGTGACGAGCCCAATTGCCGTCCGACGCTCCCTCCCGTGTCGGTTGATGACTTGCCGCACGTGTTCGGGCACGCTCGCGGGATGGCACAGTCTGAGCCGAAAGTCACAAGCACAATCAAGCCCGATGGCCGGCCTCCCGCGCTTGCAGAGCGGCCCCGGCCGCTGACCGAGAACATCGAACGCGTGCTCAAGTGGGTCCATGACGGCCGCATTCGCATCCCGTCGTTCCAGCGACCACTTGAGTGGACCGTGGAAGATGCTCTGCTGCTGCTCGACAGCATGTACAGGGGTTACCCCGTCGGGACACTGCTCTTCTGGCAGAGGAATGCGGAGGCGGCGACCGTCAGACTGGGACCGCTCACTTTCCCGGCCATGCGACGAACCGACGCTTACTGGGTGGTCGACGGCCAGCAACGACTGACCTGGCTCGCGATCTCGCTGCTGGCTGGACGCGCCGGGGACAGAGCTTTCCTGTTCGATCCAACGAGAACAGAATTCCGCGTGGCGCGCAGGGGGGAAGCCGTGGCGCCTCCGGCGGTTCCCTTGGAAGTAGTGTTGGACTCCGAGCGATTGATCGGGTGGCTGCTCGACCGAGGCGAGTACAATTGGCGCTCCGAGGTCATCGCGCTGGGCAAACGGCTGCGCGAGTACGAACTGGCTGGCTATGTCGTTGAGTCGGACGACGAAGCGGTGATGCGCGAGGTCTTCGCCCGTCTGAACCGTCACGGCAAGGCGCTGCAGCAGAGCCGCGTATTCGACGCCCTCCACGGCCGCACCGAGCGCGCTGCGGGTTCGCTGGATGCCATTGCGGACAGCCTGCGCACTTCGGGCTTCGGAAGGGTTCGCAGTGAACTCGCCTACAAAGTGCTGCTGGCGATCCAAGGGGTTGATGTCACTCGTGGTCAGACCTACCGACCTGCAGATGACGAAGCGGCTGGCGCCTACGATGCAACTCTAAAGGCCATGCGCCGCGCGATCGCATTCCTGCAATCCGACGCCGCGATCCCGCGGATCGAGTTGCTCCCTTACAAGATGACCCTGGTGGCGCTGAGCCTCTTCTTTCACAAGCATCCCGAACCCTCACCTCGCTCCCGTGATCTTCTCAGCCGATGGTTGTGGCAGGGCGCGGCGTCGGAGCGACATCAAGGCAACACCGTTGCGACGCGACAGTCTCTTGTGGCCATTGGAGGCGACGAAGAGAGTGCCGTGCAGGCGCTCCTCGCGGATACGCGGCAACGACCGGCTGAGATCGATACGAAGGATCCCTTCGCCTTCCGATTCGCGCGGGGTAAGATTCTGGCACTCGCCCTACTTGAGCTGGGTCCACGAGACCTGGACACCGGCGAACGCATCAACCTGCCCCAGTTGTTCGACCGTAAAGATCCGAAGCGCTGGACCCTGCCGCGCATCGTCGCGGAGCGGCATCGATCTGACCTCGGGAAGAGCGTGGCAAACGTGGTGCTGCACCCACCAGTCGCGCTTCTGCGCCAGAAATTGTTGGCGGCGCCCGCCGAGGTGCTGGCGAGTCACTGCATCTTCGAGGAAGCGACCGCTGACCTTCGGGCGGGCAACAAAGTATCGTTCCTGCGCCGCCGCGATCGGGATGTGGCGGCTCAAGCCACAGCGTTCCTTCATCGCCGGGCCCGCTGGGGCGAGACCGACCGGCCGTCGCTAGCCTACCTGCGGGTAGTCGACGATGACTGAAGGTGGCGCCGCTGAACTCGAAGTCCTGCTGCACGGCAACCGAGTCGGCACACTGCGTATGTCGGGCACTCAGGAGGCTATTCGCTTCGACTTCACGAACTCGTATCTGGCCCGCGCGCCCAGGCCCGTGCTCAGTCAGTCGTTCATCGACCGTCCCCAAGACGGAGTTGTCTCGCGGCAACGATTGCCGCCCTTCTTCTCGAATTTGCTACCGGAGGGTCCGCTCCGGCAGCGAATTGCAGAGGAAGTCGGCGTGCACGAGGACCGCGAGTTTCACCTTCTCGCGCGCCTTGGAGACGACTTGCCAGGCGCAGTGGCCGTTCGCGGCCAGCCGGCCAGCCGTCACGACTTGGCTGCAGCCACCACCGCCATCGCCGTCAATGGCGCCGAGTTCCGGTTCTCGCTCGCTGGAGTTCAGCTGAAGCTCTCTGCCCTCAAGACCGAGCGCGGCTTGACTGTCCCCGCGAGCGGCAGAGGCGGGCGTTGGATTGTGAAGCTCCCGGACAGCCGCTTTCCTGAGGTGCCAGCGAACGAAGCGGGCACTTTGCTGTGGGCGCGACGTGCCGGGATCGACGTTCCAGACTTCGAACTGGTCGAGATCGACCGCATCGAAGGGATCCCACTGCGTTGGGGCCGGCATTCCGAGCCAAGGGCGCTATGCGTGCGACGCTTCGATCGGGAAGATGATGGCACACGCGTGCACTGCGAGGACTTGGCACAGGCGCTTGGCGCCCCACCGTCCGAGAAGTACCACGGCAACTACGAAACCGTAGCGCGTCTGCTGATGGCCCTCTGCGGTCCGCTTGCCGTGGAGCGGTTAGTACGTAGGCTGGTCTTCCACATCGCCTGCGGCAACTTCGACGGGCATTTGAAAAACTGGGGGATCCTTTACTCGGACCGCGTGACGGCCGCTCTTGCGCCGGCGTACGACATTGTGTCCGTCGTCCAATACGAAGCGCTCTTCCCTGACCGCGCGCGATCGCATGACCGGCTGGCACTCAAGCTGAACAAGCAACGGTACTGTCGAGCGTTCGGGCGGGACGCGTTCGACCGACTTGCACGGAAGGCAGGCATTGCCCAAGCGACGATGCGCATGTGGGTCGATGACATGGTGCTCAGGACGCGGGCCGGGTGGATTGACGTACGGGCCGAGCTACCGTGGCCCGAGACCTGGAAGCAGCGGATCGAACAGCGATGGCGCGAGCTGCCGATGTTGCGGTGACGTGATGCATGCGGCGTAGTGAAGCCGGCGAGCGGCACGGAAAGCCGAGCTCAGGAGACACAGCCGGTCAGGAGAATCGACGGCCAGAAGCGGGGCGATGACGCTCGCCCGCAGTAGCCCACCCGCGCTTCTCCCTCCTGCCTGTCCCATTGACGAGGACGCAGCCGTCGCCCGGCTTTGCCGACGCTTAGAGGATGCGTTGCGCGCGCACAAGAAGTCGAAGAGGAATTCGGTGCGGCCTCCACTCGACGCGTCGCGGCGTTGGCATTCCGCTTCGGTTGTGTTGGACGAGACAGGTTTGGGCGCGGAGATTCGAAAGGCCTACGAGGAATTCATGTGGATCGTGCCGCACGAAACATATCGACAGGAAGTAGCGGTTGATGACGACCCTATGGCTACCTGGCTGGACGGTGAATTGGACGCAGTCGTGGACCTCGGTGTGAGCCGGGCCGACCGCAAGGGCCCAGTCGACGGGGCCTATGCGGTCGCTGCATTCCTGCTGGATCGCGGAGGCGAGATCGGGAAGGACAAGGAAGAAGGGGTGCGGTTCACGGGGCGCGGCTTGCGCCTGGCCCATGATCGACACTTGGAGCTATGCCGACTGCTCGGCGAAAAGCCGTATTCGCGGCCGATGCAGGGCGTCACGCGGTCGCGTGAGATAGGGCGCGCTGCCGTGCAGTTTGTCGCGCTGGCGTTTGGGGGTGTTGAAGGTGACGCGGACGGACTCCAGCATTGGTATGATGAGATTGCGAGAATCCGTTCTCAGGTCGGCCTTGGCGAGTTCAGGACGGAACGCCGCACTTGAGCCTATCGACCGTCGGCTAAGCTACGCAGACCCAGCGCGTCGCTCATGTTCTTGACATACCGGCACGCACGCTCGGCGGTCAGGTTGTCACCCGGGAAGTCCGAGTAGACCTGGGCGGCTTCGATACAGCCGTAGGCGTCTGGATCCTCGAATGCTTGGAGAACGCCCTTGGCCGCTCTCCTAAGCCACGCGGTCTTCACTGTCGCTCCAGTCAGTTGCCGGTCGATCCAACTCTTCATTTGCGGCCAGAAGTAGCGCGTTGTCCGGGCAACGTCCACGACATAGGCCATGTCCTTCATCTGCTTGTTCTTCCGTCGCTTCTTCCGAATCAGAGGCTTCTGAAGGACGAGAGCAGCCGGATGCCCGATACGAACATGGGTGGTTCGATGCAGGCGCAATTCGGCGCACCGCGCCGCGTCCACTATCAACGGGTCCGCCAACAAGAACTCGATGTACCGCAGCGCTGGTGCCTTCAAGCCAGACTGGAGAGGCACCGAGCCTATGTCGCGCCCGTCACGTTGCCTTCCGTCGCCGTGCCCCAATGGCGCTACGAACTCGACCCACAACGGCGCGCTGGCCAACTTGACGTGGCGTGAGTGGAAGAATCGGTCATACGAGCTGTTCGCTGCCTGCCCGATCGCAGGGTCAGAGACGAAACCTGCCCCCTCTGCCAGTTCTCGTATGGTCGGTGTGTCTGCGGGGGCAGAAACGACGCCGGCGGCGAAATCTGCGTCCGTCGTCAACAGGGGGGTGCCGAGCTGGTTCGCTTCATCTGCACAACGGCGGAACAAGAACTGGGCCAGCCCACCGACAAGTACAAGTTGGGGCAGATAGTCGCGGTTAGCATCAAGCCACCGCCCCATGTCTTCAAGCGCAGCGTCCAGATCTTTATGCTGAACGCCCATGCTAATACTCCGAAAACCCGAGGACGTTGCGAATGATGTGCTCCGCTTGTTCGGTTCCGCGAGCCTTGTGCACAGCGCAGTCCAGAGCGGCCTGGAGCGCATCTGCCAGCCACGGCCCGCCGTGCCCGCTGGGCCACAAGGAGCAGTTCCAAATTGAACGTGCTTCGGAGTTTGGCGCATTGGCTGGCAGGACGGTGAGCGAGGCTTGAGCGTGGGGACAGAACTCCAGGTCGAGCCGATCCGCGAACCGTGCAACGTCGTGTTCGGCGCCAAGGTGGACTTCAAGTCCGGGGCTGATTGTGTGCAGCCAGCCGTTCAGCCGGCATGACTCATATCCTGCGACCACAATGTAGTACCCGGCTGCCCGAGCCATTTCACTGAGTCGTTCAGCGTCGAAATCATCGCCGTAGATCGAGCGCAGGTGATATCTGTCTGGCCTGGCTCGCGAGGCTTCCGCAAGCCAGTCTCGCAGCAGCGCCTCTGGCCGGACGACGCGCAGGCGTCCGTGTTGCTTGCTGACGTACCCCTCCGCGCGAAAGGTGTTGATGAATCGGTAGGCCGCGCTCTGTGGCACATCGACTGCCCGTGAGAATTCAAGGCTGGTCCTGTAGGGCGGCTCGGTGCTTGGTCCTCGCCAGATGCGTGGTCCGTGATCCTGCAAGAGCAGGCACTTGGCGAGGTATTGGTTGTTTGCGGTGAAGATGCCACGCGTCTCGCCACTGCGGGGGACAGGGGCGCGTTGCAAAGGTTCAGTCGCCGCCGGGTCGTCGACTCTTTGCCCGGCTATGGATCCACGAATCGCGCCGTCGTCACCGATCAGCAACCAATCAAGGTTCGGCATGTATCGGCTCGTGAAACTCGCGACGTGGTCCGCCATCTTGGCGGTAGCACGAGGTACCTCGATAGAAACAAGTAGTTTGTCGGTGGCGCCCGCGACGGAGCCGATGATGACTTTCGCCTTGGCCATAGCCCCTTCTATTTGAGGGTACCGCGCTGGCCTGATGCGTTGGAGTTCGACCAATATTCTGCTGGTCGGTGAGGTCGTCCGCGCACCGGCCAGGTCGACCGCAAGATCGCCGATCGTGACTTCTTGCTGCCAGTGGAAATCCGGGAAGTGCCGCGCCAGAATCGATTCTGTCCGCTCTTGGTGTCGTGTGTTGGCAGCGCGAGACCGAGGCATTTTGCTCTCCTGTCGGGTTATACCGTAGAGTTTTTTCGTGCGCATGGCAATTTTCTTGCACACGGCATTTCTCGTGCACACGAAACCTCTGGCGGCCTCTCAGGAAGGCCTGCCACCTAGAACTAGAGATACTCCCAGAAGACGGACCTACCGCGGGCGTGATCTTTTGTCCGGTCACAGCACTTCCACCAGCGCCGCCGCCGGCTGTGCGGCGAACGACCTGCAGAGGTCTTCAACCAGCTGTGGCCGCCGCCAGAACTCATCCCATCTGCCGACCATGTCCAGCATCCGCACGTCGAGCATGGCCTGCATTGTACGAGCGAGCCACTTGGCGCCGGGGAGCTTGAGGCGCTGTTGACTGCCGGTCCGGTGCAGCGACTCCATGGCGCCCGAGCCGATGTTCAGGCCGCGCTCGCGCAGCGCCGGGTAGTCCATGCGACCGGCGTTCTTCGTGATCTTCTTGATGAAGCCGGCGTGCACGTCGGCGCGCCCTGGTGGCGGCTCGAGATCGCGCAGCAGATCGAGCAGGACGCTCGGACCGGCAGGCTGCGAGGGTCGAGCAGGCTTGCGGCGGCGGGGCACGGGACGGCGGCGCTTGCGGTGTCCGCGCCGGGTCTTCTGCTTTCGACGACGCGAGGGCTTGCGCCCAAACAGCGCCTCGACCATGCGCTTGTACAGGCGCTTGGCGGCCCGCTTGCCCTTGTCGTACAGCGCGGCGGCGTGATCGGCAAGGTACTCCATCGCGTGCCACGCATCGAGAACGACAAGGGCGCCGTCCAGTTCGCCGGCGACGCGGTCGACGAGCCACGGGGCGCCGTCGGTCACGACGACATACTGCGCGGTCACGCCCCCGCCATAGTCTCCGCCCGCAGGCAGCACGCCGATGTCTGTGAGCCAGCGAAAGCCCTCCTGCACAACGTGGCAGTCGCCGGTGGTGTACTCGCCGCCCAGATGGATGATGGCGCCGGTGTCCTTGTCGATGCACCAAAGCCGGATGCCATTGACGTTCTTCCAGGCCGCCTGCCAGGTCTCGTCGACGTAGCGGCGGATCAGGTGGGCGTCGCTGGAGATGTACAGCACCGGACGCCCGGTTTCGCCGTCGCGCGCGGCCCGCTGTGCGAGGATCTCCCGGATCTCGTCCGGGCGTCGGTACAGCCAGCTGGTGTCGATGATCTCGCCGACGGCCAGCAGATGGTCGGCGATGGTGGTGTCGTGCTGCCGAGTGGCGCCGTGCGTGAAGAACGCGAGGTCGGCTGTTGAACGCGTCGACCGCCGCCACGTCGATGGCCGCCAGCGGCAAACCGCCGAACGTCGGGATCAGATGGCAGCGCAGGATGCTCTCGTCCTTCTTGGCGTTGCGCTTGTGGATCATACGCTTGGTGCGCCAGTACTCGACCAGGTCGTCGAAGTTGCGCTTCGGCGGCGGCGCGCGGCGCTCGCCGCGGCGAATCGCGTCGGCCTCGGCCTGCACGCGGCGGAGCTGCTGCTGCGCCTCGTTCCACGTCTCGAATGTGGTCGAGCGGCGTTTGCCAGCATGGTCGAGCCAGCGAATACGCCAGCGGCCAGATGGTAATTTGGTGGGCTTGCTCATGGTGGGGGTCTCCCACACCAAGGCATCGCGGTCTTCTGCAACAAAATCGCGAGTCGTTGCAGACATCGACCCGGCAGGGGTCGACCCTCCGTGGCCACGTTTGGCCACGCCAACGAAAAACGGCGACTTAGCCCAAGAGCTAAGTCGCCGTAATTGCTGGGTAGCGGGGACAGGATTTGAACCTGTGACCTTCGGGTTATGAGGTCGCACCGACTATCTGCTCGTTTTGACTGGGTTATTCATATTCGGCAGTTATACCTGACGTGAGCTTTCCGTGCTTGCCGATTATGCGCATGCTTGCCAGCCTGTGGCCCCGAGAATGGCCCCGCCGTATGTGGACGAGAGTCGTTCAGTCGTGCGGCAGCCGTGTCGTTGCCCGGCTCCTCCGAGAGTCTGTGGAGCGCCGCGTTGCGCCGGAGCGAAGGGAAGGAACTGTGATGAAACGGTCGGCGGCTTTGTTCTCGTTTGCTATCTACGTCCTGGGGAGCGCTGCGACCGGATGTGCAGGTGGGAGTTCCGGCGGCGGGGGAGGCGGGCCGTGGGCACCGACCGATTCCGCGGCTACAGAAGTGCAAGAGTGCGGGAAATGCGCCGGCGATTACGACTGCGCGAAGGGGCTGGCATGCGCCAAGCCTGCGTTCGTCTGCAAGAAGCCGAGCGACATACAGGCTGCACGGATCGTGTGTGACGCCGATTGCCCTGTTGCACTTCCGGGCTGTGTCTCATGCGTGGCGCTCGACGGCGAATGTGGTTGCGAGGCCAAACAGCTAAAGCCCCCCACGTGCACCGAGTGCCAGAACGCCCGTTTTCGGGCGCCCGGCTGCAAGGAGTGCGCGCAAGGATTCGCAGGGCCTGACTGCACGCAGTGTGCGGACGAGCGTTTCGAGGGCCCCGGCTGCGATATCTGGGTCCCAGGTCTAGTATCCGCCGGGCACTACTCGAGTTGCATGATTGCGACGGATATGACGGCCAAGTGCTGGGGTGGCGAATCCCATCGCATGTTTTTCGTCGCGCCACCCCTCGGCAAGTTCAAGGCGGTGGCGGCCGGTCTGAATTGGCACTTCTGCGGCATTCGAGTCGATGGCCAACTGAGCTGTTGGGGAGGGAACAACTACGGACAGACAAACGCACCCAAGGGGAAGTTCAGGATCATCGCCGTAGGCGAGATGAACAGTTGCGCCATAGAAAACGACTTGGATCTCCAATGTTGGGGACGCAACAACCTCGGCCAATCAACGCCACCGGCAGGCAAGTTCCGCGATGTGTCAATCGGCCTCCGCTACGCCTGCGCGGTGAGGACAACGGGTGAAATCGCTTGCTGGGGTTCGAATTCGCTCTTCGGCAAGAATGCGCAGCCCCCGAAAGGCAAGTTCAAGGCAGTCTCAATGGGCATCAACCACGCTTGCGCGATCCGCCAAGACAACAAACAGATCGAATGTTGGGGCGCCGGAGGCGCACTCCCGGGTGCCGCGAAAGCCGTAGCGGTCGGTGGCGGCTACACATGCCGGATAACGCCTGCCGATGAACTGGACTGCGGAGGCAACATCAAGAAGCCGTTTCCGACGGGTAAGTTCAAGGCCGTTGCGATCGGGAGTAAGCACGCGTGTGCGATATCGAAGATTGGCCAAATCACATGCTGGGGCGACAACAGCTGGAATCAGCTGACGCCGCCGAAGTAACTGGACCCATCGGGCATGAACTCCTGTGATAGCGCGCTGAATGCAGCAGTTGATGCCCAGCCATCTATCACCTTGCCCATTCCCCAGGCGCTTGCGAGCCTTGCAGTCAGGATGGCCAAGGAACAGGACAAGAAGCCGGGCCAGCTCAAGTCGAGCGGTCGACCGAAGCACAAGGGCGTCGGCAACAGCCTTCTGGACGAGCTGGATGCTAAGGACGGGCACCGGCCGCTATCAAGAGTTCGCCTGCAAGACGCGCTGCTGACGCTCGCGGCCATGAGCGACGGCTTTGAAAGGCGCGGCCCGAGAAAGCCAAAGCCTGACGACGAAAACGAGGCCGACTTACGCCTCGCAGTCCTCCTCTTGGAGCGGTCCGCGAGACGGCAGCGCAAGGCGGCGGTGCTGGCAGCCGACGAACTACTCTTCGACGCCCTCTACGAGTACTACGTCGGTCTCTCGGTATCCGGCGGGCGTGCGACGAAGCGGTGGCCGAGGCCAGCCGTGCTGCCGAGCATCGGCGATTGGTGGCCGGTTTCTTTGGCAGACGGTGACCGGGCGCACCGAGCGAATCTGATCGCGCCGATCATTGCCAGGCGGCACTGGCTTGCGGCACAAGAATCCATCGAGGACGTAACTTGGCAGTCAGTCAAGTGGGCGCTCGACGCTCGGGAGATAACGTCGAAAGGCGGCCCGAAGACGGCCGCTGCAAAGGCGACTGCGGACATCACCGGCCGCCTCGGACCGCGAACCGGAGACGGCGACGACCACAGTGGTGCGGGCACCACCTTCCTTCGCCCTCCGAGCCGGCATCGTCGCCATAAGCAGCATGAGCAGCGGCCCCCCGAAGGTGACATGGGCACGTTTTTCGGCGCTCCAGTGTCTCGCGATGGAGAGCCGTTGCAGTTCGTCGTCGAGGCGATCGGCGGCAGGCTCGTCGAGGCCCAGTTCCTTGCGCTGGCCGCTGGCCACAATCTTCGGCTCGCCGGGTTGGGCGACGCCAAATTGTCTAGGCGGCTGCCCATGGAGCGCCACGGCCACGAGCTCACCGGGTTGATGATGGTGCCGGAATCTGGACTCGCGGCCCTGCTAGACGCTGCAAAGGCGCAGCTTGGCAACGTGGGGGTGGCGATGTTCGCTGCCATCCTCAGGCG
>Ga0114933_10003614_pt1 | contig 14971 bp, 14 predicted proteins | sample 4SBtaG_FD_89691 | JGI IMG/M metagenome (GOLD analysis project Ga0114933, IMG submission 89691) | Deep subsurface microbial communities from Kolumbo volcano to uncover new lineages of life (NeLLi) - 4SBTROV12_W25 metaG | ecosystem: Environmental > Aquatic > Marine > Volcanic | place: Kolumbo... | reverse complement strand
CTATCTGTTGACCTTAAAGAAATGATTAAAGTTGGACCAAAGGTTGTAATAACAATTCTTACAATTATAGCTTTTATGATTCTTTTGGGAGTTTTTTCTTCAAGTTTTATTAACTAAGAAATCACAAAAATTGCGCTGTCTGCATTTAAGTTAGGATTATCTGTTATTTTTTTATTGTTAACTGTATCTAGATAAAGCGAATCTTTGATATTAATATTTTTTTCTTCACAGAATTCTAAAAAGTCATTTATTGATGGGAATCTTACATTTGGGGTATCATACCAGTTATAACCATACCAACCTGAAATCTTAGGTGCTTTACCCTCATTGTAGAACATTTCTCTCATTGGCTTAAAAGCAAAATTAGGGAAAGATACTATGCTTGATTTTGAGACTCTAGTCATTTCCTTAAGAATTTTTTCAACATTCTTAATAGCCTGAAGAGTTTGGGATAAAATAGCAACATCAAACTGAGAATCATAAAACTTTTCTAAACGACTAGCTAAATCACTATGAATTACATTTATCCCTTTACCAAAACATGAAATAACATTATTTTGATTTATTTCAACTCCTAGTGCTCTTGAAATTCCAATTGTTGAAAGTTGTTCAATTAATTCTCCTTCTTCACAACCTAAATCTAATATGCTTGATTTTTCAGGTATTAATTCTGCTATGTATTGAAAATCAATTCTATTATTCAAACCAATCTTAACAGTAGAGTCTAATTTTTTAACATCATCTTTAAGTTTAGATTTATTATTTAATTTATTAAAAAAAGACTTTGTTAGCTCACCATAATGCTCTATATCTTCTTTTAAGAGGAATGCATCATGACCAGCATTAGACTTTACATTACAATAAGAAACTTTTTTAGAATGTGAAATCAGTGCTTCTACAATATCTAGAGATTGAAAAGCAGGATACAACCAATCACTTGTAAAACTTATGAGCAACCACTCACAAAGTGATTTACTTAGATTTTCAGAAAGTAGTTCTTTAGTTGCCCCTAAATCAAATAAATCTAAAGCTGTTGAAAGAGTAATGTAACTATTAGCATCAAATCTTTCTACAAATTTTTCTCCTTGATATGCAAGATAACTTCCAACAGAAAATTTTTTTTCAAAACTTGTTGAAATATCTCTTGGGCTATTTCTATCTATTTCAAATTTCTCATTCATAGATTCTCTAGAGAGGTATGTAATATGACCCAACATTCTAGCTAATGCTAAGCCTACGTCAGGTTTTTTATCATTTTCATAATAATCTCCTGAATTAAAATATGGATCACTAATTATTGAATTTCTTGCAACGACATCAAATGCTAATCCTTGTGTAGTCAGCCTTGAAGAAGATGCTATAGGCAAGCAACCTTCAACTTTGTCTGGAAATTGTGTAGCCCATTCTAAGCATTGAAAACCACCTAATGAGCCTCCAATTACACCCAATAATTTATCTATCTTTAGATGATCAATCAGATATTTTTGGACTATAACCATATCCTTAATCGTTACAACTGGAAAATCAGCTCCATAATATTTACCTGTTTTTGGATTGATTGAATTAGGGCCAGTTGTTCCTCTACAGCTTCCAAGAATGTTCGAGCAAATTATAAAATATTTATTAGTATCTAAAGGTTTATCAGGACCAACCATGATGTCCCACCATCCAGGAACATCATTTTCATCATGCTTCGCAACATGAGAATCTCCAGTAATAGCATGGCAAACTAAAATACAATTAGACTTATCTTGATTTAACTCACCATAAGTTTCATAAGCAACCTTAACATTATCTAACTGATCTCCCCTCTCAAGATTTAGGGTAAAAGGGATCTCAAATTCCTCAATATATTTTGAGAATTTATCAGTTCTAAGATCATCTGAACTATTTATGCTATCCAATCTAACCTTTCATATTTCGCCCTAAAATTAGGGCGAAATAAAATTTTACTTTATCCTAAAGCTTGATCAATATCAGCCTTAATGTCTTCAACATTCTCTAAACCAATTGATAATCTAATGTATTCAGGATTTACCCCAGTTTCTTTTTGTTCTTCCTCACTTAATTGAGAGTGAGTTGTAGATGCAGGATGTATAACTAGTGTTCTTGCATCACCAATATTTGCCAAGTGACTTAATAATTTTACATTATCAATAAATTTGACAGCTTCTTCTTTTCCACCCTTAATTCCAAAGCCTATAATTGCACCTTGTCCATCTGGCAAATATTTTTTAGCTCTTTTATGGTCCGGATGTGATTTTAATCCTGGATAATTTACCCATTCAACTTGTTTATGTTTATTTAGAAACTCTGCAATTTCTTTAGCATTTTGACAATGTCTCTCCATTCTCAAATGTAAAGTTTCTAAACCTTGAAGAGTTATCCAAGCAGCAAATGGGCTCATAGCAGCTCCAGTATCTCTAAGCCAATGAGTTCTTATATGAACTAAGTAAACTAAGTTCCCTAATGGTCTTAATGCTTCTTCTAATACTGCTCCATGATAAGAAGGTGAAGGGCCACAAAATTCTGGCCACTTATCTGGATCATCTGCCCATTTAAAATTACCACTATCTACAATAACTCCACCAATATGTGCTCCATGACCACCTATAAATTTAGTAGTTGAATGTATCACTATGTCAACACCATGCTCAAAAGGTCTAAGTAAAAATGGAGTCATAACAGTATTGTCACAAATTACTGGCAATCCATGATCATGACTAATTTTTGAAATTTTCTCAAAATCTGGCACATCATTTTTAGGATTACCCAAAGATTCAAAATAAACACATCTTGAATTCTCATCAACCAATTCATTAATCTTTTCTGGCTCATTTGGGTCAAAAAATCTTACTTCAATTCCTAATTGCTTGAATGTTTGTGTAAATAGAGTCCATGTTCCTCCATAAAGACTTGTTGAAGAAATTATATTTTGACCACTGTGAGCAATAGTCAAAATTGCAGCATTTATTGCTGCTTGTCCAGATGAGAAAGATAGAGCATATATTCCTCCATCAAGAGCAGCTATTCTTTGTTCAAGCACATCATTTGTTGGATTCATCAATCTTGAATAAATATTTCCAAATTCTGCTAAACCAAACAAATTTGCTGCATGTTCTGTGTCATTAAAAACATAGGATGTTGTTGGATAAATTGGGACCTGTCTTGAATTTGTAGTCGGATCAGGTTTATATCCAGCATGCAAAGCTAATGTTTCTCTTTTTAAGTTCTCCGTCATAATGATTCTCCTTTTAAACAAAAAAACCCCGTTATTACGGGGTTCACTAATTTTTTTCTTGAATCTTATTTACACAATAAAAACTAGACGTCCCCCTTTGAGAAAGTCATCATCATGTTCATATTCATTGTTAATGTAAATAAATCCATAATGGCAAGTATACTATCAAAATTTCTGTTTTGTCAAACGAAAAATAAAAATTAAAGTTTATAATGAAAATACTTTAAATGCTTACTCAAGATACTTATGAATCCAATAATAGAAGTTCTAAAAACTAAAGATTTCAAAAAATTATGGTTTATTGGAACAACAGGAATGAGCATGAGATGGATAGAACAAATTGCTCTAGGATATTACGTATATCAAATAACTAAGGATGAATTTTTAGTTGGACTAGTTTTCTTTTTCAGAAACATACCAATGCTTTTATTTGGTGCTTTTATTGGAGTCATATCTGATGATTTTGATAAAAAAAATATCCTAAAAGCAACTCTACTTATTACAACAGTTGTCTATTTATTACTAACAGTAAGTTCTTTTATTGGTCAATTAAATTACTTTCAAATATGTTTTGGTGCTTTTATTGCAGGTTTAGCTTGGTCATTCGATTTTCCAATAAGAAGATCCCTTTTGAGTGAAATAGTTGATAAAAGGTTATACCCAAGTGCAATAGGTCTAGATATGACCTCTAGTAACCTAGCAAGAGTCATTGGTCCAATTTTAGCTGGTATTGTTCTTCAACAAGTTAATTTATTTCCTATATATCTTTTTGGAACTATTATGTTCCTTATGGCTTTCGTCGCATGCACAAAGGTTGAAATTGGCGGATATATAAAAAAAGAAACTAAAAACAGTCTAAATTATTTATTCAAAGACCTAATAGAAGGAATAAAGTATATTTTTACAAGTAGAACTTTAATTACAGTTCTAGTTGTAACAATAATAATGAATTTTCTAGTGTTTACTTACCAAAGTCAATTAACTGTTTTGGTTCAAACTAACCTTTCTGATTTACCAATTATTTTAGGAGTTTTGGCTGCATTAGAAGGACTTGGGGCTACTCTTGGAACATTAATGATCGCAAACTTTCCATTAAAAAGAGGAATGATGATATTTCTATCTGGCTCTTTCTTATTTGGGATTTGCATAATAGCTTTTGCTTTTTCTCAACTTTTTTTTATAAGCATCTTATTAATGATTATTGGGGGATTTGGAATGGCGGGTTTTGGTACACTTCAGTCAATTTTGATAATTAGCGCAGCTGATCAAAAAATTAGAGGCAGAGTACTTGGAATATTAGCAATAACTATAGGTACTCAACCCATTGGAGCATTTTTATTAGGATATTTTTCAAGAGAATATGGATCAGTGAGCGCTGTAAAGGTATCGGTTATTATCGGAATGATACTATTATTTATTGTTACAGTTATATATTTTGGTAAAAGATCTAATTCATCAAATAGTCAAGAATCACAGCTGTTATAACTCCCAAAATTACTGCTGATATCCCCACTATAATAAAAATGTATAAAGGTCTCATAATATTGCTATCTCATCATTTATAGATATATATCCAGTTTCCAAGGGAGTTACAAAAGCATACATATTTCCTTGTAATTTTTTTATAACCTCTGGATCATTATAGGAAATACTCGCACAAGCATCCTTTACTAGAGTTACTTTTAATTGAATTGAATTATTCACAGATATAATTTGACCTTCACTCAAAGAATTAATATCTAAATTATCTATAAGTATATTTTCTCTTAGAACTCCTTTTTTTAAGTTATGTAAATCATAAAGATTTCCATCAACTATCATTATTTGCCTAGAATCGTTGTGTTTGGAAAATCTATCTCCCTCAATACCAAAATGTTCAATCAATTTTATTTTTTGTTCATATTTCATTTCTTTTTGTTTACCAGTATTTACTGCTAAAGATCTAATTTTTGGCAAGATTTTCTCCTTAAGTTAGTTGATAATTTTTACAGTTTTCATACCTATTAAAACCATTAATAATCCAAAAGTATTTGTAAGAAAAATATTAGCAAATAGTAATAAAATATTTTTTTGAGTCATAAAGTTATAGTTATCAAGGGCAAATGTTGAAAATGTAGTCAATGAACCTAAAAATCCAACAATCAAAAATATTTTTAGATTCTCAGAAAAAATAAATTTGTTTTCAAACATACTCACTATTAAGCCTATAAAAAAACAACCTAATAAATTTACAAAAAAGATTCCTACGGGGAAACTTAAATTTAAATTTTTATCTATTTGAGAGCCTAGAGTATATCTTGCTAATGCTCCTAAGCCACCTCCAGCTAAAATCATTATTAATTTTATAAGCATGAATTATCTCGTATTTTTTTCATAAGCATTCGAAAAAAAAAATTATATTAGAATGATAATTCATAGAAAAAAATTATTCTATATAATTTTTTTCTAGTATCTTTTACTTAGTAGATTTTGAGGAAAAATTAATACTCTTGTTTATTTAGAAAGAAGCTTAAAAATAAAACTAATGATTACATTATTAGTTTGTCTTTTTGTAACTTCAATTAACCAATCAGTTGTTTCAATTGCAGGACCATCAATAGTGGCAGCATTGGGAGGTTTTGAGTATTATGCATGGATCTTTTCAGCATTTTCTCTTACTTCAGCTATTTGTGTACCAATTGTAGGAAAATTGAATGATATTTATGGTGCAAAAAAAGTAATTTTATATTCACTTATAATTTTTACTTTTTCAACTCTTTTATGTGGTCTAAGCAATTCTATGTTTTTCTTTATTTTTTCTAGAGCAATTCAAGGAATAGGATTTGCTGGGGTCATGGGAACTATTTGGATTTTAATTGCTTCACTATGGGCACCTAAAGAAAGAGGAAAGTGGTTAGGTATAACTTCTGCAGGTTTTACAACTTCAGGTGTTATAGGCCCAATATTTGGAGGTTTAGTTAATGACCTTTTTAATTGGAGATGGATTTTTTATCTTAATATTACTATATCTATTTTTGCAATAATTTTTTTGATAAAAATTTTTCCTAAACAAGAATTATTAGAAAAAAAGAAATTTGATTATTTTGGAGCATTAGTTTTTTCGATTTTTGCTAGTACTTTCTTATTCGCGATAAGTTCTTTAAATAACTCTAGCTCAACGTTATCTATCTCATTTTTTTTACTAATTGCAATCTCACTTATCTCATTAGGATCATTTCTTTACTATGAAAGAAATAATCCCGATGGTTTAGTAGATTTAAGTTTATTCAAATATAAATTTTTTACTGGAGGAATGCTTGGCTCTTTATTCATTGTTATTAGCTGGACTGTATGGTCAGTTTTTCTTCCGCTAACTTTAATTGGTGTTAATGGTTATTCTGCATCTAAAGCATCTTTAGCATTAATAGCTTTATCAGTAGGAAGTGCTGTGGGGGCAAACTTTTTTGGTAATTTAATTGGAAGACCTAAAATGTATCTTCCTATTTCAATAATTGGATTTACCGTTGTAGGAATTTCTATGGTAATTTCAGGATACACAAACTTAGAAATCAACTTTAATCTTTTGCTATTATTAGCACTTTTTGTAGGATTCGGATCTACAGGAGCTTTTTCAGCATATACAGTTCCCATTCAGAATAATTTACCTGAAGAAAGGCTTGCTATAATAACGACTAGTTTACAATTCTCAAGAGTATTTGGAATTTCTCTAGGAAGTTCATTATTAGGTGTCATACTTCTACTAAATATGAACACTTATAGTTATGAATCACCAAGAAATGAAATATATAATCCAGACAATATAGCTTCAGTAGAAAAAATAGAAGAGATAAAAAATTCATATATTGAATCAAATCTATCGGATTCTCAATTTAATGAAGATTTAAGAATTTCTAGAAACAACTTAAAAAACGGTCTTAGAATAGTATATTATTCAGCTAGCTTAACTGCTGTATTTGGGATTCTAATTTCGATCTATGTTTTCAGGAAATTTAGTCCACATCTACCCGAGGAGGAGGATTCAAAACTGAATGAATAGCTAGTAAATGACCTGTTGTTTTATGACCATTAAAAATCCCATGTCTAACTGCAACTTCACATGTAAACATATCACCTTGATTTAGTGAAATATTATCTTCTTCAGCATATGCACAATTCAGCTTACTATATAGACAAAACATAGACTCTTCGTGTTTTGGATGATAATGGTTTGGAGCAATAGCTCCAGGCTCTAATATTAATTCAGAAAAGTATGTAGATTCTGCTCCCAAAAAATCTCCTACCATATCATATCTCATAATACCTGGGGCAAATTCATATGGTTCATTTTTTGATCTATCAAAATAACCTTGATCTGGAGTTTCATGGACAAAATCAGGTTCATTGACACTACTAGAATTTACACTGATATTTGGAGAAACTGTAATTACTACAGCTTCTGAATTCCCAGCATTTCCAAAACCATGAGATTGGCCTTTTTTTGCAATAATACAATCACCTTTTGAAGTATTAAAAATATTATTTCCAAGTCTAAATTCAATCTGCCCTTCAACGACAAAAAGACTTTCTTCAACATTTGATATTTCATAATAATCAGATTTAGAATTGGGTTCTAAATTATATTGATTTACAGAAAGCATTTTTGAACCAGTTTCTTTTCCTGTAAGCAAAGTTTTGGTTGCCCCATTAAATGGCTTAGAAACTGTATGTTCATTTCTTCTATTTATTCCCATTAAATTTTCCTTATAATTATTCTTGATCCCATGCAGAATCCCAAAATTTCAGCTCTTGTTGTAATGATTCTTCGAAAATCTCATTAGCTATTTTATTATCTACTTTTTCTTTTATAGAATCAACATAATTAATAAGCCATGTTGTCACATTTTGATATTCAGGATCATTATATGCATTAATCCATCTTTTATGAAAAGATTCTTCTTTTGCTTGATTATCTTTAAGTAAATTTCTACCTATTTCATCATAGCCCCATTGGCAGGGTAATAGGGAGCATGCTATTAATTCTGATTCAAATTTATAAGCTATTGATAATAGATAGTTACAATATGCTTGTGTACCAAAAGAAGATTTTGAATTAATAAGATCTGATTTCTTTATTCCAAAATCATCACAAAATGATTCATGAAGTTTCATTTCGGAGTTCAGTGTTTCGTTTAATAAATTTGATAAAAAACTCATAAATTCAAACGATTTTGCTTTTGAGATTGCTATAGAAATTACTCTGCAATACTCTATCAAAAATTTATAATCTTGAATCATATAAAATTTGAATTTATTAAATTCTAATGACCCATCTTTCATACCTAATACAAACGGATGTTCAACATGAGCCTTATTCCATAAATTTATATTATTAGATTTTAATTCATTTGAAAAAGACATTTACCCTAAAACTACCTTTACATTATCTCCAGAATTAATAGTTTTCAATTCTTCTAAATCTCCAATAATTTTACCCATTACATTTGTAGCAGAAGCTGGGCGTATTTCGTCTCCTTTACTCATAGGTGTAGGCCCAAAAAACAAGCAAATTGCATTACCTGGAGGCCAAAAGGCAATATCTCCTAAATCTACTGTTTCTTTAGCCCATTCATCATTTTCTTTAGAAATAGAGGTAGAAAAATATATTTCATCACCCCATATCTGAGAAATGCCTTCTATGGGTAGTGAATTAATTAAAGCTTTAGAAGTAGGTGAGTCATTTAATTCTCCTTCAATGGATAATTTTTCAAACTCAAAAATTATTTTTGTCATAAATTTCCTCTAAAATATAAATATAGTTATCGTTAAATAATAATACAGATTATGAATAATAAGACAGCAGTAATAATAGCAGGTGGATTAAATACTAGAATAAATATGATAAAACCACTAATTAATTTAGGTGGTAAGCAATTACTAATTCGTATTCATGATGTACTAAAGGAAATTTTTTCTGAAATAATTTTAGTAATAAGACAAGATCAAGATGGTGAAATCCCAGATTTAGGTTTAGCTTTAAAAATGTACGTGATAGAAGATGAATTCCCAAATAAAGGGCCTCTATCGGGAATTTATTCAGGACTTAATTCTTCAATAAATGAAGAAGTTTTCATTATTGGAGCTGATTATCCATTTTTATCAAAAAATTTTATAAATTATATGAGTAAGCTTTCTGAAGGTAAAAGATCAATATTTATTAAGAATAAAGAAATAATTAATCCTTTGCACGCTATATATACCAAAAGCGAATGGCAAAAAATATTTTTGAAAAATCTTAATTCAGATTCTCAATTATCTCCAAAGCAAATTATCAGTAAATCAAAATCAAATAATTTAGAATTTATAAATTTTTCAAAGATAAAAGAAGAATATAAAGAAAGCTTATTTGATATCGACAACTTAGAGGATCTGAAAAAAGCAAAACAAATAATAACCAGAAAAGGGCATGCGATAAGACCTGATATTAGACCCGAAGGAGTATAGTTATTCGTATCTTAATGCTTCTGCAGGATAAGTCTTACTTGCTTCATTTGCAGGTATAACACTAGCTAGAATTGAAGCTACTACAGTTATTATAATCAATATACCTACTTCCCCTATAGGTACTGCGAACTTAGCATCTTCTAGTTCTTTAGAAATTTCAAGAAATATCAACCATGATTGCAAGGTACCTAATCCTATTCCTACAAAGATTCCAAGTAATGTTATAAATGAAGATTCAATCAAGAATTGAGCTCTAATCATTGATGACTTGAATCCAATTGCTCTCAAAACACCTATCGATTGACGTCTTTCTACTACTGCTCGAACTGATAAAACTCCTATTGCAGCAACACCAACAACTAATCCTAAACCACTAAATCCCTGAAAAAGTTTATTAAATGAATTACCCGCAGCTCTTTGATCTTCAATATTTTGCATTAAGCTCTGAGTATTCATACCATTTGCTAGAAATGTTTTTTCTAATTTTTGAGCGTATTCTGGAGCATTATCTTTATCATTAATCGCAAAATAGTACGTATCTATTGGGATATCTTCTTTCGCAACAATTTTAGTCAAAGATTCTTTAGAATAAAAAGTTGCTCCTCCACCTCCAAAACCATCAATTTCTGCAGCTAGTCTTTCAACAACTCCAATCACTGTTAATTCCGTAGGATCTTCAGAACTTCTTGTTTTCTTCATCTGTACACTGAATGATTCTATTTCTCTAGGATCTTCTCTTTCGATAAATGATGTCTTGAAGCTTCTATCTGGTGGACCAAAAGGATCTCCAGAAGCTATAATTGATCCACTTGCTACTACCAAATTAGGATCGGACATTAATGCTTCCCAAATTTCTCTATCTGTGGAACCATAACTTTCATCTATATGTGCCATTCTCCACTTAGTTGACTTTAGGAAGCTATCATCTAAGGATATTAGCCTTGAGCCTTTATAGGAATTATTTTCTCCACTTAATTCTTTGACATCAACTCTTATTGAAGAAGTTCCTGCAACAGAGGATATTTCTGACATATTTAGAGAGTCTTCTATATTACCTGAAATTGGTAAGTCGGTACTTATTGTAGCTTTTATGTCATATCCGCCAGTAACTCTGTCTGGTTGATCCAGTGATACATCATTTAATCCATTAAGAATAGAAAAAATCATTAGTGTAAAAATTATGAGAGCAAACATAGCAACTGTTAAACCAGTTCTAAATTTAGATGCCATAGGATAACTAATAGCAGTTTTAGTAACGGCTTTCAAACCAGAAAATCTAGATAAAATTATATTTAATATAAAAATTAAAATTTTCGTATTTGACATCAATAACCAAACAGCTGCGGCCGTAGAAATACCTCCACCTAGAGGCCAAAACCAAGGCCCAGGCTGAGTTAGCTCACCAGTAATTGGTTCTAGTACATCTCCTGGTAAAGAACTACATAATAAGACCAAGCCTCCTTCAAAAGTCCCACCTATTTGCCCTACCGTTTCTGGGTCATTTATAAATTTTGAGGCAATAAATCTTATGAATAAACCAACAGCAAGTGCACCTCCAATTAATCCAAGGCTAAAATTCGCTAATGTTTCTGTTTGAATTCCAAGAATAATCAACATAAGTGAAAATACTGCTAACAAAATATATGATTGTTTTCCGAAAAGTATGAACAGGGATCTAATTAAACTAAATGGCCAAGAAATTGGAAAGAATATTAGATTTACTATGTTGCGTAATTTTCCCGATTTAGTAACAATTGCAATCAAGGTTTTAATAGGATAAATGATGTTCCATAAAACATTAATCATTCTGTTTCTTCTAGATTCTGGAGGTTTTTTTACAAATTCATCTTTTAGCCCTCTAATGGCAACAACTATATTTAGATTTGATGCCCTATATGCAGAAAAAACTACAGTTATAAAAGTTAATATCAAACCACTTGAGAAGGCAATAAGCAATGAAGTTATTGAATAACTAGGACTAATAGAAAAAACATCCTCTCCTATAATGTCTTGAAGAACAATTACCAATGCAAAACTAAGTCCAATACCTATAAGTGTTCCAACCATAGCTGCTAAAAATGAATAAACTGTTCCCTCATAAGTAAATAACTGAATAAGATCTCTTCTTTTTAGACCTACTGCTCTTGCCATACCTAGTTCCGTAGATCTAGCTGCTGCAAGTAGAACAAAAACAAGAAATATAAGTAACATTCCAACCATTATTGAAAAAGAACCAAAGATTGTAAATATACTGGTTATCCCAGATGAAACATTCTCAGCTAATCTGACACCATCACTCTTTGTCTCCTCTACTCTCAATCTAGTTAAATCTGAAGATAACTTTAATATGCTTGCTGCTTCTTTTTGTAACCCTGATTTTTCCAAAATACCTAAAATCAATAGCTGTGTAGTATAGCTTGATATGCCAGTAATAAAATCAATGTTGAATTCATCATTTTTCAGATTAGTTGATAATTGAATTAGGTCTTCGTATGTTTCATTATCAGTTTGTTGTATTTCTTTAGCTTCTTCTGATATTAGATTTGGAATATCATTGCTCTGCAGTGTATCGAATATCTCTGATGCTACATCTTGATTTGTTAGTTCAGATCTTAAAAATTTTGTTACTTCATCAGATAAATCTATAGAATTATCGCCGTTCCCAACATTAGAAACAAAAATATTAGTAATTTGGTTTTCTTTTCCAAGAAGTTTTTGAAGGGTTTCTAATTCAAAAATTACAGTTGGAAAAGTTTCACCTCCTGCTACACCTTCAGATTTTAGGATATCCGATACTATGTATTCAGTTGGTCCGGTAGAAGTAAAGATACTTAACTTATCTCCAGCTTCAATATTTATATCTTTACTAGCTTCAGAATTAACATAAACAGTATTAGAATCAAGATCGTCAACTGAAACAATTTCATTTTCTATATTTAATAACTTTTCATTAGAGTTTGTTAATTCTAGACCTCTGATATTCATATTACTTTCAGCTAATCCAGACCTATCATTGGATACAGGAAGTTTAGTTTCAATATAAGGTTGAAGATCATCTATCTTATCAAAATCTTGAGTGATTTCTTTTACGTATAAAAATTCTGAATAATCGAAATATTCATCTCCAAAAAGTTGCTTACCAGGACCACTAATTCTTTCATCAACTGTACCTAAACTATCAAGAACAACAGATCTAATTGAATACCTAACAGTATCTCCAATTCCTAAAGAAGTTGCAACAATTGTTGAACTAAGCATCAAACCAATAATAATTAATATACTCTGGCCTTTTCTTCTAGGAATATTTCTTGTTCCCATTCTTACAAGAATTTTTCTTCGTATCCCAGCTACTGAAACAATAAGAATAATTATTAGTAATAGTGATGACATAACTAATGCTAAGTTTGTTGCTGGTATTCCAAAGATCTTATCCATAATGAGCTATACTACTTCTCCATCTTTCATATTTATTATTCTGTTAGCCCTTCCGCCAACATAATCTGAGTGGGTAACAATAACAAATGTCTGATTGTTTTCCTTATTCATTTGAGTAAGTAGATTCATAATTTCAATTTCATTTTCACTATCTAGATTTCCAGTTGGTTCATCTGCCCAAACAATAGCAGGATCATTGACCAAGGCCCTCGCGATAGTAACTCTTTGTCTTTGTCCGCCTGAAAGTTCACCTGGCAATTGGTGAATTTGTTTAACTAAATCAACTTCTTCTAATTTTTCTATAGCTTTATTTCTTGCAGCTTTAGCTGACATACCAGAGACTAGGAGAGGTAATTCTACATTCTCTACAGCATTTAGAACGGGAAGAAGATTATAAGTTTGAAATACAAAACCCATTTTTTTTGCACGAAACTCACTTAGTTGATCATCATTTAGATCATTTAATGATTTACCTTGAATTAAGATATCACCGTCATCTATTGTATCTAAACCGGATAAGCAATTTAGTAATGTTGTCTTCCCACAACCACTTGGACCCATAATTCCTACAATTTCACCTTCTTCAATTGCAATTTCTACGCTTTTGAGAGCGTGTACAGGATCAAGTGCAGCACTAACGTAAGTTTTACATAAATTTGAGGTTGATATAACAATTTCTGACATAGTTTACAATTCCGCTTTTTTAGAATATTTTACTAGAGTAATGTTAACATATTGTGAATATTAGCATTACTTACGAATATATTAATAATAAGTTCTATGAATAGTAGTAGAATATTAAGTATATTATTGCCACATATATACTTCATTATGAAAAAAATTATTATTGTTAGACACGGACAAACAAACGCTAATGTTGAAGGAATAACTCAAGGACAAATTGACTCTGAATTAAATGAATTAGGAATATCTCAGGCAAAAAAAACAGGGAAATATATTAATGACAATTTTTCTATTGATGAAGCATGGGTTAGCGATTTAAGTAGAACAAAAAAAACAGCAAGTTTTATCACAAAAAACTTTTCTACAACAGAACTTATCAGAGAGATGTCATTTGGAGATTGGGAAAATCACCATTTTGAAGAGATAGGTAAAAAATTCCCAAAGCAAGTTGAGGAATATCTAACTGCAAGTGAAAACTTTAAAGCTCCTAATGGAGAAAGTTATACAGACATGCATGATAGAGGGAAAAAATTTCTTGAAAGAATAGACTATAACGAACAAAGTGTAACTCTAATAGTTTCTCATGGTGGTTTTATGAGAGTCCTTATACCTTTGATAATGGGCCTTCCAAAAAAAAGCTTGCTAAATTTTCAATTTGAAAATTGCTCAATAACTGAACTAAACTTTCCTAGGAAAGACCGAGTTCCTATATTGAATAGAATAAATTACACTGACCATCTAAACTAAAAGATTTAATTATCAAAAAATGTTAAAATATTCTTAAATAATATTTTAAAACCTATGGTTCAAAAAAAATCTAAAAAAAATACTCCTAAAGAAACTGATTCCGAAATAGTTGAAGCCTGTGCAGGATCCAAACAGGGTAAAAATTGTCACTGGATAATTGACCCTCCTAACGGACCGGTGTCAACAGGGACTTGCAAAAGCTGTGGTGAAACTAAAGATTTTAAGAACTCTGTAGAGTTTTCATCATGGTACGGTTCTAAATCTGATTTTGATAGCAAAAAGAAAAAAGCACAAAAAAAATAATTCTTATGGATTTAGGATTAAAAGATAAAAATGCTCTTGTGACTGGTGGTTCTAGAGGCTTGGGGTTGGCTTCTGCTATAT
>Ga0114933_10003611_pt1 | contig 14981 bp, 13 predicted proteins | sample 4SBtaG_FD_89691 | JGI IMG/M metagenome (GOLD analysis project Ga0114933, IMG submission 89691) | Deep subsurface microbial communities from Kolumbo volcano to uncover new lineages of life (NeLLi) - 4SBTROV12_W25 metaG | ecosystem: Environmental > Aquatic > Marine > Volcanic | place: Kolumbo... | reverse complement strand
TTGTTGTATGAATAGTCCATTTACTCTTATCATTTGTATAAGCTCCTATTTTGGTATAAGAATATTCGGGAGTATGATAGGTTCGGCTTTTCGCCGAATCCTTGGTGGCTGTTCGGAAAAAAGCTGGCAACGTGTCAATTTCCTTGGCACTTAATAAAGGCAATATTCTTACCAACTCTTAAAACCGTCTACTTTTCACAATATTAGGGGTATTCTTAAAAGTCCTCCTCAATGATTCTGTCGCTAAATGTAAATATTCTCGATATATTTAAGGTTTGTTTGTGACTAACGTTCCTGCTTTTGGCATGGACAACATGGTTTTTACTTAGTTAACAACAAGTTAAATTTTTTGGGTTGTATCCGCGAGCGAATGTCACATATATTTTACACATTATATTTTATGCACATAAAGAGTGCATGGGTCAGGCTTTGATTATTAACCAATGCTGGATTAGTCGGTATTAAAGGTAAAACTCGCTTTGCCGAGTGCGAAGTCTTTAAAACACGGTATAAATGGGGAAATACGCCACACACGGGCGAAAATACTGTTAAAACCCGAACAGGTTCCTTAAACAGTCCTTCAAAAATTAATTTGGGCAGTGAGCCCGGTAGGATTTAGACAGTGTCTGAATAGAGTTTCTTGCGTTTCTCGTAAGCTTCCCGCGCAATCGCGAGGTCCTGCAGAAACACCGTAAGCTCTCGAGTGTGCAAAGCCTGCGGACCGTCCACAAGCGCTTCAGCAGGTTCAGGGTGAAAATCCGCGAGAACCATATTTGCACCGGCAATAATACCCTGGACTGCAGCGTGGGAGATGTCTGATATGCCATCGATATTTGCTTCACGAGAGCCCACCGCATGGGATGGATCGATACACACTGGCATATGGGTCAACCGTTTGACCACCGGCACATGGGAAAAATCTACCAAATTTCGATGCGGATCACCCATATTGGTTTTCATCCCTCGAAGGCAAAAAACAACATTGCGATTTCCTTCACTCGCCAGATACTCGGCCGCATTGAGCGATTCCTCCAGGGCAATCCCAAAGCCTCGTTTGATTAGGATGGGCATCTCCTTCTGTCTTCCAACAGCCTTGAGTAGTTCGAAATTTTGGGTATTTCGCGTCCCAATCTGTAGCATAACGCCCGTCGGATGGCCCGTCGACTCCAACGTATCGTTAATTTCTTCGATATGTTTTTCGTGGGTAATCTCCATGGCGATCACTTGGATACCGTATTTGCCAGCCAATTCGAATACATAAGGCAGAGACTGCTTCCCAAATCCTTGAAAGGAATAGGGATTAGTCCGTGGTTTGTATATCCCCATACGTGTACAAACCTGATCGTGCTCATTCAACACTTTCATCATTTGCTCGACGTGTTTGGGTGTACTAACCGCGCATAACCCAGCAAACACATTGAGGTTGTCCTGGCTAAATGTGACCCCATTATATTGGAATCGATGGGAACGAAAATCGTTCTTGTGGCGTCCAAGTATTCGATATTCGCGGGAAATACGAACTACCCGATCAACACAAGGAAAAGCCTCAATATCGACGGTATTCAGATAATTGGTATCACCAATTAGATACACTTCGGTTAGCATCTGCTCTGAACCTGTAACATCGTGTATACGATATGTTATGCTCTGAAGTCCGGCCAGAAATGTTATCAATTCCTGGTACTGAACAGAGTTTTTATCAATATCCGGATGAAGTATGACGATCATTTAATCCAAGAAAATAAGCAGTAAAATGCTAAATTATACCATAAATAACATGACTTTATGACACATTCCATCAACCAGAACAAGGCGCCCTTTTGTTGCGTTTTGGCAAATTTAACCTAATATTTAAGCAATTCACAAGATTACACAAATGTCAATGGCTATGCTAAAAACGCATTGGAGTACATCTTTTCAAAAGCTCACAAACGCTCACATCAAGTTATCCTTAACGCACCTTCCACCTACATCTAGAAGGAAAGTCGTGGTAATTGGGATTCTTTGTTCCGTCCTTACCTGGGTTTCTGCTTGTGCACCTTTAGTTTCTCCACCAGGTAACCCCATACAGAAAGCTACATTAGTCGATAAGCATTTTGTCATGGAAGACGGAATACATCTTCCTTTTCGAGTTTGGGCACCTGACAACAAAGATATTAAGGCTATTATTGTCGCATTACACGGATTCAATGACTATAGCAATTTCTTTGATGCCCCCGGACAATTCCTAAAGACCCAAGGAATCGTCTCCTATGCGTATGATCAACGTGGTTTTGGCAATACGCCCAATCGTGGGCTTTGGGCTGGCGTGGATGCCTACACTGGCGATCTAGAACAAATTACCCGACTCATCCACAAAAAACATCCCAAACTACCGGTTTACCTGATAGGGGAGAGTATGGGCGGAGCCGTTGCGATGGTCGCAATGAATAGTGATAGGCCGCCTAATGTAGATGGTATCGTATTTACCGCACCCGCTGTTTGGGGAAGAGAAACAATGCCTTGGTATCAACGCGTTGTCCTTTCACTTAGCGCCCACACTTTTCCCTGGATAAGCGTCACTGGAAAAGGTCTGAATAAAAAACCTTCCGATAATTATGAAATGTTGCGAGCCCTAAGCCAGGATCCTTTAGTCATTAAAGAAACACGAATCGACGCCGTTTATGGACTGGCAAATCTAATGGATCAGGCATTGGAAAAAGCTTCTAGATTACAAACAACGTCATTATTTCTTTACGGTGAACGCGACGAAATTATCCCACGAAATGCAACCAGAATGATGCTCCAGCGTCTACCCGAAAAGCGAAAAACAAGTCATCGTGTCGCCATTTACAAAGAAGGTTATCATATGCTCTTGCGAGACCTCCACGCAGAGACTCTATGGAAAGATATCAGCGCTTGGATAAACGACTCACAAATGCCATTGCCCTCAAGAGCAGATCATCATGCTTCCGAACTGATTGCAGCACATATTTTGTGAGTTTATCTCACCCCTAATTTGTTTCATAGCGGAGCATCACAAATGCCTTGTGCATTATGAACAGGCCGTGGCGGGGAAACCCATGCCAAGTCATGAAGTAACCAAGCTCCATTTACAGTGTAAAAAGCCCTTTATTTCCCTAGTTTTAAGAACGAAATAGAAGCAATCTAATTATTTATTTTTGAAACAATTTGGAGAAATATGGAACTTAGAGCCCGTGGTTATTTTCTTATTGGCTTCGTTTTTTGTGCATTTCTTTTATTGGGTGCAGCCTATTTTCAACTTGCACAGGAATTGGAACCTTGTCCGCTTTGTATTTCTCAACGCGTCGTGGTGTTGCTCGTTTGCATGACCCTACTCAGCGCCGTAATTCATAACCCAAAAGCCCGTGGCATTCAAATTTATGCATTATTGGGCTTTTCAACTTCTGCGCTGGGTGCCGCGATTGCCGGACGCCATGTGTGGCTCCAGAATTTGCCACCCGATGAGGTTCCAAGTTGTGGACCGGGGCTTGAATATGTCTTCAACAATTTTCCGATTAGCAAAACAATTAAACTTTTGTTGAACGGCACGGGTGAATGCGCCGAAGTACTATGGACTTTCTTGGGGTTAAGCATCCCAAGTTGGACCTTAGTTGCTTTTATCCTCCTGGCTATCTTGTCTCTAGGCCAGTTTTGGAACACTAATAAACTCTAGTGAGCTATCCAAGCAGCCTCCACGCAAATTCCACAAAGCATTTATGAATAAAAAACGACTCAATTTTTATGTGTTAATTATTGCCTGTTGGCATTTTTTTCAACCTGCAATGGCTGCCGATACCAAAAGGTTGATTCAGCAATCACTGGTCGGCGATCATCGTTCAGAAATCCATAAAGCCCGGGATGTTTATCGACATCCCGCAGAAACTCTAGACTTTTTCGGTTTAAAAAGTGACATGACGGTTGTTGAAATTTGGCCAGGAGGAGCCGGATGGTATACCGAGATCCTCGCGCCGGTCTTATTTCAAAAAGGAAACCTCTACACCGCACATTTCAACCCTAATTCCGAAGTTGCGTATTTTAAAAAAAGCTACCGAAAGTTTGCTGAAAAAACCAAAGCTAATTCTGACCTATACGGAAATATACGTGTCACCATTTTGCAACCGCCTTCCCTTGTAACCATTGCACCTCCCGAATCGGCTGATTTGGTTTTAACCTTTCGCAATGTTCACAATTGGATGAGAAACGACCAAGCGTTAACTGTTATCAAAGCGATGTTTGACACACTAAAACCGGGCGGTATTCTGGGTGTGGTAGAGCATAGAGCTCCTACTACCCGAGCACAAGATCCGAAGGCAAAATCAGGGTACGTACGGGAAGATTATGTTGTCGATCTCGCTCGGCAGGCTGGATTTATTTTTATAGCAAAATCAGAAATAAACGCAAACCCTAAGGACTTGAAAGACCACCCAAAAGGCGTGTGGACACTCCCTCCGTCACTGCGATTAAAAGAACAAGATCAGGATAAATACCTGACCATCGGTGAAAGTGATCGCATGACATTAAAATTTAAGAAACCGAACTAAGATTTTGTCCTGCTAGAACGGCAAAGACATCTTAGGTTCTACGTCCAACAGACTCTTTTTAAACTTGCCCTGAATTTCGTCTAATGCTTGTTCATTGTCCGCCTCGAAACGAAACACCAACGATGGTGTTGTATTAGACGCTCTCACTAAACCCCAACCATGGGGAAAATCAACCCGCAATCCATCAATGGTTGTTACTCTGGCATCTTCAAAATCCGCACGGGAAAGCAATTTATCGATAATAGCAAAATTTTCACCTTCCTTTAATACAACATTGATTTCCGGGGTATTGATACTGTTGGGTAAATCGGCAAATACCTCGGTAGGTGATCGAGAATCTACGGAAAGAATTTCAAGCAATCGCGCCGCTGCATAGAGGGCATCGTCAAAACCAAACCAACGGTCTTTGAAAAAAATATGTCCACTCATTTCACCCGCCAGTTGAGCACCAGACTCTTGAATTTTTGCTTTGATTAGCGAATGCCCTGTTTTCCACATGACAGGTCGCCCGCCATATTTGACGATTTCACTGGCTAAGTCTCTAGTACATTTCACATCGTAGATGATATCAGCACCAGGATGCCTCGATAGCACTTCGGCGGCAAACAACATCATGAGTCGATCAGACCAAATAATATTGCCTTCGCCATCTACCACGCCAAGGCGATCTCCATCTCCATCAAAGGCAATCCCAAGATCGGCTTTTTCCTTTCGAACCGTTTGCATAAGCAACTTGAGATTTTCAGGCTTGCTAGGATCCGGATGATGATTTGGAAAGTTCCCATCAATCTCGCATAAAAGCTCGACAACATCACACCCGATCGACCGCAACAATTGTGGCGCCAAATTACCGGCCACTCCATTACCGCAATCCACAACTATTTTCATACGTCGATCGATTTGAATGTCATCGACAATGATTCCCATGTATTCGGACACTAAATCACGTGTTTCAAACCCTCCATTGCCGCTAACAAAATCTCTACATTTTATCCTTTGGTACAGTCCTTCGATCCGTTCACCGGCAAGGGTTTCACCGTTGACAACCATTTTCAAGCCATTGTATTTCTTGGGATTATGACTGCCTGTGACCATAATCCCGCTATTGCTTTCCAAGAAATGGGTCGCAAAATACAATACAGGGGTGGGCACCAACCCTATGTTGATTACATTCCGGCCACTTTCCTGCAACCCTTTCGCCAACGCTTCGCAAAGCTCTGGACTAGACAGACGCCCATCATAAGCAATGATAACGGTTTTCTCCCCACCTTTTTCAACTTCACTGCCTAATGCACGTCCAATATCTTTTACCACATTAGCTGTGAACGATTGCCCAACCACACCGCGGATATCGTAGGCACGAAATATCTGCTTTGATAGCGCCGGATTACCTTTGATTTTGGCTTTTGCACGTGCATTCGTATTCGACACGCTCGAACTGGAATTAGAACCTTTATTGTTCACCCCATCCGGTTTTTTTTCACCACCCTTAGTAATCGCCAGAATATCCTTCAACTTTAGCTGCTTCAGTTGCGAGAGCATAGTGATTACATACTCTAATTCCCTAATTTTCATCGGGTAAGCTCCATGCGCTTTCCCTGAAATTAGATCATTGACTACTTTAACAATGCTTTTTTGGTCGTGTTTAATAGACCTTATGATCCACCGAAAACCATAATTATGCAGTATTGTCAGTAGCAATATCACTCCTACAATCATCGCATAAAACAATGGTGCCCCAAATCCCATATTGGTAGGCGCCCAATACCTTATTTTCCAATCGGAATACCCAATATCAACAGAACCTGCTGGAGGGCTGCCTTTAAAATTTTTCTCACCACTAAACCCAATGCTAAGCCTACCTTGAACAAGTTCAAACGCACCACCATGGGCTTCAATTCCCGAGATAAGTCCTTCCAACTCATTCGCCGAGTAACTTGCCAATAAAATACCAATCACCCGCTCATCCTCCATAATCTTCCTGGCTATTGCCAAATGAGCATGAGGGGTTCCGAAACCGTGAAAAGCAGGCATTGGGTCAGAATCATTAGCACTTTTTACCATAACCAAATCAGCGAATCCCATATGTGGTTTTGACGTTTGATCCGGTTCTTCAATATTTACAGGTAGAACGCGCACCTTCAAAAGGCCTGGCAAAATTTGGGATGTATTCTCTGCCAACATCTGTAATTGGCCAAGGTCCTTAAAATTGTTCGAAGTCCGAGACAGTAAATCGACTCCAATCTCATTAACTGTTTTAATTTTTCGCTTTAAGTCATCTCTAACTATGGACGCAACACTTTCAGCAATAGCTTGAGAACTACCTTGCGCAGCATTTTCCATACGTTCGGAGATATTCCAATAAAGTAAACTGCCAACCAGAAAAATAACGGCAGCTGTCGTCGTAGACAGAATAGTCAGTATTGTTTTTAAACTCATGGTGTTTCGAAACTACTCGTACCTCAAGGCCTAAAAAATAGATAACCGCATAAAACAAGCTTGAAAGATATCTACATTTATTTGCCTAGTTCTCAACTGTATACCCTCTTCTATATTCTAGATTTTTTTATGTATTGAGGTACTCGATATTTTAGCCGCGGCCTGTGTGACCGAATCCACCTGCTCCACGAGGGCTGACCTTAAACTCATCAACCGTTTCAAATTCCGCTTGGATTACCGGTACAAAAACCATTTGGGCAATCCTCTCACCCACTTCAATTTTGAAAGGGTTTTGCCCCCGGTTCCAGCAGGAGATAAAAACCTGCCCCTGATAGTCGGAGTCGATCAATCCGACCAGATTACCCAGAACAATCCCATGCTTGTGACCTAAACCTGAACGGGGAATGATAACTGCCGCTACACTTTCGTCAGCAATATGAATCGCGAAGCCAGTCGGAATCAATTCTGTTTTTCCTGGCTGAAGGATTAATGTTCCATCCAAGCAGGCGCGTAAATCCAATCCCGCTGAACCCGATGTTGCATAATCGGGTAGTGGAAATTCCTTTCCTAAGCGAGAATCAAGAATTTTTAGTTGAACTTTGTTCATGGTAGCGTTCCACTATGAGCTCTAATAAGCGTTTTGCTAGGATTTGTTTGGAAGCCATCTCCAACCGATGAGTACCGCCATTCCAAAACACCGTTAGGGCATTACGGTCGTCTTCAAAACCACCTTCCCGCTGACCAACCCAATTCGCTGCAATCACATCCAAGCCTTTATTTTTAAGCTTTGCTTTTGCGAATTGCTCTAAATCATGGGTTTCCGCAGCGAAACCAACAACAAAAGGTTTATCTTCCAGTGAAGCGACAGCTGTTAAGATGTCGGGAGTTTTCTTTAAGGTTAGTACGGTCTCATCTTCCTGCTTTTTCAGTTTTTTAGATAGAAAATTGGCCGGCGAGTAATCAGCTACTGCTGCGGCACCAATGTATATGTCATGGGACCTGGCGCGTTCAAGTACAGCTTCAAACATATCCTGGGCGCATTCTACTTGTACAACTTCATCGGCCATCGGCAAATCCAGCGCCACGGGACCACTGACTAACGTAACTCGGGCACCAGCTTCCAACGCCGCATCCACAAGGGCAAAACCCATTTTCCCGGAACTGCGGTTGCTTATGTATCGCACAGGATCAATTGCCTCGCGCGTGGGGCCTGCGCTGATAAGAACCGAACACCCCTCAAGTATTTGAGGTGAGAATGTATTCTGTAACACGACACAAATTTCTTCTGGTTCCTGCATACGGCCAAAGCCTGTTTCTCCACACGCTTGCATGCCCTCATCCGGGCCTAAGAGGATAATCCCACGCTGCTTAAGCGTTTCGATATTATCCTGATTAGCCGGATTATGCCACATGGCTTGGTTCATCGCGGGTGCAAGCATGATGGGTGCATTGGCCGCCAAGCACAAAGTAGATAGCAGATCATCCGCGATTCCTATACGAATTTTGGCAATAAAATCAGCTGTTGCAGGCGTCACAAGAATACGATCCGCCCAACGGGCAAGGTTGATATGTCCCATCGCAGCTTCCTGTTCGGAATCGAGCAAGTCCGTATATACAGCATTACCCGACAGAGCCTGAAAAGTAAGAGGCCCCACAAATTGAGTAGCCGCATGAGTCATAACTACCCGAATATTGGCACCCTGTTTACGTAACAACCGAACCAGCTCGGCGGCCTTATAAGCCGCAATCCCACCACTTACGCCCAAAAGGATATTTCTACCCGTCAATTTCCCCATAGATGAATTATGGCAAGTTATTGTAGTCTCTTCTATTCTTTATTATCCGGGCTTACATTCTGCTATGACCTAAATCCATAACTTAAATGCAATTAGCAGAGCGCAAGATATTGATTTAACAGAGGATCAAAAGCTTGCCTCCGGTGCCATAGCAAAGCCACTGATTCAGGTATAATTCAAGCTATAGATCATGCCCATTCCCGATTGGCCAGCAGACGAAAGACCGCGCGAAAAACTACTTAAACGGGGCCCGCAATCATTGTCCGACGCTGAATTGCTAGCAATTTTCCTTCGAACCGGCGTCAAAGGCAAAACCGCTGTCGATCTAGCGCGTGAACTTTTGACCGAATTTGGTTCACTACGTAAACTGCTCGAAGCCGACATGAAACAGTTTTGTCAAGGTCATGGACTAGGCACCGCTAAGTTTACACTTTTGCAGGCCACACTGGAAATGGCTAAACGACATCTGCAAGAATCATTAAAGCGTGGCGCTGCATTAACCAGTCCCGAAAATACTCGCGATTTTCTAACCACTCGATTAAGGTCATACCAGCACGAAGTATTCGCCTGCCTTTTCCTGGACAACCAACACCAAATTATTGAATTTGAGGAACTGTTCACGGGAACTATTGATGGCGCCAGTATCTATCCCCGAGAAGTTGTGAAAAAAGCTCTATCCCATAGCGCTGCTGCAGTCATATTCGCCCACAACCATCCCTCCGGAATAACCCATCCCAGTCAAGCCGATAAGCAGATCACCGAAAAGCTAAAACAAGCGCTCGCATTACTCGATATCCGTGTTTTAGATCATTTCGTGATTGGCGATGGAAAGGCCTATTCTTTTGCGGAACACGGCCACATCTGAGGAACAGTTGCCAATCGCTATAAAGTAGGACAAGGTTCAAGGCTCCAAAACCCGTTCTGCGACAGCAAGCACTCTAATCTCGAACAGACTCCTAGTTTCCCCCGTCATTCATCAACTTCTCCATCAATTTTTTTAATGCCTTGCCCCGGTGGCTTAGGCGGTTTTTTATTTCAGGCTCCAACAGGGCCGATGAGCAATTCTTTTCTGGTACAAAAAAAATCGGATCATACCCAAATCCGTTCACACCAATCGGCTCATGTAGAATGACACCTTCCCATACCCCTTGCGCGATTATCGGGCAAGGATCACTCGCAGTACGCATATATATCAACACGCAATGAAAGCGTGCAGTCCGATCCTTATCAGGGACACCAACAAGTTCCTCTAGAAGTTTTTCCAAGTTGTCCCAATCGCTTGCATTTTCACCAGCATAGCGAGCGGATATAACGCCAGGCGCGCCGCCCAAGGCGTCTACTTCGATACCTGAATCGTCAGCAATGGCAGAAAGACCACTGAAGTGACAAGCATTTCTAGCCTTCAAAATGGCGTTTTCTACAAAAGTAAAGCCTGTCTCCTCTACCTCGGGGACATTAAAATCAGACTGAGGAACAATAATTTTGTCTTCTAATAAGGCCTGTATTTCCCTAATCTTAGCGACATTGCCACTGGCAAGAAGGATCTTTTCTGTCACAACCCCAATGCAGTGCGCTGTTTTTCCTGCAATTCATCGATCCCTTTAGAAGCTAATGAAAGCATGACTTCCAATTCATCTTTTCGAAATGCATGACCCTCCGCAGTGCCTTGTACTTCAATGTAAGCGCCGGCATCGTTCATAACAACGTTCATATCTGTTTCCGCATCTGAATCCTCTTGATAATCAAGATCCAATACGGGTACTCCTTTATAGATGCCAACAGATACTGAAGCAATCTGTCCGTGGATAGGATTTCCAGTGATTTTTTTTGTCGTCCGCAGGTGTTCCACAGCCAAGGAAAGAGCTACAAACCCCCCGGTAATCGAAGCCGTTCGAGTACCTCCGTCAGCTTGTATAACATCACAATCAATGGTCACAGTGTGTTCACCCAAAGCCTTAAGATCAACAGCCGCTCGCAACGATCGCCCGATCAACCTTTGGATTTCCAAAGTACGACCACCTTGGCGTCCTCGAGCAGCCTCGCGGCCCATTCGTTCGTTTGTTGAGCGAGGTAGCATTCCATATTCGGCTGTAATCCATCCACTACCCGTGCCTTTCAAAAACCTTGGAACACGCTTTTCCATACTGGCATTGCAAATCACCCGAGTGTCCCCGTATTCGATAAGTACAGACCCCTCAGCATGCTTGGTATACCCACACGTTATGGAAACTTGCCTCAAGTCATCAGGTTGACGTCCGCTTGGTCTCATATTCTCCCCGGATTTACGAAAAAAGGGGGAGTATACACAATGTTTTATGACCGTGCGCATGCAGAATCGAAGCTATACAAAAATTATTGTATTGGATCATTCAACAACCTACCTTTACCCTCACTTTCTTAGAGACGATCCGTAAGCATACACCTAGCTCGACCCCTGATCACTACACTAAAATACCACTTAATTTGTGGATCGATATACTAGCAATCAAAGTTTGATTCATGGTAGTTTAGGGCACTATCCGAGTAAAACAAATTCACCAAGAAACTAAAAAGGATCTTCAGATGTCCCCTGATATATTAATTACCGTTGCTGTTACAACTGTTATTCAATCGATTTTCGGTGTTGGTGTTTTATTATTCGGCACGCCCTTATTGCTGATTTTAGGGTATGACTTTATCCAAGCTTTATGCATTCTACTACCGATTTCTTTGACGATAAACGTATTGCAGATCGCTCAGCATTACGAGCATATCGACACTGATTTTTATAGAAAAATACTTGTTTTCACCATACCATTCGTGGTGCTTTTTCTTTTCATCGTTTCCAGTGCAAGCATCAATATCGGCATAATAATTGGGATCTTTTTGTTATTGGTGGCCATCAAGAATTATTCCCCGCAAGTAGAACAAGCCGTCGAATCTCTGGTTGAATATGAAACATTGTATCTCATCGTCATGGGCATTATTCATGGCCTGACTAATCTGGGTGGTTCCTTACTAACTGCAATCGTTCATAGCAAAAACTATGAAAAACATAAGACACGTGTAACCATTGCAATTGCCTATGCTACATTTGCACTCTTTCAGCTGCTAACTCTTTGGTTTAGCGCTGCGGCCAGCGCGATCCACTACTCCGAAATTGGAATCTATTGGGGATTTGCCTTAATGATGTATATCTTCTCCGAGGAAACTTTTTATGTGGGCATCAATAACGAAAAATACACCAAGATATTCGCCGTATTCTTGTTTGTTTCGGGTATCTTGCTAATTGGGAAATCGGTTTAGACAAAATAATTTCTTAGCACCTTCAAATACGCATAGATACCATCAGATAACAACGAATAATCGCAAATAGCATAAAGCAACACCAATCAATTGGCGAATCGTCTTTCAAGATATAGCAGCCTAACAAGCTGGTGTTTCGAATATCGTGTAACGATGTGTATTTAAACTAATATGGCGACTGGAGGCTTCCAAAAAAGTTATACGTCTACTGTAGGGCTGAGCTATTCTTAGGTAGCCATCTCGGTTAGAAAATTGTAAAAAAATCAAGGTTGGTAACCGCAATAGCGACTATCGGTATAGTAACCACCTACCTTCAAACATACTTCGTGACCAATTTCGTCTCGTGGTATAGCCTCACAATTTTCTCTGATATTTCTTGCCAAATCACAAAAATAATCCTGTTTTCTGATTATCTCATCATCAAAAAATGCGATTTCTTCTGGATGTGAAGTATTTGCGACACCATTTTGAGTTCGTTTGTTAACGGCTCCGGACCCTGTGGGTTTCATTTTATTCTTCGTCGATGACATCTCAGATAGGGTATTATTTGCATGAAATTCTGAATCACTCCAATCTAGAAAGCTAATAATAGCAGCTATTCCAAATATCACAATTATGTATTTAATTTTTAATTTGATCATCCACTATACTCCATTTCACATCGATCCCATTTAAGCTCAAACCCTACAGTATCACCTTAGTTCTTCCTACACACGTTTTGATCCCTACACTAAACTTCTACAACAATGATTCTTAAAATATTGAGTGAGAACAACAAAAACATTCATCTTGGTTATCCATATCCTTCCTTTTCTGAATTTTATAATCTTCCAAATCAAATAAACAATTACTACTTACTTGGAAAACCGTGGCCACTGAGTTTCGGTCCATTTGCATATCTAAAGCCAATTTAGCTGCATCCTCAGGTGTCTCGGCTTCTATCTCTATTTCCCATTTAACATGGTGTAACTTTATGCTTTTTTTATTCATCTTAACAACCTCTATTTCAGTAGTTAATTTACTATTTGATTCTATAAAAGGGACGATAACTTTTTACCTTTTTAGTATCTATTTTTGTATAACCAGTTCATGACATTCACATCCCTTTATAGTTTAGATTCGTAGACCTACTCTCACTATTGTCTTTCTGAGCGCAAAAATTTTTAGTCTATCGGGATTAGTTTCCATTACATGAAATTGGAGCGTTTTCGATCGCACTTTCAATTGATGACGTAGTTGTTTCTACGCGGATCGTACACGGAACCAATGCCCGGTCCATTTTTTTCGCTAGATCTAGACCACCAGTATTATCTAAACTAACAAAAGCAATCAGATCATTCGTAGTGCCATTCATAATTTCGACTTGAGCGTTTGGAATTTCCATTTTCCCAACCACATGCAATTCACCTGTTGCCAAGATCCACTCGGCTTTGGTTAGCAAAAATGCCCCACTATTGCCGAAAGGGCCGGAGGACACAACTAAATCCATAGCATCCCCCATCATAGACTGAGTTCCTCCAACAGGATTTTGGCTGATCACAATACCCATCGGTACCGTATCACTATTTATGACCTTCACTAACCCTAACGTCATACCCGTATTAAAGCTTGATAACTCGGCCGATACCTGATCAAGGCCCAGAACATCGGGCACTAAAATCACTTCATTCAGGATAGTTTCTGTCACCTGCCATGTAAAACCAATACTTGCCGACATTACCGGTATTCCATCATCTGAAACTGAAAGTATCACCGGATAATCACCGATTCCGTTGGCATCGATGGCGCCACTAATGTTTCCGCTCACCGGATCAGCTATCAGTCCGGGTGGTAGGCCTTGGGCCACATAGTTCAGGTTATCACCATCCTGATCGATTGCTATTACCTGAAGTAAGATAGGTTCACCCTTTACGCTGACTTGAAGACCCGGATTAATCAGCGTAGGTGCACTATTGGAGTCTGTGATTTGCCAACTGAATCCAACACTACTGTACAACATTGGTGTACCTGTATCTGTAGTAATTACTGTCACAATATGTGATCCAGCCGCTGTTGGACCTACAGTTCCACTGATTTGACCAGTTAACGAATTAATAGTCAGTCCTTCCGGCAACCCTTCTGCTGTAAAACTCAAAGCATCGGAATCTGGATCACTTGCTAATATCTGGAGATTGACTGTCTCTCCCTCTACATTGAACTGTGCAATCGGACTGGATATCGAAGGACTACGATTTATGTTAGTTATTTCCCAATTAAATAAAGCTTCAGTCGCTAGCTTCGGGATACCATCATCGGTGGCTGTCACCACAATGGAATAACTGCCCGCAGCTATAGGGTCAACAGTACCGCTAATTTGCCCACTTACTTGATCAATTGCCAACCCATCAGGTAAACCAAGAACCGAATAGCTCAAACCATCACCGTCTGAATCGGCGGCTAAAAGCTGGAGCAAAATAACTTCACCCTCTGTGCTAACCTGTGCTCCAGGATTCGTTAATATCGGAGCACGGTTGACGTCAGCAATCTGCCAATTAAACGCAGCATCAGTCGATAATGCTGGGAGGTTATTATCGATTGCCGTCACCGTCACTAAATACATACCCCCCGCAACAGGATCGACTGTACCAGCAATTTGTCCTGTTAATGGGTCGATTCTAAGACCACTCGGCAGTCCCTGAGCGACAAAACTTAAGGTATCGCCATCAATATCATTGGCGACTATCTGAAGATTAATAACCTCACCCTCAACATTTGTCTGTGCACCCGGATTTGTGACAGTTGGCAGGTGATTGGTATCGGTCACCTGCCAATTAAATGTAACATCGGTTGATAACGCTGGAACAACATCATCCGTTGCTGTCACCGTGACGGCATACATTCCCCCAGCGATAGGGTCAATGGTACCCGTAATATGTCC
>Ga0114933_10003609_pt1 | contig 14985 bp, 10 predicted proteins | sample 4SBtaG_FD_89691 | JGI IMG/M metagenome (GOLD analysis project Ga0114933, IMG submission 89691) | Deep subsurface microbial communities from Kolumbo volcano to uncover new lineages of life (NeLLi) - 4SBTROV12_W25 metaG | ecosystem: Environmental > Aquatic > Marine > Volcanic | place: Kolumbo... | reverse complement strand
GTCACCGACATAATGCTCTCTATCCGCGAGTGCGACTTTGATGACTTCCGTGACAATATGAATGTAATCGGCAGAATTATGTCCTAAATCTGCTAGTTTTGTATTTCGCAATAAACTCCACATTTCCGCCAAGCTAACTCCTTGGCACCAAGATCCACATGTGAATAGTTTTGTGCCATACCGAGTTACCTCAATCGGCGGCTCAAGCGTCACCCTAAAGTTTGCTAGATCTTCCTGAGTTATCCACCCTCCATTTTTGTTATGAAAGTGGGAGATAGCCGACGCGATGTCTCCTTTATAGAAGGCTTTCCTTGCAGCATCAATTTTTTCATCCCTAGAACCCCTCGCTGAACTTTCTTGGTCGGCCATATACTTTAATGCTCTAGCAAGATTTGATTGAATAAATAAATCACCAACTTCTGGTGGCCGGCCGTTTGGTAAATAGATTTCTTGATTTGAGGGCCACTTTTTATATTTGGCTTCATTTTCTTTTATGGTTTGCGCCATTAACTCATGCATAATAAAGCCTTTTTCCGCTGCATTTATGGCACCGGTCGCGACTTCTTTAAAAGACATAGTGCCAAAATGCTCAAGTGCTGTAAGAAAAGCATCTGGCGCGCCAGGAATTATCGATCTTGAGATCCCTTCTGGCACGTGGCCTTCGAATTCTTCAATGAAACGATTTATGTCTGTTGCTATGGGCCAGCGTCCGACGCCGCTGACGGTTACAACTTGTTGTGTTTGCGGGAGACGTACCATTATAGGAGCGACGCCAGCAAAGTTTACAAGATCGCTTTGGACGACTCCCAGAACCATAGCACCTGCAATTGCAGCGTCCACCGCATTTCCTCCAGCTTCGAGAATAGAAAGACTGGTCTGTGTCGCCAGAGGGTGGCCCCCCGAGGCCATATATTGATGACCTTGTGCCATTAACCGTGTTTTATTCATATTGTGATCCTGCGAATGTTTTTTATTACTTGGAAAATTTAAAGACTGGGTCCATTGTACTTGATGGTAATTCATTTGTTGCCAGAAATGGAAGATTAGATGATAGAAAAACGCGAAATACCAGAAGACATAGTAGCTCTGGTAGGTCCAAAAAAGACTATGGAAGCAAGGAATAAGGCTTCTGATATGGCAAGTAAGCTTGACAGAAATAACAGATGGTCACAGGAACCCTCGCATGTCTTTAGAGCGATAACGTGGTCGGGTAAGCCATGACAGAATTACATTGGCTAAGTGCCTCGGAAGCAGCACAACTTATTAAATCTAAAAAATTATCTCCGGTTGAACTAACAGATGCTCTTGCTAAGCGAATAGACAAATACGACAAGTACTTCAATGCTTTTATAAGTTTCAGGCCAGAACAAGCATTGATAGAAGCTAAGCAAGCAGAGGAAAAAGTCATGCGAGGAGAACCCCTGGGTCCTCTGCACGGTGTACCGTTTGGTTTAAAAGATATAATAGATGCGGAAGGATGGCCTACAACGGCCCACTCTAAATTGTTAAGAGATAATGTGCCTGGAGCGGATGCCTTCGTGACTTCTAAGCTTAAGGAAGCGGGTGCTATTCTTTTGGGTAAGCTTTCCACGCATGAATTTGCATTAGGGGGGCCGTCCTTTGATCTGCCATGGCCACCGGCTCGTAATGCGTGGAATAGACGTTATTTTCCCGGTGGTTCCTCCAGTGGTTCAGGTGCATCTGTTGCGGCGGGATTTCTTACCTTAGCATTAGGGTCGGATACTGGCGGGTCCGTTCGTAATCCCGCTTCTATGAATGGACTATTTGGTATAAAAGCCACGTACGGTCGCGTCAGTCGCTCTGGCGTTATTCCATTATCTTTTTCCTTGGACCACGTGGGACCCTTAACTAGGACAACTCATGATAATGCACTTGAATTATCAATTATATCAGGATGGGATAAAAATGATCCTGCCAGTGCAGATATTGCCATTCCAGATTTTAGCCAGGATTTAAATAAGGGAATTTCGGGACTAAAAATAGGCCTTATTAGGCACTTTTACACTAATGATATGGTCGCTAGTGATGAGATGGTAACTGCTTTGGACGACGCAGTAAGCATTTTAGAGAAATGCGGTGCAATAGTGGAAGAAGTATCGACGCGACCTTTGCAGGAGTTCGCTGCCTGCAACAGGGTAATTTTACTTTCGGAAGCATGCTCTATACATAACGATTGGCTAAAAACCAGAACAGAGGACTATGGTGAATCGCTTTTAAGCCGATTGCTGCCGGGAACAGCACTAACCGCGGTCGACTACGTGGATGCAATACGGACCAGGGCAAGATTTGCTCAAGAGTTCAATGAAATTTTTCAAAACTTTGATGCGATCGTAACTGTGAATAATATGGAAGCGGCGTTTCCAATGGAGGATCCCGTTCTGTGCGAAAAATTTTACCCAAGGCAAGCAAGAACGCCATTTAACGTTACGGGAAATCCAGCTTTAGCCATACCTATCGGTTTCAACGAAGAAGGTCTGCCTTTATCGATGCAAGTAGTAACACCTCAATTTGATGAAACAATGGCTTATCGCGTAGCGGCTAGTTTTGAAAGTCAGACGGAATGGACCAGGCATCATCCAAATTTGGATGAAACGTCTGCCTATTAGTTTAAAAAATACAAAATTTTCATAATATCAGCAACCGATTCGGTTCCATTGCTCCTCTCAGAACGCAATCACATCGGTATAAAAGCTAAAGCATCACCCAAACCGTTTAAGCCACTTGAAGAAACCATTGATAAGGTTACTCTTGTGGGGATGGCAATTGTGTTTTCTGGCGTGAAATATCGGCACGGTTTTATGGTAGATCAAAATAAATTAATAGACAAAGTCCCTCTAAATGACGAAACGGACACGCATAAAATAGCATCAATACTTGCAGCTGAAGTGGAACCGGGCGATGTACTCTGTCTATACGGTGATCTAGGAGTTGGTAAGACCAGCTTTGCGCGAGCGTTTATAAGGACCTTGACATCAGGAGATGAGATAGTACCAAGCCCAACTTATACAATTATTCAAAATTATTATGTGAAAAGAAATAACGTAAACTTAGAAATTCTCCACGCAGATCTATATCGCATATCATGCGAAACCGAAATTTCCGAACTTGGACTAGATGAAGCCTTCTTAAGGGGAATTTCTTTGATAGAATGGCCCGAAATAGCCAGATCTTTGTTGCCGCAGAATAGATTGGAAGTCCATATCCGGTTTGGCAAAGGGATTAGCGAACGTTGCATGGAACTGTTCGGTCCGGATCGTTGGTTGTCGATTAGACGCTCTATAGCGAGTTTGTCAAAATAATGGGAATTTTAAAATCAAATAAAGAAACTAGGCACTCACTTTTATTAAAATTTCTCGAACAGCATAATATTAATCACCGCAACCTGCTGCCGTTGGCAGACGACTGCTCATTTAGAAGATACTTTAGGGTTAGAAAAAAAAATAAAGACTTAGTTATCATGGATGCTCCCCCAGACAAGGAGGAAGTAATTCCATTTATTCAAATGTCGGAGCTCTTGAATACTTGTGGCTTTAGTGCGCCAAAAATTTTTGATAAGGATGTGAAGAATGGTTTTTTGTTGCTAGAGGACTTTGGCGATAAAACGTATACCACCGCGCTCAATGATTTATCAAAAGAAATTGACCTCTACGAAACGGCCGTAGATGTTTTGATTGAGATATACAAATTAAAAAATTTTGACCATGCGATACGGTTACCTTCTTACGATCAAAAAAAATTACAAAGTGAGGCTTTGCTATTCATAGAGTGGTATCTGGAACAGCGACTGCAATTAGACATTTCTCAACAAGAAAGAGAACATTTTATGGAAGCGTGGATAGATTGTTTTAGGCAGAATGAATCCGTCAAGTCAGTGCTAGTGCTTCGTGACTATCATGTAGATAATCTAATGGTGCTATCCAAAAGGACGGGTGTTCGACAATGTGGCCTCCTCGATTTCCAGGACGCAGTAATAGGACCGGCTAGCTACGATCTAGTCTCCTTACTACAAGACTCACGTCGAGATATAAATGACGAGACAACATCGTTGATGCTCGATAAATACCTTGAAGGTATTGGCGGATTAGATAATAGAGATAACTTCATGAAGTCTTATTATACCCTAGGAACTCAGCGTGCACTCAAAGTTTTTGGCATCTTCACGCGGCAAGATATTTTGTACGGAAATAGCAAGTATCTTATCCATATACCACGGCTCTGGAGGTATACTTTGGCTAACGTAGAATTTGAAGGACTCGAGTCAATTCGCGCTTGGATAAATAAAAATGTACCAAAGACTTTTATAGATAAAGAAACAAAGATAATCGAAAATTTATAATGTTTATTAAACACCTCCCTTCATTGCCTTTAGATATACCCAAGACTGCTATGATATTGGCTGCAGGTCATGGAAAACGAATGTTGCCTTTGACCGAAAGGATACCAAAGCCGATGTTAGTGATTGTCGGTAAAACGATACTGGACCGCACAATTGACAACTTATTCGCTGTTGGAGTTGATAAGATTGTGATTAATGTTTCACATCTAGCATCAGTCATTATTGAGCACCTAAGGAGTAGAGAAGATAATAGAATTATCTTTTCAGAAGAAGACATACCTTTAGAGACGGGTGGTGGGGTAATTAATGCACTGCCCAAGTTGGGTAATGAACCCTTTTTTATAATTAACGGCGACAGTGTCTGGGTTGATGGAATGAAAAATACTCTTCTGCGTCTTGCAGAAAAGTGGAGTCCAAACAACATGGATGCTTTATTGATGTTAGCTGCTACTGCTAAAACGCTAAATTTTGATGGACTTGGTGATTTCTTCATGGACCAAAATGGGTTCCTAAAAAGGAGAAAAGAAAAAACTATTTCACCTTACGCCTACATGGGACTATCGATAATTAATCCTGTTTCTCTTGGAAATGCTCCTAATGGTGCCTTCTCATTAAATTGGCTTTATGACAAAGCAATTAAGAGTCAGCGGTTAGCAGGAATTATTCATGATGGCCTATGGTACCATATCAGCACACCCGGTGATCTTGAGTTTGCTAGAGTGCGTTTTGCTGGCGGACATTTGAAAAATGCTTCCTTCTTTTGAGGTCAATCATGGCTAGGACAAAGGTCTTTACGATTGATTCAAACTTTTCTTTTCTTGACGTATTAGCGACAGGTTTTCTAAAGAAAATAAAGTTTAATCGGGATGTACTTGCTCAAAGTATTTTCTTTTTACCAACACAACGCTCAGCTGCTAATTTTGCAAGATGCATTACAAACCTATTTGGCAATAAGACCGTACTTTTACCTACTATACGACCCCTTGGGGATATCATGGACGAAGAACTTTTTTTCGAAAACTATGATGATCGCCCAAATTTGGAGGCTATTAACCAAAAAAAAGTCATTTCACGACTTAGACGGCGATTACTTCTAACTCAATTGGTTGAACGATTTATCAACCCAAATGGCAGAGGGTCTAGTGATAAAGAAAATTTAGGAAATAATTACGCTGGCTCCGTTAGGCTGGCAAACTCATTAGCAGCAATACTTGACCGAATGCAGATTGAACAAGTTTCGCTAGATAAACTAGAGAATTTTGTGCCCGAAGAGCATGCAATGCACTGGCAAACTACACTCAAATTTCTGAAGTTATTGATCGAGTACTGGCCTAAAATTCTCGAAGAAGAAAATCTTGTTGACCCTGCCACTTATACAAATATTCAACTGCAGTATCTTGCGGAAAAATGGAAATCCTCCAAGTCGGAGCAGTATATTACGATAGCAGGTTCTACGGGTAGTATGCCCGCTACAGCTGAGCTAATAAAAGTTGTGGCCTCTCTGAAAAACGGTGCAGTGGTGCTGCCTGGATTGGATCAAAGAGAAGATGAAGCATTTAAGAACCTTGTAGTTGAGGATCCAACACACCCTCAACATATGATGTACAGCCTGCTAGACAAACTAAAAGTTTCACCAACGGATGTAAAGAAGTGGGTCCCGGTAACATCCTCCGCGGTGAAACCAAAATCTCCAGATGGCCGTGTTAAATTGATTTCAGATTCACTGCTACCCCCTGCTTTGTCAGACCGTTGGCGATTGGTAACCAAAAAAGGTGTTCATCAGAGAGACCTAGAGAATATAATTATTATTGAAACGGAAGATCAGAGAGCTGAAGCTGAAACCATTGCTCTAATAATGCGCGAAACGCTGGAGCAAAAGGGGCGCTCAGTTGCTCTTCTAACAAGTGATAGAAATCTTGCGAGACAAGTAACGTCAGCCGCATCGCGCTGGAAGCTTAATATTTATGATTCTGCAGGATACCCATTTATTAATAATACTTATATAAATTTTTGGTGTTTGGTTGGCGAAATGGTGATTAATCAAATGGCACCAATATCGCTGCTTTCAACCTTCAAACACCCTCTGGCGAATGGCGGGTTGCCAAAGGCAGAATTTCAAAAAAAAGTAGGGCAGCTTGAACTAGGATTTTTGAGGGGAGAAAGGCCCGAGCCTGGAATTGATGGCTTGTTAGACGTTGTAAATAGAAGACGTCGCCCCGATAAAAATCAAAAAAATAAAAAAGGGGTTTTGGACACTGATTGTATTGAAAATTTATACGCTTGGTTGTCCGAGTTAGCTCCTGAAATCAGAAATTTTGAAGTAGCTCTTGCCAGCAGGTCAAAGACCCTTCAGGAAATGTTATCACTGCATTTGGCGCTGGTCGAAAAGCTAAGTGGTCCCATCGAGTTTAATGGAGAAATAAGGGAAACTAATAATCAAATCTTGGAAATTTTGAATGATTTTTATAGAAATAGCCGAGATTTCCAAAAGATTGACGGTACATCATATATCTCGCTATTCGAAAATGCTTTATCTGACTTCGTGATTAGAGAAAAATATCAAGAAAAACCTAAGTTAGCGATATTGGGACCGCTTGAAGGACGTCTCTCTGAATTTGACCGTATCATCATTGGGGGCTTGAATGAAGGTAGTTGGCCACCGGATATTAAGCCTGATCCATGGCTGGGCAGAAGCATGCAGGAAGAGCTGGGCTTGATGGATTCGTCTAGACGAATTGGCCAATCAGCCCACGACTTCTTACAAGCTTTTTGCGCGCCTGAGATATTTTTAACGCGACCCCGATACCAAGCGAATAGTCCAACTACTCCATCCCGCTGGCTATTGCGCCTTTCGGCAATATTCCGTGCTATTGACCAAGATGCCATAATAAAAGATCGCGGTCAGAGATGGCAGGATTGGCAAAAACTTTTGGATGAGCCTAAACCGGCGGACTACGTCAATATAGTTGCACCAAAACCGAAACCGAGCAGAGAAAAAAGGCCTCGTTCCTTCTCCGTTACGGAGGTCGGAATTTGGCTTCGCAATCCCTATGCAATTTATGCGAAGAAAATCCTAGAGCTAGAGCCATTAGATCCAATTGACCAAATGCCGTCACCAGCAGATCGTGGTGATTTTATACATCAGACCCTCGAAACTGTTGTTTCTGCAGGCATCCCAGAAAATCATGAAGAGGCCGTCGCGTTATTGATTGAAAAGGGTAGAGAAATTTTTGACAGAGCCCTTGAAAAACCAATTGTATGGGCATTTTGGTGGCCAAGATTTAAGCGAATAGCTGAGTGGTTTGTGCGACATGAAGCGGAAGAGCGGGAAAACCTATTAGCGTCGTATACCGAAAAGAGAGGTGTGTGGAAATTTGTTTTGAAAGAAAGGCCGATGCAGCTGCGGGCGACCGCTGACCGGATAGACAGAATGAAAAATGATAAATGGTCTATTATTGATTACAAGACTGGAGCAATACCATCTAAGCGTGAGGTAGAGGGAGGCTTAGCGCCTCAATTACCACTCGAAGCTCTAATTTTAGCTAAAGGGGGGTTTAAAGACCTTCCAGCGATCGAGTGTGGCCAGCTACAGTATTATCATCTGACGGGGGGTATAGCTCCAGGGAAGGTTCACTCGTTCAATCCGAGCACCTTAATTTTACAGACGGAAAGAGGATTATTGAAATTATTAAATGATTTCGATAACTCAGAAATGCCTTATTTATATGCTCCGGACTACAGCACGGCACCTATTTTCGATGATTATGGGCATCTAGCACGGGTCAAGGAATGGAGTTAATTACATGAGTTTAGAGCAACAGCATGAAGCATCCGATCCTGGAGTTTCTGTTTGGGTGGATGCTTCTGCCGGGGCTGGAAAAACAAAAATTTTAACCGACCGCGTGTTACGTTTATTATTAACAGGGATCCCACCTGAACGGATCTTGTGCTTGACCTTTACTAAGGCAGCGGCAGCGGAAATGGCTGGCCGTATTACTTCGCGTTTATCCGAATGGTCACTTATCGACGACCGGAACCTTTCCGATGATCTGTTTAGTTTATCTGGCCAGCAAGCAAATCAAAAAGAAATGGAACGTGCCCGGGGGCTATTTGCCCTTGTTGTCGATTCAACGGAAAAATTGCAAGTGGAAACTATTCACGGGTTTTGTCAGTCTTTACTTAGACGTTTCCCGTTAGAGGCCAAACTATCACCTCAATTTGACGTAATAGATGATGCTATTTCAAAAGAATACCTAAAGGTAGCCCGCGAGTTAATTACACGAAAAGCTATATCTGAACAAGATGGCCCATTTGCTATGGCCTTTGTTGAAATAGCAGAAAGAATTAACGAAGGTGAGTTGTCAAGCTTATTAGAAGAAATAGTCGGAGAGCATTCGAGATGTGACGAAATTTTCAAACAATTCGCCAATGAAGATTTTTTAGGGAATGTCATTCGAGCTGAATTAAATATTCATTCCGACGAAACAGAACTGACAATTATCGAAGAATTAGCAAATTATGACGAAAAAAGGCGTTCTGAATTAGAAAAGGCGGTATTAATTCTGATGTCGGGGAACCAGACGGATAGGAATACGTGCAATAGAATTTCAAAATGGCTTGAGACTGAAAACGTGAGTAGAGCTTGCCTCGACGACTACAAATTAGCTTTCTTAACACAAAGGGGTACCATCCGAACTAACTTAGCTTCAGCAGGAATCTCTCGAGCGCATTCTAGCCTTGAAGGAATTCTTAAAACTGAAGCAAATCGTCTTCTCGCAACTGACGATAAGCTAAAATCCTTAGATCTGGTATTGAGAAATGAAAAACTAGCGTTCTTAGTGAAAGATGTATTGCGACTTTATATTGAAAATAAAAAGAATAATGCGGTAGTCGACTACGATGATCTCATACGCTTTGCGAATAGGTTAATTACTCAGGAGGAAATATCCCCTTGGATCTTATATAAATTAGACGGAGGAATCGATCATCTATTGGTCGACGAAGCACAAGACACAAACGCAGATCAGTGGAGAATTGTCGAAACTTTAGTGAAAGAATTTTTCACCGAACAAAATGGGATTGGAAATATCGGTCCTAGAACTTTGTTTGTAGTAGGTGATCCAAAGCAATCTATTTTTAGTTTTCAGGGAGCCGACCCTAAGCTGTTTAAAATGAAACAACAATCTCTGAAAGAGAGTTTTCAATTAGCAAAAAAAACATGGCGGGAAGTGAGGTTTGATATCTCATATCGATCAAGCGCGGCTATTCTCAAAGCAGTAGACACCGTTTTTCAGGCAGAGGGTTCAGAATTTTCTTCTATTGAACATCTTCCATTTCGCTCTGGTCAGGCGGGTTTAGTCGAAATATGGCCACCTGAAGAACCAATTGAAAAAACCCCCAGAGACTTCTGGTCGATACCTCGGGAGCAAATTTCTTTCGATGGAGCAAGTGCACGGTTAGCCCAAAAGATAGCCTCAACAATTTTAAACTCGATCAAGAATGGTGAAATACTTGAAAGCAGAGGGCGAGCAATAGAGCCCGGTGATATAATGATTTTACTCAGGCAACGTAGCCACTTTATGGAAGAGCTGGTTAAAGCTTTAAAACAAAATTCAGTTCCTGTTACGGGCGTTGATCGTATGACTTTGACCGATCAATTGGCTGTCATGGACCTAATAGCTTTTGGTAAATTTTTGCTACTTCCTGAAGATGATTTAAATCTAGCAATCCTATTAAAAAGCCCTCTTTTGGAAATAAATGAAGACGAATTATTGGAGCTCTGCTGGGATAGAGACGGGCGTATCCTTTGGGACGTGTTGTGTGAGAAATCGACTCATAACATCAAGTTTTTAGAAACGTCTGATTGGTTGAAATACTGGCTAGGAAGAGCTAACCAGTTATCAACCTTTGAGCTTTTCTCCGAGTTATTAAGTACGGGAGGGCGCAGGAAACTTATAGAACGAATAGGGGAAGAAGCGAGCGACCCAATTGATCAGTTTTTAACTCAAATTCTTGAGTATGACCGTACACATATACCGACACTGCAAGGTTTTTTGGACTGGTTAACAAATAGTGATTTCGAAATTAAGCGCGATCTGGGATCCGGGGGTTCTAACAAAGTTCGTATTTTGACAGTCCATGGGGCTAAAGGACTTCAGGCGCCAATTGTCTTTATGCCAGATACAATTAGTAAGCCAAATCAATCCCCAAAAGTTGTTTGGGCTGAAAGAGGTAACAACCAAGAATTGCCACTTTGGTCACCCAGTCTACAAACGAGCCCTCAAATAATTAAGGATTTACGAGAAGTTGAATCAGAGATTAGAAAAAAAGAGTACTTTCGGCTTCTTTATGTGGCAATGACACGGGCGGAAGACCGTCTTTATATAGGAGGCTGGGGCACTCTCCCTAGGGATGAAGAGTCCACCTGGTATGGAAAAATTAAAAATCGGCTAAAGCCAATAGCTCAAGACAAAAACGGTGTATTAAGAATCTTTGCTGAGCAGACGTTGTCACCCGATAAAATGGAAAGCGGGCCCAAAAGAAAGAAGAAGATTAAAAAATTACCTGAATGGGCTTTGACAGCACCAAGAGGAACAACTTTTGAGACAGAGCGCCTGATACCGTCTGACTCAAGCAAAAAAGCAAATAATCAATCTATATTCACTCATGAAAAATCAGATAAATTTGCAAGAGGACGAGTTATCCATTCCCTCTTGCAAATGTTGCCTAATTATCCGAAAGAAAAGCAATGGAGTGTAGCCAGAAAATATTTGCATAAAGAACACTCCGACATCGGCATAGAAAAACAGGATGAGCATATAATAACCGCATTGAATGTAATAAACTCTCCTTGCCTCCATGAAATTTTTTCCAGAAATGCGTTCGTTGAGGCGCCTTTAAACGGCATATTAAATAAGAATGGAAGAGAGGTAGAAGTAATGGGGAGGGTGGACCGTTTGATTGTTTTGGAGAAAGAAATTATTATTGCGGATTTTAAAACCAATAAGCGACCGCCAGCTAATTTTGACGATATTCCCCAAGCTTACAAGGAGCAAATGTGCATTTATTATGAACTAATTAAAAACATTTATCCTAAACATTTAATTCGCTCAATGCTGATTTGGACCGAAGGACCTAAAATTATCGAGTTTCCAGATGCTTATTTAAGTAAGGAATAAAATTATTTTAATTTAAATTTAAAAAAATCATGCTTCATGATAACCTTAGCGACGAAGTAGATAAAATCTCAGGACTAGATAAAAAACTAGAAAGTGGAAGGTTACCATGGCAATATTACAGGTTACAGATGAAAGTTTCCAATCCGATGTGTTAGGCGCGGATAAACCTGTGCTTGTCGACTTCTGGGCAGAATGGTGCGGTCCGTGCAAAGCTATAGCTCCAGCTCTTGAAAGTTTAGCAGAGACAATGGACAGCAAATTAACAGTGGCCAAATTGAATATCGACGATAATCCCCAGACACCATCGACATATAACGTCCGGGGAATTCCAACACTAATTATTTTTCAAGCTGGAGAAGTTTTAGCCACGAAAATTGGTGCGTTACCCCCTCACAAGTTGTCAGAGTGGGTGGATGAGGCATTAGAGGGTTAAAGTTCCATTCTTATGTTCTGGAATCCATAAAGATGGCTTAAGCTTTACGGCTTAAACACCCATTTCTGCTTAGAACTGCGCCAGCCAGATAGAGTGATCCACAAACCAGTATGATGCGATTTCCATTGGAGTTATTAACGATGTCGGCTAATGCTGTCCGAATACTGCGTGCTGGAAAGGCATTCAATCCACAATCTACTGCTGCGGCCATTGTTTCTAATGCAGAAAAGGAATTTTTCTCGCCTGGAATACCAACGGTTCTAACTGTTTCCGCTATATTGGTAAAATATTTTAAAAAGTCCTGTGGGCTACGATTGTTTAATGTTCCAAAAACCATATGAATAGATAGTTCAGGAGAAACAACCTTCCAGTTTTTTAAGGTCGCAGATATAGCTTTAGCTGCGCCTGGGTTGTGTCCTCCATCTATCCAAAGTTCAATATCTTCAGCTAACATGTCCACAAGACGACCCTTGGTCAACTTTTGTAGTCGCGCAGGCCATTTGATATTACTAAGGCCCATGTTTAGTTCTTCTTCAGTAACGGGCAATTGCTCCTTTACTAGGGTAGCAGCAGCCAGGGCACAGCCAGTGTTTTCTAGTTGGTGATCACCCAATAAACTTGGTTGAGTAAAAACATTACTTCTTGAGCCTATCTCAAAATTTAATTCATTATCTTGCCTAGAGATTTTCCAGTCTTCCCCAAAAACAGAAATAGGAGACCCTATATCTCTTGCACGATTTTTTATTACATTTAGTGCCTCACGTGTCTGTGGTCCTATAATAGCCGGAACAGATGGTTTTAATATTCCAGCTTTTTCAAAGGCTATTTCACCAATTGTTTCTCCAAGAAAATCCTGATGGTCCATGGAAATAGGGGTAATGACAGAAAGTAATGGGCTCTCGATAATATTGGTGGCATCGAAACGACCGCCAAGTCCAACTTCTAATAGTAATAAATCGGCTGGATGGCGTGAAAATGCTAACATTGCAGCAGCAGTAGTTATTTCAAAAAAGGTTATATTTTCTCCTTTATTTGCATTTTCGCACTCGAATAAGGTTTGTTCTAGATAATTCTCACAGATCTCACTTCCGGAAATCACTATTCGTTCTGTAAAATTAACTAAGTGAGGTGATGTGTAAATATGAACACTATAACCGGCGCTCTTATAAATGGCAGCTAGGGTAGCTATGGTTGAACCTTTTCCATTTGTACCGGCAACGTGAATAATAGGAGGCAATTTTTTTTCTGGGTTTCCGAGCTGATTCAAAAGTTTTTTGAGCCTAATGAGCGATAGGTCGATTAGCTTCGGATGAAGCTCTAATAGTCGCTCCAGTATCCTATCAATTTTCATTCAATATTATTTCCCAATTAAGGAAGTTGCTTTTACAGGCTTATTCATAAGTAGGCACAGTAACGTCGAAAGCGTTTGAGGAAGCTCGTGTCTCCTGGCAACTAAATCGATCATACCGTGATCTAGTACGTACTCGGCACTTTGGAAATCTTCTGGAAGCTTCTCATGAATAGTCTCCTCTATCACACGCTTTCCGGCAAAACCAATAATTGCACCCGGTTCCGCAATATGAATATCTCCCAGCATAGCGAAAGAAGCTGTGACTCCTCCTGTAGTAGGGTTTGTGAGAACAACAATAAAGGGAAGTTTGGCTTCCTTAATCATTTGAGTAGCAATGATTGTCCTTGGTAATTGCATTAAGGAAAGAATTCCTTCTTGCATTCTTGCGCCCCCTGAGGACGGAAAAATAACGAGTGGCGCTTTTTTTTCTATGGCCAACTCTGCAGATTGGATTATAGCGTTACCAACAGCAGAGCCCATTGACCCCCCCATAAACTCAAAGGAAAATACGGCGACGATAATTTCTAATCCATTTAACTTGCCACACGCTAAGGATATAGCATCTTGGAGCCCAGTCCTATTCCTAGCTTCTCTAAGGCGATCTAGATATTTCCGTTTATCTCTAAACTTTAGCGGGTCGTTAGTTGGCTCGTCTTGTAGTGCGACTTCATCATAGGCACCATCGTCAAACAAGGCGCTTAGCCGGTTTTTACAGGCAAATGGCATGTGATAGTCACATCGCGGGCAGACTTGAAGATTTTCCTCAAGTTGGCGGTGGAAAAGCATTTCGTCGCATCCTTTACATTTCACCCAAAAATTTTCGGGGACTTCCTTAGGTTGCACGAGTGCTTTAATTTTTGGCAAAACAGAATTAGTAATCCAGTTCATGAGATTATTTCGTTATCCTTAAATTTATAAATTCTGTTTTCCTCTTACTCCCGTAGCCAGTTTTCTGACTAACGAAAGAGTGGTTTGGACTGTTTTGGGTTGTGCCTTTCCATCTGCATCAAGACTATTTGAAATAGTATTTACAACTTCTGAGCCAATTATAGCAGCGTCGGCTACATTGGTTACTTGTTCCACATGTTCCCGCGTTTTTATGCCAAATCCAACCGCTATAGGCAGTTTCGATTGTTCTTTAAGGTCTTTGACGGCACGTGTTACTAGGTCGACGGGAACATCTTTAGTGCCAGTAATACCTGTGATAGAAACGTAATAAATAAAACCACTGGCGTTTTGCAACACTATTTTTAAACGTTTTGTTGTTGTTGTGGGCGCTGTTAGACGGATAAAGGGTAAGTTACATTTTTGCGCTGGTATACAGAGTTCATTATCTTCCTCAGGAGGCAGGTCAACTACGATGAGGCCGTCAGCTCCAGCTTCTATGGCTTCCTCTAAAAAATTGCAGACACCAAAGCTGTATATTGGATTGTAGTAACCCATCAAAATAACTGGTGTAGAGTTATCGTCTTTGCGAAATAGTTTTACCATCTCTAGCGTTTTCTTTAGGGAAGCCCCAGACTCTAACGCTCTTTTGCTAGAGGCCTGTATTGCCGGTCCATCTGCCATAGGATCAGAAAATGGCATACCAAATTCTATCATGTCGGCCCCCGCTTCGGGTAAACCCTTCATTATTTCTAGAGAGGTTGCAAAATCAGGGTCACCT
>Ga0114933_10003608_pt1 | contig 14986 bp, 16 predicted proteins | sample 4SBtaG_FD_89691 | JGI IMG/M metagenome (GOLD analysis project Ga0114933, IMG submission 89691) | Deep subsurface microbial communities from Kolumbo volcano to uncover new lineages of life (NeLLi) - 4SBTROV12_W25 metaG | ecosystem: Environmental > Aquatic > Marine > Volcanic | place: Kolumbo... | reverse complement strand
TCATGACCGGCTCCATTCGCATGCGGCTCTGGCCTCAGGCCAACCCGCGGTTTGTTTCACCAACAGCGTCCCATCGGACGCCCCCGGCGAACTGGAGCCGGTCACTCCATAGGGTCTAGGCCGCTCGACGCCGCCCGTCGCGACGGCGAAGCTCGACGTGGACGCCGTCCTTGGGGCGCAGGGTGACGCTCGGGTAGACCTCGAGCTCGAAGCCGGCGACAGGGTGGAGCTCGAAGCGATCGAGCAGCTCGGCGAGCACCAGGACGGCCTCCATCCGAGCGAAGTGGTTGCCGACGCAGACCCGCTGGCCTCCGCCGAAGGGGAAGAAGGCGAACTTCGGGTGATCCGGCTCGTCCAGCCAGCGCTCGGGGCGGAAGGCCTCCGGCTCGGGGAACCAGCGCGCGTCGCGATGGACGACCCACTGGGGCAGCAGGAGCACGGTTCCCGCCGGGACCTGCACGTCGCCGAGCACGAAGTCCTGCGAGGCCGCGCGGCCGACCACCCAGGCCGGTGGGTAGAGGCGCATCGCCTCGTTGAAGACGGCGTCGATGAAGCGGAGACTGCGTGCATGTTGAGCGCCCAGGGCTTCCGGGACCTCGGCCCGCGCGCGCTCCTGGGCTTCGGGGTGCTCGGCGAGGAACATCAGCGCGTAGGACAGCGCCAGCGCCGTGGTCTCGTGGCCGGCGAGAAAGAGGGTCAGCATCTCGTCGCGCAGCTGCTCGTCGTCCATGCCCCGCCCCTCGTCGTCCCGGGCGGCGAGGAGCCGCGAGAGCAGGTCCCCGGCCTCGGGGTCCGGCGCGGCGCGCTTCTTCTCCACGAGGGTCTGAAGGATGGCGTGCAGCTCGCGCTGGTTGCGCTGGGCCATGCGCCGGTTCGGGGTGGGGACCCAGTCCGGGATCAGCCGGCGCCAGCTGTGGGTCTTCTTGTCGAAGCCGATCATGAGCTCCTCGACCAGCTGGCCGACCCGCTCGCCGCCCTCGAGCTCGGTGCCGAAGAGGGTCCTCACCGCGATGTCCAGGGTGAGCTCCATCATGTCCTCGTGCACAGCGTGGACGCCGGAGTCCCAGCCCGAGGCCTGCCCTCGCGTCGTGGTCAGCATCGTCTCGCCGAGCTGGGCCAGGTGGCGGGGCTGGAAGCTCGGCGCGATGAGCCGGCGGTTCTGCTTCCACCGCTCCCCCTCGGCGGTCAGGAGCCCTTGGCCCAGGACCTCGGACAGCCCGGCCGTGACCGGATCCTTCACCGTGTGCTTGCGGTGGGTGACCAGGACCTGTTCGATCAGCTCGGGCCCGGTCACCACGAGCGCTTCCTTGCTCCCCACCCGGAAACGAGAGAGGTCGCCGTGCTCGCGGGAGAGCTTGTTCATGAACTCCAGGGGCCCGTCGACGATCGCGGCGAGGTTGCCGAGCAGCGGGAAGGGGCGGGGACCGGGGACGTCGGAGATGGAGCGCATGCAGACAAGGTAGGGCCTGGCGTGGCCCCGGGATACTCGCGCGGTGCTCGGTCGATCGATCCGCCTGACAGGCCGATCGACGCTTCGTAACCGAGCGGGGGCTCGGTTTTGTGTAGGCTCTCGGGGCATGAGCAGACGCAAGCCCACCCAGGAGCGCGCCGAGGTCACCGTGACCGCGCTGCTCGACGCCACCGCCGAGCTCCTCGTGCGAGACGGCTACGCCAAGACCTCGACGAACCGGATCGCGAAGCGGGCCGGCGTCTCCATCGGCTCGCTCTACCACTACTTCGACGACAAGGACGCCATCATCCGGGCCCTGGTCGAGCGCGTGGTGCAGAGGCAGCTCGCAGCCCTCTCCGAGTCGCTCAGCTCAACCTACGAGCTCGAGCCCGAGGAGGGCGTGCGGGCCTTGATCCACGCGGCCCTGGAGTCCCAGAAGGTCGAGGCCGAGCTGGCCCATGTGTTGCTCACCGAGTGCCCCCGCGAGGGCCGCGAGGACCTCGACCGGCGGTGGAAGCGTCGCATCACGGAGATCCTGACGGCTCGGATGCTCGCAGAGCCCGAGCGGGTTCGCCCACGCAACGTCGGTCTGGCGGCCTATGTCCTCGTCCACGCGGTCTTTGCGGTCGTCCGGGACGCCCTGGCGGATCGGCCCGAGCTGCTCGCCGGACCGGCGCTCGAGAACGAGCTCACCGACCTGGTGGTCTGCTACCTGCGACCGGAGGATTAGGGCTGCAGGGAGCAGCGGCCGAGACCGGCCTCCTCGCAGAGCTGCAGCCAGAGCATCTGCGCTCCGGGCGACAGGCCCTGCTCGGACTCGCGCTTCGGCATCGCCGCGAGCGGCGGGTCGGCCCGGAGGCCCTCGCAGATCATCGACAAGGCGATCTGCTGGGTGACCTCGCCGCTGTCGCTGTAGAAGACGAAGCCGTGACGAGGCACGAAGCACTTGCTCGCGCCTTCGCCCCAGGACTCCGAGGTCGACACCAGCGTGTCGACCATCGCCGCCTGTTCCTTGGACAGCTCGACCGGGTCCCCGGTCGTCGAGCATCGGGAGCCGTCTTCGTCGAGCGGCCACAAGCAGGTCGGGCGGCCGTCCTCGCCGACGTTCATCGGGAAGGCGACCACCGCAGAGTGTTCTGGCAGAGCCTCGATGCCCTCCTTCGGGCCACAGCTCAGCGCGAGGATCAGACCCACGTCGAGGGGATGTACTCCGGCTTCAGGTCGTGCAGGCCCTGGCGCAGCAGGTCGACGACCTTGGCCGCGGACTCGCCGGCGTTGCCGAGGGTCTTGACGCTCTCCCAGTGGGTCATGAACTCGCCGCGCCCGATCTTCGAGAAGTCAGGCAGGTCCAGGCCCATCTCCGTGTAGCCGGACTCCAGGTCGGACTTGTGATGCTCGGCGAACTTGCCCCGCACGATGTGCCAGAAGATGAGCCGAATGGTCACGTCACGGCGCAGGCTGTAGGTCGCGACGTCTCCGGCGTCCGGGTGGCTCAGGTAGCGCTGGACGATGTTGTAGTACTGCCGCAGCGGGCCGTTCTGCGGGTCGGTGACCTCGACGGTGCCGGTGAAGTGGTCGTCGAAGGTGGTCTGCCCGGAGCTGAGGCGGCTCTCGATGTCGTAGAGCGACATCGGCTGCTCGCCCTGGTAGCCGTCCTCCTGGTTCCAGGTGCTGACGTTGTCCGCCTTGCGGCTGCGTCCGGCCAGGCTGGGATCGACGCCGCCTGCTTCGTCGCCGGGCTCGGTCGCGGCTTCCCACTTGTCCATGTGGACCATGGCTCCGGACCACGTGCCCGGGCTGGAGCCGTGGTAGGCCCAGATGCTCTCCAGGTTCGGGAACATCTGGTGGTACTGGTCCATCTTCGCTTCGCCGCCGGTGTAGCAGGCGCTCAGCATCACGTGCTTCACCTGCGCGACCGCCTTCGGGAAGATGCCCGACAGGGTGATGAAGTCGTCGAAGTCGATGTCGCCGTTGTCATCGCCCCAGATCGACGAGCCCACGCTGTGTCCGGAGAGCACGACGCGCTCCATCTTGCGGATGCCCATGTCGGCCTCGGCCCACACGCGCACCATCTGGGCCATCTCGTCCTTGGCCTCGTCCCCGCCGTCGACGATCCACTGGGCCGCGTTGACGGCCTGCTGGGCGGGCAGCCCGAGCTGAGCGACGAAGCGGGCGGCGTCCTCGACGTTGTTCATGTCGTAGGACACGCCCTTGTAGGTGTAGGCGTCCTGGACGCTCTGGTTCCGGATGCCCACGGCGCCGCCGCGGTCCCGGTTCGCCCGGTTCAGCCGGTTGGCCTCGTCGCTGGCGTACTTGTTCATGCCCACGTGCACGATGCCGGTTTTGTTCGGATCGGCCGCGGGGTTGGTGATCTCGTTGTTCTCGGCCTTGATGACGTCGACGATCGCCTGGTTTCCGACCAGCTCCTGGGAGTCGATCTCGGTCGAGGTCGTCGAGGTCTCCGACGACGCGGTCGAGGTCGTCGTGGACGTGGTCTCGGCATGGGACTGCGCGGGCATGGCTCTGCCTTTTCTGGAGTCAGGTGGACTTGACCCGGCGGACTGGTTGCGCGCACGCCGACCTTTGCTGCCGAGATCAGGATCTAAATAGCATCATCCGCCCAGCAAGTGCGCGGCATTCCGGCGGGCGATGGCCATGATCGTGCCCTGGGGATTCACTCCGGGCGAGGTCGGCAGCAGGCTCGCGTCGTGCACCCGCACGTTGTCGAGGCCCTTGACCCGACCCCAGCTGTCCACCGGGCAGCGGTCGTCCTCGCCCATCGGACAGCTCGAGAAGAGGTGGATGGTCGTGACGTTGATCGAGGCGCCCTCGGGGATGGTCCGGAAGCGCTCGATCTCGCTCCGGGAGGACAGCCCGGCCTGGCCCTCGAAGGGGCTGAAGATCTCCTTGGCTCCCGCAGCCATCACCAGCTCGGCGAGGCGGACGAGGCCCTCGCCCAACAGGCCCATGTCGGACTTCGTCAGCTCGTAGCGGACGAGGGGCTCGTCGATGAGCGGGAGCGCGCGGATGGTGCCGGTGCCCTCGCCGCAGACCGCCGCGTAGAAGACCGCCACCTTGTTCCAGTTCGCGAGGATCTCGCGCTTGTCCTCGACGTCCTGGCCCAGCCAGAGGGCGATGTGGGGCAGCGAGCTGTGGGAGCAGCCCAGCGTCAGCTCGGGCTTGAACTCGCTGACCTGGCGCACGGGGACCCCGAACGTGGGATCGTTCACGGGCTCGTCGAAGCGCGCGGCGATGCGCACCATCGGGTGAAGGCGCAGGCTGTCCCCGATGCGGTCGGTGAAGCCGCTCCGACGGAGCAGCGTCGGCGTCTGGACCGCGCCGCAACAGAGGATCAGCTGTTCGAACTCGATGCGCACGGTGCGGCCGCCACGACGGGCCTCGACCGCGACGGCCCGAGACCCCGAGAGCTCGATCTTGCGAACCCGCAGGTCTGCTTCGAGGCGGCATCCGGCGGCGAGCGCTCGAGGGATGTAGGTCCGGCTCATGGACTGGCGGCGGCCCCAGCGCCCGTCCTCCTTGTCGAAGCGCCAGAAGCGCTCGATCTCGCCTTCCTTCCAGCCGAGGTTCTCGGCTCCCTGCTTCAGCTTGAGCGACGCCGGCGCGAACTCCGGGCGCCCGCTGCACTGGACGAAGTCCTCGATGGCCGCGAACTGCTCGCCGAGGTGGTCGGCGCCGAAGCCGTCGATGCGGAAGTCCTTGGCCCAGCCGTCCACCACCGAGTCGATGGGCCGGTGGTAGAGCGCGGCGTTGATCTCGCTGGCGCCGCCGACGCAGCGGCCCTCGATGTAGGTGACGTTCGTCTTGCCAAAGGTCGTGGTCAGGCCGCCGTTGCGGTACTTCTGATCCATCTCGTCGTAGCTGTAGTTGGCCGCGCTCTCGGACTGCAGATCAGGGCCTTCCTCGACGAGCAGCACGTCGCGGCCCGCCTCGGCCAGGAGCGCCGCGGTGACCGCGCCGCTGGGTCCGGATCCGACGACCAGGACATCACAGGACAACGTGGTGGCCACGGTCCTCCATCGTCGAGAAGAAGACGAACACGCCCATCTTCTCGTAGAACTGGGTCCAGTCGCGGAAGGGGCCGATCGGGCCGGTCTTCCAGGCGCTGAAGCGCTCCCTCCGAAGGCTCGGCGCGAGCTGGTGGGCGCGGTGGCCCACCTCGGCGACGGAGCTGTAGTCCCACATCAGGGTGAGCATCGCCATGCCCGTGCCCAGGTGCGGGGGCATGCAGCGGATGCGTCGGAGCAGCCGCTCGGTCGCTTCGTCCAGGAACTCCGGGCCGAACTCCTCGGCGACGAGGTCGGAGAGCAGCGCCCGGACGACCGGCCGCAAGCGCGCCTTGACCAGGGGCCCGATCAATCCTTGATCTGTTCCGCGAGGTAGGCCACGTCGCCCAGCTCGTTCATCAGGTTGAGCTGCGCCTCGAGCCAGTCGACGTGCTCCTCTTCCGACCTCAGGATGTCCTCGAGCAGGGCCCGGGTGCCGTTGTCGGCCTCGTCGCGGCACAGCGCGATGCCCTCTTGGAGGCGGGGGAGGGCCTCGTACTCGAGAGCCAGGTCGGCCTCGAGGCACTCCCGCGGCGTCTCGCCGACGCTGACGCGACCGAGGCGCTGCACGTTGGGCAGACCGTCCAGGTAGAGCACACGCTCGATGAGCTCGTCGGCGTGCTTCATCTCGTCGATGGATTCCTTGTGGATGATGCCGCCCAGGCGCTTGTAGCCCCAGTTCTGCATCATCTTGGCGTGCAGGAAGTACTGGTTGATGGCGGTCAGCTCGCCCGTCAACACCTCGTTGAGCACCTTGATGACCTTGGCGCTCTTCTCACGGCCCATCTCAACCTCCGTGGGCCTTAGCTACCACGGCGGCGGACCTTGCGGCCTACTTGGCGTGCGGCGCCAGGATGCGACGACGGTTCTCTTCACGCCGTTGATGCACGAGCCGCCGGATGTCCCGGGTACAGCTGCCGCAGTCGGTGCCTGCACAGGTCCGGTTCTGCACCGCGGGCACGGTCGTCGCGCCGTTGTCCACGCAGTTACGCACGGTGCGGTCGCTCACGGCATGGCAGATGCAGACGATCATGGCTTGTTGATAATGATACTCACTTTCAATAAGGGCGGCAACTCGTGACTCTTGCGCTCCTCTCGCTCGCACACTCCACCTCTTTCAACGACACGGCCAAGGCCGCGCTGGAGGAGGAATCGGGCTGGGAAGACGTCGGCACGATGGAGCGCGAGGGCATCGCCGTGCAGGGCCGGCACAAGGTGATCGAGGGCGTCGACTGCCTCGAGGCGAGCGCGGTCACGACCCACGACCCCGAGGTGATGAAGGCGATCATCCTGGACATCCGGGCCAACACGGACTGGTCGTCCGCGGACCTGAAGGTCTCCGACGTGCTGAAGGAGTCCTCGACCGAGATCGACTACGTCCAGGTCCTCGAGGTCCCCGCGCCCTTCGCCGACCGCTACTGGTTCCTGCGCGGCGTCATCGCCGAGACCGAGGCGATGTGGCAGTTCTCCTGGGCCTGGATCGACGGAAAGACCGAGTACCCCGACGTCTACTCGAAAGTGGTCGGCGAGGACCTCGTCGAGGTCGACGTGAACGTCGGCTCCTGGGCGCTGCTCCCCGTCGAGGGCGCCGGCACCCAGGCGCGCTTCCGCTCCTGCACGAACGTCGGCGGATCGATCCCGAAGTGGGCCGGCGAGCAGGCCGCGAAGCTGATGCTGCCGAACAACATCGAGGACCTCTTCAGCGAGGCCCAGAAGCGGTCAGCGACGCCGTAGCGCGAGCAGTCCGAGCAGTCCGAGCCAACCGAGGGCCATCGGAGCCGGGGTCGCGCAGCCGCAGGGGCCCTGCTTGGCATCGCCGCTCGGGTCGCCGGGCACGCGCGCGTCGGTGTCGCCGGTGTCCTCGAGGATCGGGGCGGTCTCGTCCTCGCCGTCGCAGTCCTCGTCGATGCCGTTGTCCGCGATGTCCTCGGCGCCGGGGAAGATGTTCGGGTCGGTGTCGTCGCAGTCGCCCTCGTCCTCGGAGAAGCCGTCGCCGTCGTCGTCGTAGGCGTCGGTGCCCTCGTCGATCGTGTCGTCGCAGTCCTGGTCGATGCCGTCCGCGGTCTCGGGGGCCCCTGGGTAGACGTCCGGATCGGAGTCGTCGCAGTCCGAGCCGGCGCAGTCCTCCATCCAGTAGCCGTCCTCGTCCAGGTCACAGCAGAGCGCCTCGGTCAGGCAGTCGCTGTCGTCGCAGTCGATGTCGCCGTCGAGGTCGTTGTCCTCGCCGTCATCGCAGTCCTCGGCGCAGCCCGTCGAGGCGGAGACGTCGAAGGCAAGGGTGTACTCGGGGTCGAAGACGTTGCCCGTCGAGGTCCCGTCGTCCGTGCAGGGACCGCTCGCGAGGTCGAGGTGCTCGGTGCCGTAGGCCTCGACCACGATGTAATAGGTGAGCCCCGGCGAGCAGGTGAAGATGACCTCGTCGTTGGCGTCGTAGGGCGAGGTGCTGCCGAAGAGGCAGCCGGTGTAGGGGTCACAGGTCTCGTCGAGCACGTAGATGTCGAGGTCGCAGGGCAGGTCCTTGATCAGCAGCCGGACGTCCCCCTCCTGCTGGCAGGTGAAGCTGTAGACCGCCTCCGGGGCGATCTGGGCCTCGTTCGCATAGGGCTCGCCGCAGGTGTAGCACTCCGAGGCGTCGCACTCGCCGCCCAGGTAGCTGAGATCGGTCGCGACGATGGTGTCGGTGATCTCGCTGCTGCAGGTCAACACGCCCGGGATTCCGAGCTCGGAGGGGCAGGTGGCGTTGGCCAGGCCGGTGAGGAGGTACAGCATCGGACGGTCCTATTCGGTGCGGGCCCGCTAATAGCATCACGCCATGCTCTTCGCTCTGTCCGCCGCCCTCGCCGCGCCCAAGCTCGACCCGGTCTCCTTCGAATCGCCCCCCGCGGAGCCCTGGCGTCCGACCGCCGTGCTGGGTGCCACCCGCGTTCCAGTGCCCGGCGAGGGCCCCGAGGACATCGAGGTCCTGCTCGACGGTCGGGTGGTCGTCGGCGTCGAGGGTGGGGATCTCCTGGCCTGGGATGGCGAGTGGACGACCCTGGCCAACACCGGAGGCCGGCCCCTCGGCATGGACCTGGCCAAGGACGGGACCTTGATCGTCGCGGACGCCGACAAGGGGCTCCTCGCGGTCAGCTCGACCGGCGAGATCAGCGTCCTGGCGACCGAGTGCGGCGGGCGCCCGCTGGTCTTCACGGACGACGTGGAGCTCGGTCCCGACGGCATGATCTACTTCTCGGACGCGTCCACGAAGTGGGGCCAGGGGCAGTGGAAGGAGGACCTGCTCGAGGCCGGCCCCTACGGTCGGCTGTGCAGCTACGACCCGCTCTCGGGCGAGGTCGTCGAGCTCGTCGACGGGCTTCACTTCGCCAACGGCGTGGCCGTCGATCCCGCGGGACGCTTCGTGCTGGTCAACGAGACCTCGCGCTACCGCGTCACGAAGGTGAACCTGGACGATCTGAGGACCGAGGTCCTCGTCGATGACCTGCCGGGCTTCATCGACGGCATCAGCTCCGACGGCGACCGCTACTGGATCGCGGTGGCCTCGCCCCGGAACGAGCTGATCGACGCCCTGTCCGAGAAGCCGAAGCTCCGGGCCAGGCTCCTCCGCATCCCGGAGCCGCTGCAGCCCAAGCCCGAGCACACCGCGCGCATCATCGCCATCGACGCCCAGGGGGAGGTGCTGCACGACCTCTTCGACCCCCAGGGCCGCGACATCGTGGTCATCACCAGCGTCCAGGTGCGAGGAGACCGGATCTACCTGGGTTCTCTCACCGACGAGGCGTTCGCCTGGGCACCCGCCCCGAAGTATTAGCGGCGCCATGCGCAGCACCGCCTTCCGACCGGTCCCACGGACCGGCGTCATCTACGTCATGACCGAGGCCGCCAAGGCCGGCTGGGCCCCCGGCGCCCAGGGCTGGGCCAACCTCGGCCAGGGCGCGCCGGAGACCGGTGAGCTCGCCGGCGCCCCCGACCGCGTCCGCAGCATCGACGTCGAGATCGACCACCACGAGTACGCCCCCGTGGATGGCCTCCGTGCCCTCCGCGAGGCCGTCGCCCGGCTCTACAACGCGCGGTACCGGGTGGGCCGGACGAGCCAGTACACCGCCGAGAACGTCGCGATCTGCGCCGGCGGCCGACTCGGCCTGACCCGGCTCGTGTCGACCCTGGGCTGGGTGAACGTCGGCCACTTCCTGCCCGACTACACGGCCTACGAGGAGCTCCTCGGCAGCTTCCACAGCTTCGTGCCGATCCCCGTCCTGCTCGACGCGGAGCGCAGCTACACCTTCACGGGCCAGGACCTCGAGCAGGAGATCCTGGGGCGCGGGCTCTCCGCCGTGCTCCTGTCGAACCCCTGCAACCCGACGGGCAAGCTCATCCACGGCGAGGCCCTGAAGAAGTGGGTCGACGTGGCCCGCGAGCTGCACTGCACGGCCATCCTGGACGAGTTCTACAGCCACTACACCTACGTCGGAGAGTCGCTGACGACGTCGGCGGCGGCCTACGTCGACGACGTGAACGAGGACCCGGTCGTGATCCTCGACGGCCTCACGAAGAACTGGCGCTACCCGGGCTGGCGGGTGTGCTGGACCGTCGGCCCGCGCGAGGTCATCGACGCCGTCGGCAGCGCCGGGTCCTTCCTGGACGGCGGCTGCGCCCACCCGCTCCAAAAGGCCTCGATCCCCTTGGTCTCCCGCGAGGTCGCCGACGCCGAGGCCCGCGCGCTGCAGAAGACCTTCCGCGCCAAGCGCCAGCGCATGCTCGAGGGCCTGGAGGCGCTGGGCGTCCGCGTCGATCTGCCGCCCCAGGGTGGCTTCTATTGCTGGGGCGAGCTCTCGCGGCTGCCCGGGGGCCTGCGTACGGGTCGCGAGCTCTTTCGGGCCGCGCTCTCGGAGAAGGTCATCGTCGTGCCGGGCGAGTTCTTCGACATCGACCCCGGCCAGCGACGCCCGGCCCGTCCCAGCCGCTTCGACCGCTACGCCCGCTTCTCCTTCGGCCCCTCGGCGGACACCGTCGAGCGAGGCCTCGCCGGACTGTCGCGACTGCTCGGGTGATCGCGGACGACTCCGCTCCGCTCACCCTCAAAGCCGCCTCCCGGGCGCACTGACGGCGTCGCATTCAGGCCGGTTTCAGCCCGCTATCAAGGGGTGCGCTTTCCGACCGATGATGTGTCTTGTCGAATGATGTCGCTGCTCGCCCTCCTGAACCTCGCCCAGGCCGAAGTCACCGCCGCCGGGGCTGCCGCCAGCCCCTCCGTCACGGTCGGGACCGAGGTCACTCCGAACACCTACCGGAGCAAGAACAACCCGGTCCTGTCCCAGGCCTTCTACGTCACGCCGGCGCTGGACGGCTCCTGGGAGACGCCGGAGCTCGAGTTCGACCTGGCGACCCACGTCACGCGGCACCAGGTGGTCTGGACCGCTGGCGAGGGGGATCCCGCGGACGCCGCCTATCGGCTGTCCCGAACCGACTTCGCCGGTCGCGCGGACCTGCTGGTGTTGCCCGATCGGCTGGTCGGCATCGCTGTCAGCGAAGACGCCTCTCTGGACCACCGCCTGGCTCCCTCGGGGCTGCCTGGGAGCGGGGGCAAGGCCCTGGTCGGCACCACGCGGAGCGACACGGCGCTCGGGCTGCGCATCTCGCCGGGCTCGGCCTTGCACTTCGATCTGGGCGGCAACGCCGGCCTCGAGCAGCACTCGGTCGGCCTCGGCCCGACCTTCAACAACCCGGCGCGCACCACGAAGCTCTCGGCGGGACCTCGGCTCGACGCGCGCTGGGCCTTCTTCCCGCGCACGGACCTGTGGGTCGGCGGGAGCGTGGACTGGTACACCTGGACCGGCAGCCAGGTCGACGCGGGCATGCAGTGGGCCGCCTGGGGTGGCGTCATGGGGCGCATCACCCCCGTCTTCGTGGTGAACGGAGTGGTCGGCTACACCCAGATCCGCTCAGGCACCAACGGGGTGAGCACCCCGCTCGACGGCATCACGGTCATCGCCGAGGCGACCTGGAACCCGCGCCGCGGGACCGCGCTGTCCCTGGGTTACGACAAGGGCCTCGAGGACAGCTTCTTCACCGGCTCGATGCACTGGCACTACGCCTTCGCGCGCTGGGAGCAGACCCTCGGCTCGCGCTTGACCGCCGGTCTCGAGGGCGGCACGCGCTTCGAGCTCTACAAGGGCGCCATCAGCTACCCGGACCAGGTCACCACGACCGAGGCCCGCGTGGCCTACCACCTGGCTGATCGCGTGAACGCGCAGCTGTCCGGCGGCTTCTGGTACCGCACGACCGCGGGCTGGGACGCTCCGGTCCGAGGAGAGGTCACCTTCGCGTGGTAGGACCCGCGGATGGACATCCGCACGCACCCTTCCATCGATCGCGCCCTCTGCGGTGAGCCCACGCAGCTGAGCCCGGGCGTCGCCGAGGTCCTCCTCACGACGACCTCGGCCATGGCGGCTGACGCTCAGGGCCTCGTGCACGGCGGCTTCGTCTTCGGCGCCCTGGACTACGCGGCGATGCTCGCGGTGAACGATCCGCTGGTGGTCCTCGGATCGGCCTCGGTCCGCTTCCTCGCTCCGGTCCGCGTCGGAGATGCCGTGCGCTGTCACGCCGAGGTCTGCGAGACCAAGGGAAAGAAGCGGGTGGTGCGGGTCGTAGCTCGTGTCGAGAGCCGGGACGTCGTCTCGGGTGAACTGGTCGCCTTCGTGCTCGACAAGCACCTTCTGGAGTAGCACATGTTATTGTTATCGTTGGCATTGTCCTCGACTCTTGCCGAGACCTACGTCGAGGACACCGGGGTTGAGGCGGTGGAATACGGCCCGATCGAGCGTGGGCTGACCCAGGGGGTGCTCGACAACGGGCTGACCGTGTCCGTCTACTCGGATCCGGACATGCCCCTGGTCGCGACACAGATGTGGGTTCGTGTCGGATCCGCTCACGAGCTGGACGGCGAGCTCGGGCTCGCCCACCTCTTCGAGCACCTCGTGTTCAGCGCGCCCCCCGACGCCGGTGCGGCGGACTACAGCCGCTTCCACGCGCGCCACGGCGGCTACAAGAACGCCTGGACGAGCAAGGACTCGACCGCGTATGTGTCCAAGATCGCACCGCAATACCATGACGAAGTGCTGCGAATGGGGGCCGAGCGCTTCCTCGCCATCGAACCCGACGAGGCCACCCTCGAGCGTGAGAAGAAGGTCGTCGCCGAGGAGCTGCGCATGCGCACCACCAACGATCCCATCGCGCGCATGGCGATCGAGTTCCAGACGAAGATGTGGGAGGGACACCCCTATGAGCGGGTCCCCGTCGGCACGCTCGACGACATCGACGGGATGACCATGGAGGCGGTCGAGAGCTTCGCCGATCGCTACTACCGCGCAGACAACATGCACCTGGTCGTCTCCGGACCGGTGCACGGGCAGGAGACCGTGGACAAGGTCACCGCCCTCTACGCCGATCTGCCAGGCGGCGCCGCGGAGAAGACCGTGGTCCCGGACACGCTGTCCTGGACCTTCCCGACCGAGCTCGAGATCACCGAGGACATCCCGCCCATCCGAGGCTTCGTCCTGGCCTACCCGCTGCCCCCGCTGGACCACGCCGATGCGCCGGCGGTCGAGGTCATGCTCGACCTCGTGTCCGGAGGCGAGGTCGACCAGTTCCGCAAGCAGCTCGTCGAGGAGCAGAAGGGGGCGCTCGAGGCCTTCGGCGGAGGCGGCCTGGAGGCGGCCGGCGGCATCTTGATGTTCGCAGCGATCACCCTCCCGCTCGGTCCGCCCTCCAGGACCTGGGACGAAATGGACGAGGCCCTGTCTGCGATGAGCGACGGCGACTGGTTCTCGGACGAGGCCATCGCCCGGGTGACCAAGCGCATGCGTCGGGAGATGATGGTCGACGTCTACTACGCCGCCGAGATGGCGGAGCGGCTGGGCTGGGCCGATCGCAATCTGGGCGACTCCGCCGAAGCGCTCCGCCGGGAACAGGCCCTCGAGGGGGTCAGCGTCGAGGACGTCCGCCGCGTCTACGCGACCTACGTCGCCGAGGGCACCCCGGTCCGCATCTACGCACACAAGGAGTGAGCATGTTCTTCGCTCTTCTGAGCCCGGCCGCAGCCTACGAGGCCCAGGTCGAGACCCTGGACAACGGCGACACCCTGGTCGTGGTCGAGGACGACCGCGCCGACCTCGTCAAGATCGTCGTCCGCTTCCGCGTCGGCGATCTGAGCCCCTACTGGCGCGACAACCACCTGCGTGATGCCTGGGGCTACCAGTACTGGGACACCGAGGGCCTCTTCCGCCAGCGAGCCGAGGAGCTCGTCGCGGACATCAGCCTGGACGTCAACTCAAGGAACGCAACGATATCGGCGCTTTGTATGAAGGAGGATGCTCAGGCCTGCGCAGACCTCCTGGGCGACATCCTGCGCAGCGAGGACCTGTCGAAGGACGAGCTGAAGCGCTCCAGGAAGGGGCAGAGCGCCGACTGGAAGTCGAACCTCAAGGACCCGGAGTTCATCCTGAGGCAGGCGACCCAGGCCACCTTCTACGTCGACGACGATCCTCGTGCCGAAGACACACAGAAGCCCGCGAGGGTGTCGACAAAGGCCTCGAAGAACGCCGCCGCCAAGATGGCCGTCGTGCATACGCCCGATCGCATCCTCGGGTTTTCGGGGAACGTCTCGCTCGACGAGGCGAAGACCTTGGCCGAGGGCCTCGTCCCCGATCCGATCGAGCGGCTGCCTGAGATGAACGTCGTCTTGCCGGAGCGGGCTGAGCATGACGGGAGCGAGGTCGTCGTCGATCTCCCAGATCTGACACAGACCTATTTCCGGTATTACCGACCGGGGCTGGTACACCTCGACGAGAACACCGCGACCCAGCGCGTCGCGCACTACATCCTGACGGGACACTTCTACAGCCGCATGGGGCGGGCCATGCGTCACGACTCGGGCCTGACCTACGGGGTCGGCTCCTCGTCCTGGCTCTCCAACAGCGAGACCCCCTACTCCTTGAGCTCCTACTCCAAGCTGGAGACCGGCGACGAGGCCGTGCGCGTCATGCGCGAGACGCTGGCCACCTTCCACGCCGAGGGTGTGACCGCAGAGGAGCTGGCCGAGGCCCAGCTACCTCGACGGCAAGCTCGCGATGGACAACCAGGCGCCCTGGAACCTGATGTGGGATCGCATCGACGAGCTGTCCTATGGCTGGCCCGAGGACTACTACCGAAACTCGAAGACGGCGTCGACCGAGGTGACCCTCGAAGAGGTGAACGCCTGGATCGCCGAGTTCTACGACCCGGCGGACTTCACGCTCGTGCGAGTGGTGCCCTCGGAGTAGAGCGGGTACCTTTCCTGAGCAGGGGCAGGAGGAAAGATGTTCCTTCTTCTCATCTCCGGTTGTTTCCTCTTCAGTGATCGCAGCCCGATCGACGACGACGACTTCGGCTGCACCGCCGACATCCGCTGGTCCGTCACGGTCACCGTCATCGACCC
>Ga0114933_10003607_pt1 | contig 14987 bp, 14 predicted proteins | sample 4SBtaG_FD_89691 | JGI IMG/M metagenome (GOLD analysis project Ga0114933, IMG submission 89691) | Deep subsurface microbial communities from Kolumbo volcano to uncover new lineages of life (NeLLi) - 4SBTROV12_W25 metaG | ecosystem: Environmental > Aquatic > Marine > Volcanic | place: Kolumbo... | reverse complement strand
GCGCTCTCCGGAAACGCCGTGGCCGACGCCGATGGCGACGGCTTCGACTCCGAGGCCGCCGGCGGCGAGGACTGCGACGACTCCGACGACAGCGTCTACCCGGGCGCCGAGGACGAGTGGTACGACGGCATCGACAGCGACTGCGACGGCGCGGACGACTACGACCAGGACGAGGACGGCTACGCCCACGAGAGCGGCGGCGGCCTGGACTGCGACGACGAGAACGCGGACATCAACCCCGGCGCCGAAGACACCCCCTACGACGGCGAGGACACCGACTGCTCCGGGGGCAGCGACTACGACGCCGACGGCGACGGCCATGACAGCGTCGACTACGAAGGCGACGACTGCGACGACGACGACGCTGCCGTCAGCCCCAGCGCCGAGGAGGTCTGGTACGACGGCGAGGATCAGAACTGCGACGGGCTCTCGGACTACGACCAGGACGGGGACGGCGAGGACTCCGACGCCTACGACGGCACCGACTGCGACGACACCGACGCCACCGTCTACTACGACTCCGGCGAGACGGCCCAGGACCTCGCGGACGACGACTGCGACGGCCTCTACGACGAGGACTTCATCAAGTTCGGCGACCTCATCGTGGTCGAGCTGATGATGGATCCGGACGCCGTGGACGACGCCGACGGCGAGTGGTTCGAGGTCTACAACGCCTCGGCCAACGACATCGAGATGCAGGGCTGGCAGGTCAAGGCCAACGACGGCGACGAGTTCGACGTCGACGCCAGCCTGGTCGTGGCCGCCGGCGAGACCGTCGTCCTCGGCAACAACGCCGACGCCACCCAGAACGGCGGCGTCACCGTCGACTTCGAGTACGACGGCGGCGACTTCTCCTTCGACAACGGCCCGGACAGCGTCTTCCTCTACCTGGACGAGACCTGGCTGAACCGGGTGCACCTGACCGGCGACTGGACGGTCCCCACCGGCGCCAGCCTGAACCTCGACATCGACTACCACGACACCAGCTACACGAACCACGAGGAGTACTGGTGCACGTCCGAGGACGTCTTCGGCACCGGCGACGCCGGCACCCCCGGCGAGGACAACATCGAGTGCACCGGCAACGACTACGACGGCGACGGCTGGAGCCGCGACGACGGGGACTGTGACGAGACCGACGCCTCGATCAACCCCGACGCGGACGAGGTCTGGGACACGGTCGACAACGACTGCAACGACTACACCGACGACATGGACGTGGCGGACGCGTCCTCGGCCCACCTCAACGGCGACTACTACGACTACCTGGGCTACTACGACGGCATCAGCGTCGGCGACTGGGACGGCGACGGCCAGGACGACATGGCGCTGGGCGGCCTGTACACCGGCAACTACTACTACGTCGGCGGCGTCTACCTGGTCGATGGCGCGCCCTACGCCGGCTACGCGGGCGAGGCCTCGGACAACGAGTACGCCTACATCGACGGCGGCACCTACTACAACTACTTCGGCGCCATGGACGCCTTCGCCGGCGACCAGGACGGGGACGGCCAGGACGACCTCTACGCCGGCGGCAGCGACTACTACTACGGCGACGGCAGCGGGAACTACGCCTCGGCGCTCTTCTATGGGCCGATCTCCGGCGACCTCGACATCTCCGAGGCGGACGTGCTGTGGACCGGGACCCTGTCCTACTACAGCTACACCGAGGTCCTCTCCAGCTTCGACTACGACGGCGACGGCAACGACGACGTGCTGCACGGCGACTGGGGGAACTACAGCACCGAGGAGGGCTACGTCTACCTCTTCCTGGGCGCGTCGATCTCCAGCGGGAGCACCTATGAGCTCACCACCGACTACGACACCTACTGGGTCGGCGACGACACCGACGACTACCTGGGCAGCGGTCTCGCGGCCGCCGACGTGGACGGCGACGGCTACGACGACATCGCCATGTCCGCCGGCTACGCGGACCAGGGGCAGTCGAACTCCGGCTCGATCTACCTGATCTACGGGGCGGCATCAGCCGGCACGGCGGGAACGGCGGACGCGGCGACGAGCCTGACGCTCTACGGCGAGTCCAACGGCTCCTACTTCGGACACATCACGGACCCGGTCTTCGGCGACTTCGACGACGACGGCGCGATGGACCTGGCGACCGCCTCGTACACCGACCGCACCGCCTACGTCTTCCTCGACGTGGGCGCGCTCTCGGGCAAGGTCCGGGCGGACAGCGCGGACATCTCGATCCAGGTCACGGACCCCGCCTACTTCGGCCTGACCATGTCCGGAGGCGACTACGACGGCGACGGCTACGACGACCTCGCCATCGCCGCGCCCGACTACTACAACGCCTACTACTCGTACTACTACGCGGACGAGCCGGGCTCGGTCTTCCTCTTCTACGGGGCGGACATGGGCACCTCGGGCAGCTACGGCGACACCGACGCCAGCGCGGTCTTCGACGGCTCCACCACCGGCGGGCTGCTGGGCATCACGATGTCCAGCTACGACTGGAGCGGCGACGGCAACGACGACCTCATCCTCGCCGAGCCGGGCCACTCCACGTACTACGGGCGGGCCTGGATCGTGGAAGCGCCATAATCCAGGCCTCGATGCTCACGCTCCTGCTCGCCGCAGCCCAGGCCGCCGACGTCGCCGTGCTCCCCTTCGACGGCTACGGCGTGCCCTACGACGAGGTCCAGCTCGCGCCCCAGGGCTTCCGGGACGCGCTGCTGGAGTCCGGCGCCCACTCGCCCCTGTCCGAGTACGAGGTCACCAACCGGCTCTCCGTGGGACACGAAGAGCAGATCGCCGAGGCCCGCCGCCTGGTCGCCCAGGCCCGCACCTCGCTGGACAAGGGCGAACCCCGCGCCGCGCTGAGCACCCTGACCCAGGCCCTCGAGCTGCACGAGCAGGCCGACTCCGCCTGGGCCCGCCGCCCCGAGCTGGCCGACGTGCACTACTTCACCGGCACCGCGCTCCTGTCCACCGGCCGCCGGACCGAGGCCATCACGAGCTTCGTCGAGGCCCTCTACCTCTTCCCCGGCTACGCCGAGACGCGAGCGCCGACGATGACCCCGGCGATCTCCGCGGCGCTCGAGGACGCCGAGGCCGTGCTGGACGAGGCGGACCCCCGGCGCCCCGCTCCGGGAGATCTGTCCCGCCTGGGCGAGGCCCTCGACGTGGACCTGATCGTCACGGGCTACGTCGACCTCGCCGGCACGGTCTTCGTCCAGATGACCGCGGACGGGCGCGTGGTGGGCGAGTCCTCGCGCTCGATGATGGTCGTGCCGCCCTACCCGGGAGAGCCGATCTACCTGGACATGGTGGACGAGATGCTCGGCGGACTGCCTGCCACGAGCGAGCCCACCGAAACGGATCAGCCCACGGACGAGTACTACGCCATCACCACCCCCGAGGCCCTGGGCCCGGACCGCAAGCCGCTGTTTGCGAAGGAGCCGGCTGAAGATGAGCTCGGGACGATCAGCGGCGACCGCAAGCGCACCCCGCGCGGGAAGACGCGGGACAAGCGCGTCACCGAGGAGTGGTGGTTCTGGACCCTGGGCGGCGTCGCGGTGGCCGGCGGCATCGGCGGGCTGGTCTATATGAACACCGCCGACGGGAACCCGGAGCAGCCCGACACGGTCGAAGGCAACGACGCCACCTACACCGTCGTGGTGGAAGGGCCTTGACAGCGTTTTGCAAGACAGCGGCCCGCGCCTTGACGCGATGGCCGGAACAAGCGATGTTTCAGCGCTTTCCGGTCTGAGGACCCCCCATGCGAGTCGTCTGCGACAACTGCGCCGCCACCTACAAGATCCCCGAACACAAGCTGGTTCGGGAGGTCAACAAGGCGACCTGCCGGCGCTGCGGCCACGGCATCATCATCCGCAAGTCGGGGGCCTCGTACGAGAGCGTCGCACCGGCCGCCGACGGTGAGAGCACCCAGATCACCTCCCAGGAGGAGCTCGAGGCCCGCGCCCGCGCCCAGGCCCAGGCCCACCAATCGGGCAGCTACTCCAGCTTCGGCTTCGGCGACCAGGAGGAGATCTCCGAGGACGTCCCGCCGACGGTGATCGATCCCCCCGGCGAGGCCACCGTCCCGCGCCCGGACGTCGGCGGCAGCGCCCCGCGCCCCAACCCGACGCTGGCCCCGGCGCCCTCGGCCCCGCCGCGTCCGCCCCCCGCGCCCAAGCCCACGACCAAGGCCCCGCCGCCCCCCGCCGCCGCCGCCCCCGCGCCCCAGGCCGGCGTGCCGATCCAGCAGCTGCAGAAGCAGGGCCACGACCCCAGCGGCGACCTGGCGCTGGTGATGATGTGCGCGCTCGGCGCCATGGCCGGCGCCAGCCTGATGGCCGTCACCGCGGACCACACCCTCGAGGTCATCGGCCTGGCGATCGCCCTGGCCTGTGGCATCACCTCGCTGCTCGTGCTCGCCACCGGCGATCGCGGCCGCAAGGAAGCCAGCGTCGTGCTGTCGATGGCGCTCGGCCTGTTCATCGCCGGCGGAGCGGCCGCAGCGGTCAAGTTCACCGGCGTGGGCGCCGCCCCCGACGTGGTCGCCGAGGCCACCTCCACGGAGAAGGTCAAGCTCGGCGGCACCGAGATCCCCGAGGGCGCCTTCAACGACGCGGTCGCCGAGGACGAGAACCCCGAGCCCACCGAGGAGGAGCGCGCCGACGCGCTCGCCGCGGCCCTGCTCGAGATGGAGAAGGCGGACGCCGAGGACTCCGAAGAGGACGCCCTCGCCGAGCTCGACGAGCCCGAGGAGGAGGCCCCGAAGATCTCCGCGCCCAAGACGACCGTGCAGCGCAAGACCGCCGCGGACGTCGAGCGCAAGTCGACGAGCTCGGGATCGACCAAGTCCACGAGCGGTTCGACCAAGTCCACGAGCGGTTCGACCAAGTCGAGCTCGGGCACGACCGGACCCTCGGCGCAGCCCAAGAGCACGAGCTCCAGCTCGTCCTCGAGCGGCAACGTCGGCGTGCCCGTGACCGTGCTGGACACGATGCTCAAGTCGAACAAGGGCGTGAAGCGCTGCTTCGGCCTCTACCGCCAGGAGACCGGCAGCCTGCCGACGGGCCGGATCACCGTGAAGCTGTCGATTCAGCCGACCGGGCGGGCCTCGACGGCGCGCATCGACGGCGGTCAGTACGCGGGCACCTCGCTGGACACGTGCCTGGGATCGGCGATCACGAAGATCACCTTCCCGCCCTGGGACGGACCCGACGCGGCCACGTACTACTACCCATTCATCCTGTAGATCCGTTAGAGTCCGTTCGGCACCGAAAGTCCGGACCATGCTGACTCTCGGTTTGACGCTCGCCTGCAGCGAGTACAACAACTTCACGCTCAACGACGTGCGCGAGCCCTACGACGACGGCGCTCCCGGTACGCACGACGACACCGCCGACGGCTGGGACGACGGCGAAGAAGACGGCGACGACGATCCCGATGATCCGCCCGACGACTACGAGGACCCGCCCGACGGCGATCCTCCCGACCGCTTCGGAGACTGCGACGAGGGCATCTCCAGCATCTCCGACGACGCGATCTACGTGCTGTCCTGGTCCGACACCGAGATGGAGGGCACGGTCACCGCGCCGCTGAAGGGCTGGTACCACCTCTACAGCGACTCGATCGCCGAGTCCGGAGCGAGCCAGCGCAACGAGTCGGCCTTCTTCCGCGTCTACAACAGCACCAACAGCTACGGCACGCCCCGCTGGGCCAACTGCGGCTACGAGTGGATCGTCCAGGACGCCGACAACGACGGCTTCCCGAGCGGCTCCCGCATCTACATCGGCACCTTCTGGCTCGACGAGGGCGACAACCAGCTCGTCATGCACCACTACTGCCCGCTCTACCGCTCCGGGAACTGCCCGACCTTCCACATCGAGGGTGACGCGCAGTGCGACAGCAGCTCGGTGAACTCGGTCCACTGGTACGGCGACGGGGTGTGCCTCTCGACCGCGAACTGAGTACGCTCGGGGCGTGATCCCGAACAAGCAGAACCACGTCCGCATCGCCGCCAACTTCGACGGCGAGGTGGAGCTGCTCGTCTCGGTCGGCGACGTCGTCTTCGCCGGCCAGGGCCTGGTCGAGGTCGAGAGCGACGACGCCATCGAGCGCCTCTGCTCCAAGCAGCGCGCCCGCGTGGTTGAGCTGCTCGTCGATCAGGACGCCGAGGTCGCCAAGTACGACGGGCTGGTGGTCATCGAGCTGTTGCCCGACGAGGACGACTAGGCCGACTCGAAGCCATCCAGGAGCAGCCCGAAGCGGCGCCGCGTCTCGTCGACGTCCCGGCCCCAGCTCTTCGGGACGTGGGCCGCCAGACGCGTCGCCCAGCGGCCCTTCGGCGCGAGCACCTCGGCCAGGACGCGCCGCACCAGGGCGCGCTCGTCGTCGGCCGCTGCCAGGCGTCCGAGGTCATGGCCCAGCGTCCATGCGGACCCCTCCTCGGCGAACCAGCCGCGGTCCGCAGCGGGCCCCTCGAAGGCGCGATCTTCGGTCGGCCCGACATAGTCATCGCAGAGCCAGGCGATGTCGACGAGGTCCTTGAGCCGAAGCAGCCCCCGATCATCGAGCGCCACCAGCTTGAGGAGGACGACCGCCGCCGGCGACGCGACCGGCGCCTCGAGGTGGCGGAATCCAACCAGACCCATGCGAGCGCCGTCCGGCCACTCGACGTGACCCTCCGCCAGGTGGCGGGCGCCCATGGGGACGAGGTCGACGATGCCACCCTCGGCGGTGTGCCAGCGCTGTGCCATCCGCTCGGACCGTGACCATCCATCGATGCCCTGGGCCACCCGGATGAGCTCGTCGACCTCGACGTCGATCGCGAAGTCGAGGTCTTCGGTCATGCGACCCCGCAAGAGTCCGTGGCTGTGGAGCGCCCCGGCCCCGATGAGCACGATCCTGCGGCCGACGAAGGCTGCCTCCAGATCACCGCGCGGATCGCTCACAGCGCGAGGGCCTCGCGGAGATCCGCGGCGATCTCGCGAGAGCGCGGATCCTGGCGGACGGCGAGCTCGGCGAGGCAGAGGATCGGGTGCACTCCATGCGTGTCTCCTCGGCCCAGCGGCGGGGCCGGCACGTCCAGAACCTCCATGCGGCCGTCCTCTGTCGGCCTCAGGAAGTCGGGCGGGCGCTCGGTCAGGTGCAGCACGACGTCGGGACCGACGGTCGTTCCGAGCTGGATGGCTGCCCCCCTCGACCCACCCCACGCCCAGTCGGCGCCGCGGTGATCGAGGAGTCGCTCCAGCGCCACGGGATCCTCGTGTGGAAGGTAGTAGCGACCGACTACGAGCGCAGGTCGGAGGATGTCGCGGTAGCCGGCCAGCCACTCGTCCAGGACCGTGCTCGGATCAGCCAGCACCTGCCGACCCGAGGACGTGACGAGCTGCCCCTGGTCCTCCAGTCGGGCCCGCACCGATCGGACGGCCTTGGTGCTCACGCCACACGCCTCGGCGACCACGCGGAGAGAGGATGAGAGGAGCTCGGGCTCGGCGAGGAAAGCACCGAGCACGCGCAACCCAGCGCCACGCAGCCCGGGAGTGCGCGCCCGCCGTACCGTCGAGAGGCCGTCGATGTGAACCAACACGGGCCCTGCCGAGAGGTAGGCGTTGCCTGCCTCGTCGACGTACCCCCGGCCCGCCGCGCGGATCCTCTCGCGGGCCGAGGCCGGGATCTCGGCTGCCGCCAACACGCCCACCACACCCGTGGGCACCGATCGAGCGAGAAAGGCATCGACCGCGCTCCGACCCGCGGCACCACGGCGCCGCTCCAGGGCGAAGCGGACGCTGTGGCCATCCCGAGCGACACGCAGGACCTCGTCCCACCCGGGCAGCGTGTCCGCCTGGACCTCGCCGACTCGGGCGAGCAGTGTTCGCAGCGGATCGGTCAAGGGTGTGACCTTACCATGTGTCGTGACCCGGAAGGTCACACCCCATAGATAAGACCCGATCTACTCGAAACCCAACTCGCTCAGGTAGGTCTTGTCGAGGGTCGAGCGGCCCGAGGTGAACTGGCTGCGGACGAACAGGAGCCCGCCGGTCAGCATCGCCCAGGCGCGACCGAAGAAGCCCGGGCGCTCCTCGGGAACGAAGCCCAGGCGGCGGCCCTGCTCCCAGACGCGGTTGTTGACGTGCTCGACGAAGCGCGGCAGGTGCGAGAGCACCGGGTGGCCCTCGGCCTGGCCTTCGTAGCGACGGAGGATCAGCGGAGCGAGCCAGAGCTGCCACTCGAGCAGCCCGTAGAAGGGCGTGGCCAGCGAGGGGTCCTGCTCGAGCACCCAGCGGACCTCCTTCTCGCCCCACTCGACGTGCTCGAGCTCCTCGCGGCAGACCACGTTGAGCTTCTTCTTGATCTCCGGCACGCCGGGGTGGTCTTCGGGCAGCGTCTGCAGCAGCACGTCCTTGAAGATGTCGAGCACCAGGCCCTCGCCGATGGCGTGCTCCATCAGCACCTTCAAGGGGTAGTAGTGGTTGTGGCTGCTCATGGTCTTGATGACCCAGTGGGCCGGCAGCGGCTTCATCTCCAGGATGCGGAAGACGTCGGCGAAGAGCTCCAGGTGGTTGAGCTCCTGGCGGGCCTGGCGTACGTAGAAGCGGGCCGCCTCCAGGCTGCGCGCCGCGTAGAGCGACTGGCCGCAGTAGACGCCGGTGGCCTCGCCGAAGAGCGCCTGGCTGAGGATGAAGTTCACGATCTCGCGGTCACCCGGATCGCTCAGATCGAAGGTCGCTCCTTCGAAGTCGTAGTCGGGCTGCACGGTCACCATGGCTTCATCTCTAGCCTGTGATTGAATCCCCCGCATGCAGACGAAGCCGCCGCCGGAGCCGCACTTCTCGATCTTCCAGGCGCTCTGGCGCGCCCCGCTCTTCGGACGCCCCTTCTGGCAGGACGTGATCTGGCGCTGGAAGGGCTGGGGGATCCTCTACCTGCACCTGGTCGTGGCCATCGTCTGGATCCCGATCACCGTGCAGCTCGAGTGGCAGTTCGTCAGCTGGGTCGACAACGACGCCGAGGCCTGGGCCGAGGACTTCCCGGGCTTCTACATCGAGGCCGGCCAGGTCATCAGCGACGCCTACCCGATGCCCTATGTCTGGGACGATCCGGACACCGGCGAGCCCCTCTTCGTGGTCGACACGACCGGCTCGACCCCCAGCCTGGAGGGGCGGCCCGAGCGCTGGCTGTTGACCGAGACCAGCCTCTTCGTGCGCGACGACGACAGCGGCATCGAGCGTGAGGTCCCGCTGAACTGGGTGCCCTTCTTCGTGCTCGACGAGCACATGCTGCTGTTGTTCCTGGGCGACGCGAAGCTCTACTTCCCGGTGCTCTTCTACCTCTGCGCTTTCCTGGTCAGCGTGACCTGGAGGTGCTGCCAGTGCGTCGGCTACGGCGCCATCGCCTGGGCCATCGGGGGCTTCAAGGCCGTCGACTTCGGCCAGGGGGCCCGCATCGCCGCGATGGCCATCACCACCGTGCTCTGGCTCGACATGATCGAGGACCTCTTGCCTTTCGACGTGCCCGCGTGGGGACCGATCTGCTTCCTCATCGCCCTCGCGTACTTGTGGTGGGGCGTCAAGGTGGCGAAGGAGGGTCCTCCGGAGGATGTGCTCGAGTGGCGAGGCGACTGAGGCTTTCATCGCTTGCATGCCAGGTTTTTCCTCGCCTTCCGGCTTGACAGAAAAAAAGAATAACAGTCTACGTTCCCGTCACCGGGTCGAGGGGGTCGCCGATGGGGGTGGCCAAGGAGCCCGGGGTACGAAGCGCGGGCGAGGGCCCGTGGGGAGCGAACACGATGGACAGCAAGAGCATGAACTTCGGGCCGGCTACAGCGTACGGGGACACCGATGATGCCGGCCAGGAACAGGTCGTGGTGGTGACCGGCTGGTTTGCGGCAGGGGAGTTCGAGGAAGCTCGGGGTACCCTGGAGCTCCGCGCGCTCACAGACGCCAACCTGGAGGTCCGCATGGTGCTGCAGCTGGCGAACAGCCCGGACGACGCCACCTTCGTCAACGTCGCGGTCGGGCCGTGGCGGAGCACCGAGGGGATCCACTGAAGACGTGCTGATGTTCTCGGCCGACACGGTTCGTCGGCTGGGCCCAACGAAGGACGCCGACTGCGGCTGCGGAGGGGACTGCGGCCCCTGCTCAGCCAATTTTGGATCGGGTCTGGTGAGTCCCTCATCGTCGGGACTGTCTGCAGTAGACGTCGACCGCATGATGGCTTCCCGGGTGATGCTGACGCGACGCGAGCGGGACTTCGAACGCGAGCAGGAAGACCGAAGCAGGAGCGGTTCGAGCGGAGAGGAAGACTCGGACCGCACACGACCGACCTGGTCGACGCCGACTTCGAACCACGACTCGGCGTACTGTACTCGGGGCGTCAGCGGGATCACGGCTGGACGAATCCGAAATACGACCCAATCTCTGGCGAGCGGGAGGAGCGCGACGGCAGATCGCGGAGCACGAGTGGTTCCTCGTCCTCCCACTCAAGCGGTTCTTCAGCGGCGAGTGATGACAGGAGCCAGGGCACATCCTCTCCGGACGGCCGCCCAGGCTCACCCTTCCAGAGCAGCAAACGCGGGCCGCTGAGAATCCCAGAGCGGCTCGGCAAAGATGACCACCCCGCTTGGTGGAAAGCGCCGGGCGGTACGTCCCCGAGCGAGCCCGTCCAGATGCCACCCCCATCGGTCTGGGATCCCAACTGTGCTCCGCCGCGTGGTTGCGATCCGCCGTGCGTTGATCCACAAGACGTGGACGCCATCGGTCTTCTTGCAGACACCGACCTCGATCGAGTCCTGGACCTCGACGGCTTCAACGCCGACGAGGAGGCGATCCTGCGAAAGTCGTATTGGCTGATACGCGAGAATTGGGATTTGGCTGAATGGGCGGTCTGCCAGACCGCTTCGAACGGACTTGCGAGCGCGGTTCAGGTCGCCCGACTGTTTCAGATAGCATTCCCACGACGGGATGATCCCGTTCGGATCCGCGGCGTCGGACGGGGTGGGAACGGGGTGTTTGGTGGCTGCGACACCGGGCTCCTTGTGCCATGGGTCATGTCCGCCTGGATTCCCGCATTGGCAAACGCAGCGCAGCTCATGGAGTCCATCCACACCCCAGGGACCCAGGTTGCCTCGGCGAGCGAGGGGCAATGGCACATCCTTGTGTGCCTGGCGCCGGGCGGTTCCTTCATGCGATTCGTCAACAACTGGTCGGCTGGCGGCGTCGCCGTGCGCCTCTGTATGGAACTCTACGTCGCAACAATCCTCCTACATGAGTTCACCCACGTTGCGCTCGTCGCTGGTTCGGACCAGCCTGCCACAGGTTGCCCACGCGCACCGCAGCTCGAGAATCTGTTCCGCTGGGCGATGCTCCAACGCTACCAACAAGTGCGGGTAGCTGCCTGTTGTGCGTCGGGTACTCCCCTCGCGGACGACGCCCTCGCATGGACCGGGCGAAATGTCCCGCATCCAGGGACTTGCTGATGAGGGCCATCGCGGCTCTGCTGTTGCTCGCGGCAACCCTGCTGGTCGCGGAACATGCGGCCGCCGAATGCGAGACCCACATCCACCGCAACCTTCGCCTCGAGTCCGTCGTGGTCGTGAACTCCGGAGTTGAGGCGACGCCGGAGGCCGAGTTGTTCAAGCCCAGCGGGCTCCTGCGGTTGTCGCTGGATCCCGGCTTTCCGGACCACGCCGAGATCTTGGTGTCCGGCATGGCGGTCGAGCTCAACCGGTGATCCTCATGGTCCTCGGCTGCTGGTGCGGCGTTGTCCCCGAAGACCTACGGGACCCGCTCGAGCTGGATTACGGCGAGGTCGTCGTCGGAGACGAGCCGGTCGACAACGCCGTCGCGTGGGTCGAGGGGGACCAGTTTGTCCTCGAATACGACAGGGAGGGCGTTCGCTACCGCGTCACATACATGGTCGAGGTCGAATAGCCATCAGCCGCCCGGCGGCCGGATGGCCTGAAGGAGCAGGCTGAGCTCCTCCCCCCGAGCCTTCGCCTCGAGCCCCCTCGGGTTCCACCACATCCCCGGCGCGTGGATCCACACCGGGTCCTCTGCGGTGACGTCCGAGAGGTCCTCGACCGGGTCGAGCCAGACATAGGGCAGGTCGGCGCGCTCGGCGGCCAGGCCCCAGCCTCGATGGGCGATCACGCCGGTGGCGCCTCTCTTTTCGTAGGCTTTCCGCAGGCCGCCGGCGACGGTATCCAGGGCCGGGGTCTTCGTGATGAGGGCCTCGGCGAGGTCGACCTCGGTGAGCGGCACGTCGACCGAGCAGGCCTGGAAACCGGCGGCGCGGACCTCGGCGACCGGCACGTCGCCGGCCAGCAGCAGTGTGGGTCCCTTGCCGGTGCAGGAGATCGTGTAGTCGCCGGCGGGGACGGCGGCGTTGCGGGTCGCGCCCACCGACAGTCCGAGGACGAGGTCGTCGATGCCGGCGCTGCCGACATCCTTCGAGGTCAGGGGGCCCTGCCCGGTGCTGACGCCGGTGACGAGCTTGTCGCCGCCGCCCAGCTCCGAGGCGAAGAAGTCGAGCATCGCCGCGACCATGCCGACCTCGTAGCCGTGGGGTCCGGGAATCGAGATGAACTCGCCCGAGCGAGGCAGCCCCTCGGGCGCCGGCTGCTCGAGCTCCGACATCCACAGAGAAGGCACCGGCGTCGCCGCGATCAGCGCCGCGTCGGGGCCGGGCCAGCCAGGCAGCGCGTCACAGATGCAGCCGCCGGCCCGCTGCTCGCGTGGCATCGGAACGTAGCTGGCGAGCGCGACGGCCTGGATCCGCGGATCGACGAAGCTCAGGTACAGAGACTGGACCGCGCCCCCACTGGCCCCGGTGGCGCCGATGTCGTCGGAGACGTCGCCTCGACCTTCGAGGTAGTCCAGCCCGGCCTGGAGCCCGTGCAGCTGCAGCGCCATCGCCGAGGTCCCGGCAGCGGCGAGAAGGTGGCGGTTGTGGGCGCCCTCCGAGAGGTGGATCCAGCGGTCCTCGCGGTAGGCCTCCTCGACCCCGGGGGTGTCGACCGCCAGCACGACGTAGCCGTTGGCGGCGAGCGCGTGGGCGGGGGCCTGGACCTCGCCCGAGGACTTGCCCTGGCCGAAGTGGCCGTGGGCGACGATCACCGCCGGGAAGGGGCCCTCTCCGGCCGGAACCCAGACCGCAGCGGGCACGCGGAAGTCCGAAAAGACCTGCAAAGTCAGGGGGGTGACGGTGTAGCCCTCGTAGGGGATCGAGGCCCCGAGGACCGGCTCGACGGCCGAGCGCGTCAGCACGTCCATGCCGGCGGATGCGGCCACACGGCCTCGATCCGCGGGCTCCACCGAGGGCCCCCTCGAACAGGCCAGGGCCAGGAGGATCAGGGGTTGTCCTCGATCCAGTCGTCGGCCGAGGAGAAGATGCCGTCGATGCCGCTGCGCGTGGTGCCGGCGATGACGTCCTCGCCGAAGCTGGAGTCGGTCTCGGACCAGAGCGCCATCATGCGCACCGTGCCCTCGGCGTCGGGCACCCAGACCTCGAGCGAATAGGACTGGAGGATCGAGGTGCCCTCGTCGGCGACGGTCTCCTCGGCGATCCAGCTGCGACCGACCAGGCCCCAGCGCTCCTCGCCCTCGTTGACGGCGGCCTCGCCCTCTCCGACGTCGGCCGGGTCGGGCAGGTTGAGGTCCACCCAGCGCAGGTCCTTCCAGAGCGTGTAGGTGAGCGTCATCACCGCGTTTTGCTTGGTGAGCGGGTTCTCCGTCACCAGGAACTCGCACTCCCGATCGGCCCAGCAGTCGGCGCCCTCGAGCACGATGCGCTCGTAGTGGTCGGGGCTGGCCGGCTCGATGGGGGTCTGGTCCTCGAGCAGCTGGACGCGCACGTGGTCGTCGACCGCGTGAGGCGAGAGGTGACCGACCGCGACCGGCAGGCACAGGGCGGGGTCCCGCTCGGGCACGTTCTCAAAGGTCGCCACGTCGTCGTCGGAGAGCTCGATCGGCTCGAAGGCCCGGTCGGCGAGCTGGCCGTCGAGGGGGTAGGTGCGCACGTCGGCTTCGATCTGGCGCACGGCGTAGGCCAGGTTCACCGGGTCCTCGGCGGTGAACTCCAACAGGGCCAGCACCGCGGCGTCGTCGAACTCGGGGTTCGCGCGCTCGACGCTGCAGGCGGACAGCAGGATCAGCATCAGACCTCCGGACAGGCGCACCTATCGCCCACTCCGCGCTTGGCCGCAAGGCCCACCTCGTGGGATTCTCGCCCCTTATGCCGCAGCGAGAACTGCTCGAGAGCCTGCTGGACGAAGCCGCCGAGCTGCGGATCGATCGCGCACGCTCGGTGCGGCTCTGCGAGACGGTCCTGGGCGTGAGCGACGGGCGCTTCCCAGCCATCGCCGCCCGAGCCTGGCGGCTCATCGGACACGCCCGGCTCTACGACAGCGACTTTCCCCGCGCGACCGAGGCCTACACCCAGAGCCGGGGACGCGCCGAGGCCCTGGGAGACTCCGCGCAAGTGGCCCACGCCCTGATGGGCCTGGGCGAGGTGGCTCAGCGCTCCGGGGACACGACGACGGCGCTCCTGCGCTTCCGCGCGGCGAAGGAGCAGGCGCCCGAGGACTTCGGCAGCGCCTGGCTGATCCACAACCACCTCGGCAACGTGCTGAACGCGGTCGGGCGGCACGAAGAGGCCCTCGAGCACTACGACCTCTGTCGCGCCGAGATGGACGACCGGACGCCCGCCAGGCGTGCCGCGGTGGTGCTCGGGAACATCGGCGTGGTGCACGCGCTGCGCGGTGATCTGGGCCAGGCGACGGGCTTCTTCGAGGGCGCCGCGCGCCAGTGGGAGCGCACCGTCCCGGTCGCCGGCACCGCCACCAACCTGGGCAACCTGGGAAAGGTCTACTGCCTGATGGGAGAGTCGGAGCGCGGCATCCCGCTGCAGGCCACCGCCATCCGGCTGATGGGCGAGATGGGCTATCTCGACGGCCAGATGGAGGAGTACATCAAGCTCGCGGAGTCCCTGGAGCACCTGGGCAACACCGAGGG
>Ga0114933_10003600_pt1 | contig 15009 bp, 13 predicted proteins | sample 4SBtaG_FD_89691 | JGI IMG/M metagenome (GOLD analysis project Ga0114933, IMG submission 89691) | Deep subsurface microbial communities from Kolumbo volcano to uncover new lineages of life (NeLLi) - 4SBTROV12_W25 metaG | ecosystem: Environmental > Aquatic > Marine > Volcanic | place: Kolumbo... | reverse complement strand
GCGGTCAATCATTTCTCGGGCTCCAAAAGGTTGTCGATGAAATCTACCAAATTAAGGGCCCGGTCAAATAGTTCGTAAGCATCTAACCTAGACGTTTATCTGGATTAACAGTTAAAGAGCATTTTAAGTTATTGAAAAAAATAGGAATTGAGTTAGTTCAGTTAACGATCCTCGGTCATGAGCGAATAACTGTATTCCTAGCGACTGACGAGACAACCTGATTCCTTTCGATCACGCAGGCTTCAGATACGACTCCCAAAGGTCGACGTTGACACTAAACTTTGGATCCTCACGGCTACCGCATATTTCATTTGCACTAAAGCATACGTTGTATAAATGCTCTGAGAATATAGTTCCCAGAGCATTTTGATCGGGAAGTGCGTGAACACCCTGTTGGTGGCGAATGACTCCGCGCTTGCCCTGAACGTATTCCGGCAGGCGCGTATGGCCCCTCGAAGTAATATTCATAGCTGTCACGGAATCGCCTGCCTTAAATCGAGCCACAGGTCGATTACCGATGGGGTTTGGGTAGTGGTGGTGGATGTAGCTTTCAACCTGCTCAACTCTTAGAGGTGCAGCTTCTCTAGAGTCAGACTTGACGTCAGCTACACCTGTTTCCAGTTCTTCGGTAGTTACTAAACCCGTCTTTATCAACAATTTTTCGAGACCGAACAACCAATTCTCATAGTAAGAGTGTTCAAAATACTGGTCAGGACTTTGTTTTTCGATAGCATCTCTTGCTTGATCTAGATTCCACTTGTCCAGATATTCCACTGCGGTGGTTAGCGCAAATACCCGCGCCTCCCACGTGGCCCGAAAAACAGCTTCATTGAGATCATGACTGAAGGGGATTACGCTGAATCCGGGTTTGCCCCCTACGTCATGCCCTTTATTCATAATATGAAAACGTGCGCTCCTCGGTTAGTGAGCGATTAAGTAATGCGCAATTGAAGAGTCAAAGTGATCCGTTAGTATCCGGTACAAAATCAGTACAATTGAGACAAATTAAAATTCACGAACACTATCGTCGATTGACGCACTAATCTGACAGGAACTCTGAGACATGTCTAACGAATTCGCTGATGAACGTGCTGATCTTGCCGCTGTTCTGCGATGGGCGGCCCGCGAGGGCATGCAGGAGGCGGCCGGAAATCATTGCAGTCTTTCTGTATCGGAAAACGGAAATCAGTTTCTTATTAATCCAGATGGGAAATATTTCTCAAATCTGAAAGCAAGTGATCTTTTATTGATCAATCTAGATGAGCACACAAGCACTCAGCAGGCGAATCTTTCTGCTTGGCTTCTTCATGGACAGATACTACAGCGAGTTGAGAGCGCTAAATGCGTTTTACATCTGCACCCCAAGTACGCCACTGTGCTGGCAACGTTACTGGACAGCACCATCTATCCAGTTGATCAAGTGAGTATGCGGTTCTACAACAGAGTCGCAACTGATAGCGAGTACTCAGGAATGATTGTCGATCAAACAGAAGCGGATCGGCTTTGTGACGTGTTAAGAGACAAAAACATACTCATGATGGGAAATCACGGCGTTACAGTCGTCGCACCGTCCGCAGCTCTCGCTTTCGATGAGCTATATCATCTTGAAAGGGCTTGCGAGACTCTAGTGACAGCGTATACCACCGGAAAAGAATTGAAGATAGTATCTAGTGATGTCGCTAATCGAACTGCACAGGATTGGCAGGATTTTATTTACAGCGCGGAACTTCATTTTGCCGAATTACGTAAGAAACTGAACAGGGAAGAGGCTGACTACTGCCGCTAGCAAACTTAATGACCGCCCCTGAGTCAGAAGTGCGAAACGTTAGCGACCCTTTCCCCCTAAAAAGCGAAGAAAGGGCCGGAACGCGTTTTAAGTCAGCTTAGGCTTTTTGAAACAGTTCAAGTCTCGGGTCGCCGTTAGGCTTCATTGCGGGGGCAATGTTGTTTTGCCACACCATAGGCCGCGGCGGCTGGGTAATCCAGAGATAACATGCACTGTCGTCGAGCATCTGTTGTAGATCCATTAGCATCTGGGCTCGCTTGGTGTTATCTGTCTCGCCAAGAGCTGCGAAGTGCAAATCGTCAAACTCCTTGCTTTCAAACCATTGCCAATTCCAGATCCCTGCTTGACTCGATAACAGCCATTGGGTAGTCCAACTCAAATCCGGTGGCGCAAGCCATCGATTGAAGTTCATATCTATTCCTTCCTTACCTTTGGTGGAAACCAGAGACCAGAAGGAACCGCCCTCGTGCGATTCAATTACTAGGTTGATGCCGATTTCGGCTAGGTTTGCTTGTACGATCTGAGCCCCAGTAAGAAAATCAGAATCTGCAAGGGTGTCTAATGTAATCGTGACTCCAGATGCTCCCGCGGCATCAATAAGTTTTTTCGCCCCTTCTACATCTCGAGGTGCCGGGCCTTCTTCTCGATAACCCAACAAACCTTTCGATACTGGACCGTGCGCACGCTCTGCTACGCCGAAGTAGGCCCCGTCGAGTATTGCTTCTAAGTCGATCGCCTTTAGGATAGCCTGCCTTACCCGAATGTCAGAAAGCCTCGGACTCGCCTGATTCAAGCCCATCCAAACATTGTCTGGCGCATACTTAAGATCCAGACTTAAATTGTCCGGGAGATTAGCCCGCAACTTCGGAACAATACTTAGACTTACCCGAGTCCAGTCCACTTGACCGGCCTGAACAGCATTTTCAGCCGCCTTGGAATCCGTGATTGGGAGGATCTCAACTCGTTGAAAATGCGGTTTCGGTCCAGCAAAGTCATCGTGAGCCTCGAGGACGAGCCGCTGCCCCGCTGTGTGTTCGGTAATTTTGTACGCACCACCCATCGCAGGCGGCTCAAGGGTAAATTTCCCTCCCTCGGCTTTTTCCATCGCAGCTTTACATAGGATACTTCCCGTCGCATAAGGCAATACGAACCACCAGAGGGGAGCAAAAGGCTCCTTCAAGTGAATCGTGCCTGAGTATTTGTCGTGGACTTCAACGTGGTCCAACAGCGCCCAGTTATCACTGGTTTCCGCAGCAAGCTCTTTATCCAAATAACGCTCGAATGAAAACTTGACGTCAGCGGTTGTCAATTCTCCATAACCGCCTGTCCACATTGAACCAGGTTTTAGTTTGAAATCAATGGTCAACGGATCTCGCTGACTAATTGATTCGGCAGAGTACAACTCCCACTCCCATTTTGATCCGCTTTTGAAATTTATCAGACGAGGAAAGACAGCATCCATCACCCAAAGATCGGTCGTATTTTTCCAGAATCCTGGATCGACAGTGTCAATATCGCCCGGAGCCCGGATAGTCAAAGTATCCCCAGACGCCGCAAAAGTCATTCCAGGCTTCAGTGTGGTGAGTGCAACTGCTGCCGCTGAACCCCCCAAAAACTGTCGTCTATTAATGCCGTTTTCTAGCATAAAATCCTCCTTATTAATCTATGATGCGACCATGAAAAATAAAGTCGATCAATTAGTTTTGCACCTTGGTGCTCGCTACCACGTATATTGAATATACCGACCTCATTAAAACACCGCGAGGACTAAAGCATATAACATAATGAGCTAATATTTGAGCTCACCGTTGAAAAATATTATCAAATGATTTCTTTCGTCTTACAAGTGCGGTGAATTTAGGCGGTAGGAACGTAAATCCACGAGTTTTGAACATCAGCACAAAGAACATACCGACGGCCTGAGCCCATGCTGCTTTATTTTTTGAAAAGAATTGTTTTGGGTGTAGTAATTGTCGTTATTGCGGTCTCGCTGCTTTACGCGATGATTCACTTGGTACCAGGAGACCCTGTTAAGACCATTCTGGGCCCAAGAGCCAGTCCTGAGATTCAGGCGCAAATTCGTGAAAAAATGGGACTTAATGATCCCTTGCCGCTACAGATCGTTAAGTTTCTCGGGAACGTTGCCACAGGCGATCTGGGAGAAGATGTATTTAAGCGTAAGTCGGTCAATACAATCGTTTTTGAACAACTACCACATACAATTTATCTAGTGCTCGCTGGAATTGGATGGGCATTATTAATTGGTATCCCTCTAGGCTGTTTCGCGGCTGTTTATCAGAATAGTATTTTGGATCGGGTCGTCGGGATTCTTTCAGTAAGTTGTATCGCGATTCCAACATTTCTGGTGGCGATCTATTCTGTACTCTTGTTCGCTGTAACGCTTAAATGGCTTCCTGCAATCGGTGCAGGAGATGGCTCGCTGCTGAGTTATGTACGTCATTTAATCCTCCCCGCATTTGCCGTTGGACTTGGGTGGGTTGGGTACCTTGCGCGCCTTATAAGAGCCTCTATGCTGGAGATCATGGGTGAATCTCACGTTCGGAATGCGCGCGCATTTGGACTCAAAGAGCGAACGATCGTCTTTAAGTATGTTTTACGGCTTGCGGTGCTGCCCACCATAACATTGATAGGAATGGGCATTGGTATTTTGTTATCAAGCGCTGTCTTTGTGGAGATCGTGTTTGCAAGACCAGGTATCGGCCGATTGATCTATGACGCGGTTACCAGTCGGAATTATCCAGTAGTAATGGGGTCGGTGTTGGTGACCACGGTGCTGTTCGTTGTGAGCACAACCCTTGCTGATCTGATAAACGCGATGGTTGACCCGAGATTGAGAGCAAGAGATTGAAAAGGGCAACCATTAAGCAAGAACGTCTACGAATCTGGGAAGGTTGGCTTAGCGTTTTTCGTACGATTCAACGGGTGGTACGCGAACCCTTGGGTGCTATGGGCCTTGTCCTGGTGGTTGCCGTACTGATTAGCGCGATCGGGGCAGATTTATGGTCCACGCATGATCCTAACAAAATTAATGTGCGAGCAGCATTCGCATCACCATCTTTAGAGCACTTCCTTGGTACGGATCAGTTAGGCCGGGATATCTTTTCTAGAGTGCTAGTCGGAGGCCAGATTGCTCTGAAGGTGTCTTTAGTGTCGATTGGAGCGGCGCTGATTATTGGCCTAACACTAGGCCTGATTGCTGGTTTTGGTCCTAAGTGGTTGGACAACATCCTGATGTTGTTATTTGATTCAGTTCGGTCCTTCCCGACAGTAATGTTTGCGCTCGCGGTAGTCACCTTGTTTGGACCAAGTTTGACGACGGTGATGGTCGTGGTGGTGGTAACACAAATTCCGATCTACGGCCGTATGGTGAGGTCTCAGACACTCGCTTTGAAGACCAGCGAATTCATTCTTACTGAACGCGCAATGGGGGCAGGATTTTTTCGCATCATCAGTCTTCATATACTCCCCAATGTAATCGGCCCGTTACTGATCCTTGCGAGTATGGACATTCCGTTCGTTATTACGATAGAAGCGGGTTTAAGTTTTCTCGGCATGGGGGTAAGGCCGCCGACACCAAGTTGGGGCACTATCCTGAATGACGGTTATTCCTATATCTACAATACACCCTGGCCTGTGATTGCGGGCGGGTTACCGGTGGTGCTGACGACTCTTGGATTCACATTCCTTGGGGAAAGTTTGCGAGATGCGTTTGACCCAAAATTGCGCAAGGATTCCTGAGTGAACTCCAAAAATATTCTGGAGATTGAGGATCTCAACGTTGAGTTTTCGACGCCAAAAGGACCTCTCAAAGCATTGCGAAATTTCAATTTGACGATGTCACGAGGCGCAATTGTTGGTGTCGTGGGTGAAAGTGGCTGCGGTAAATCAACGCTGATCAACGCGATCATTGGTCTGTTGGCCCCCAATGCCAGTGTAACTCGAGGTCGCATGATCTTCGAGGGTGCAGATCTCCTCCGGCAATCAAAACAAGATCTACAAAAGATTCGAGGTCAGCGGATTTCCATGGTGTCCCAGGATCCCATGACTGCGCTAAATCCAATCCTGTCGATCGGCGACCAGATGGTTGATATTCAATATCGGAGTGATGTGAGTAAAAGTAAGAAGCGAGATCGTTCTATCGAAATGTTGAGGATGGTTGGAATACCTGATCCATCAATGCGGTTTAATGATTATCCTCACCAATTCTCAGGAGGGATGCGCCAGCGAATTGCGATAGCGATGGCTTTGCAAGTCGAGCCAACATTGCTCATTGCCGACGAGCCAACCACTGCTCTCGATGCAACCTTAGAGGTTCAAATCATTCAACGATTGAAGGAGTTACAACAGAATATAGGCTGCTCGATTTTATTTATTTCTCATCATTTGGGCGTTATTGCTGAACTTTGTAACTACGTTGTAGTGATGTATGGCGGCGAGATCGTGGAAACAGGAAGCGTTCGGGACGTTTTTCACAGAGCCTCTCATCCATACACCCAGAAGTTATTGGAGTGTGATCCGGCGAGAATCAAAGAGGTTACCAACACACTGCCAACTATTCCCGGAGAAGTACCGGATTTAGTGCGGTTACCGACCGGCTGTATTTTTGCTGATCGTTGTCAGCATACCGTTCAACAATGTCGGGATAGCGAGCCGGAATTGAGGTATATAACACCGGAACATTCGGCACGTTGTCCTTACTCTAGCCATCTGGTGAATCGGTAATGTCCTTGCTGCAATTAAGAGATGTTCGTGTCCGATTTAGAACATTATCAAGCGCAAGAGCGGTGCTTGAAGGCGTGGCAGACCCTTTTGTTGACGCAGTCAATCGAGTGTCCCTCGAAATCAGACAAGGAGAGACATTCGGACTAATAGGAGAGAGCGGGTCTGGCAAGACCACACTCGCGCGATCGATTATTGGGCTCCTGCAGCCGCAGGAGGGAAGCGTTCGATATGATGGCGATGAGTTGATAGGGCTCTCTCCGCGGGCATGGAAAAAGGTAAGGCGTAACATAGGCGTGATGTTTCAGGATCCAGTTGGGTCGTTGAGTCCCCGAATGAGCGTGTTCTCTTTGCTGTCTGAGCCATTCAGGATTCATAACCAAGTGAATTTGGACTTGAGGTCCGAAGTCAGTCGGATGTTGGAAATGGTTGGTTTGAGTGACGACTTTGCACATAGGTATCCGCACCAATTGAGCGGAGGCCAGGCTAGACGAGTGGGTGTTGCACGGGCGCTTGCGCTAAAGCCAAAGCTGATTGTTGCTGACGAACCAACTGCCGGGCTAGACGTGTCGGTGCAAGGAGAGATTCTGAATCTTTTGAACAAGCTTCAGAAAGAGTTTGGATTAACAATCTTGATCATCACCCACAACCTCAATATCGTAAGACATGTCACGGACAGAATGGGGATAATGTATTTCGGAAGGATGGTCGAGCAAGGCCCAACAAAGGCAATATTTGAGAATCCGGCCCACCCGTACACTCTTGCGCTGCTGTCTGCGAATCCCGAGCCTAATCCTGATGCACGCATTGATCGAATTGAGCTGCAAGGAGAGGTGCCCAGCCTTTTAAATCGTCCAACGGGTTGTGAGTTTCACCCAAGGTGTCCATTCAGCCAGGAAGACTGTTCAACGTTAGCCCCCTCCAGACAGAAGTTTTCGGCAGATCACGATTATTCCTGTCATTTTCCCAGGAACATCCCTAATCTCTAAGGGCTTGACCTTTTTAGGAGGATTTTTTATCTAAGTTGGGCAAATTCCACTTTACGATCCGATGCCGATTTAACGGGCTGGGTACGGAAGAGCGCGGAGCGAAATTCGTCGAGAATAAAAGCGATCTATTTTTGAAAAAGAGGAACAGAAAGCGGGCCCAGGGGAGGTTTTCCCAAGATAAAGTCCGATGCCTTTTCAGCAATCATTAGCGTCGTTGCGTGGGTGTTCGCGGTCACTATTTCGGGCATGATAGATGCATCAACTACCCTTAAGTTGGCAACGCCGTGGACTCGCAACTCACTGTCAACAACCGCGGAATCTGAGTAACCCATAGAACAACTACTGGTGGGGTGATATTCGGTCTCTCCGTTAACTTTCGCCCAATCTAGAATAGCCTTATCTGACTTAACGTCATTCCCAGGGTCGATCTCCAAATCTCGAAATTCATCGAAGGAAGGTTGTGCGAGGAGTTCCCGCGCCAACTTAAATCCCTCAATAACCACTTTTTGGTCCTCTTCAGTTTGAAGATAATTAAACAATATCATCGGAGGCTCTTCTGGGTTCGCAGACCGTAGTTGGATGCAACCACGACTGGTCGGTTTCATCAGATCAATATGCGTCTGATATCCATGACCCTCATAGGTCTTTGAGCCGTCATAACTCGCGGCGACAGCCATGAAACACAACTGAAGATTTGGAAAGGACAGTTCGGGCCGACTACAAACATAGCCCGCCACGTCCAACAGGTTAGTTGTGCAAACCCCAGAGCGGGTCAATAACCACCGCAATCCGGCCGCAACCCGCCCAACTCCCCGGGTTGAAGGGTAATGGCTCACCGCCTTCTTACAACTCATCTGAATTCGAAGGTCCAAATGGTCCTGAAGATTTTGCCCTACACCGGGTAAATGCTGGCGCTCCGGTATGTTGTGGTGTCGAAGGTGTTCTGCATCTCCAATACCGGACAACATCAGCAGATGAGGTGAACTGATTGCCCCCCCGCTGATTAAGACTTCCTTTTCAGCGAAGGCGGAAGTAATTTCCCCCTTGGCTTTGTACTCGACCCCTATTGCGGAGTTGTTATCAAAGATAATTTTATACGCGAGACACCCAGTCTCGACACGCAGATTGTCTCGTTGCAGCGCAGGTTTTAGATAGGCATCGAACGCGCTCCAGCGCCGACCGCGGTAGGTATTTTTGTCAGAAAGTCCGAATCCGTCCTGCCGATAACCATTACTGTCGTCACTAATTCCATGCCCCGCTTGAGAAGCGCTATCCAAAAAAGCACGGTCTAGAGGAGTGTGAATCGACCCGGGGGTAACGTGAAGAGGCCCGTTATCTCCTCGATAATCGTCGCCTCCACGCTGGTAACATTCTAGTTGCTTGAAATAAGGAAGACAGTGCGCGTAATCCCAGCTATCTAATCTGTTCTGTGCCCAACGATTAAAGTCATTGGGATTTCCACGTACAAACTGCATTCCATTAATACTGGAAGAACCCCCTAACGCACGACCTCTGGGGCAATTCATCCTGCGATTGCCCATGAAAGGCTCTGGCTCGGTATTAAAACACCAATTAAAGCGGCAATCGTGAAGCGCAAAGTCAAGCGCTGCCGGGATTTTTGACAATAACCCCGAAATGGGTGGACCCGCTTCTATCAGTAATACGCTTCGACTTCCCGATTCAGTGAGTCGATAAGCGAGCACGCATCCCGCAGTACCACCGCCGACTATCACGTAGTCAAAAGTATTCGCAGTCTTTTCCAACACCGTTGACGATTGCTAGTTGTTCCTAAAGTATCCGGGGGAACGTGGCACACTCCATGGAGCCTCCATGAAAAAGATTTTCACCCCGATAGGGTGGATCAGTCTCATGAGGTTTATCGTTATAAGTAATATCATCTCCGATCCAATGAGTCGCCAAAGCACGTCTCCGAGAAGTCTTTAGGCTGTTCCCTGGGGCACTATGAAAAGTGCGACTGTTGAATACCAGGCAATCGCCTGGACTCATCGCCGAAAACCCCAGTTGATACGCTCCCGGTTCTTTATCCCAATCTGGCATTCTTGGCTGATCTGGCAGATCGGCGTAATCCATAGCTGGGTTGAAATGAACTGGGTTGTAAGACTTGCCCCAAAGGTGAGATCCAACAAGGAAACGAAGTGCCGTTTGAACGGGTATGTCGTCCAGCGCGATCCATAAGTTGCAAATCTGGTTGCCCTTAATCGGCCAGTAGGCTTCATCGTAATGCCAGGGTGTTTTATTACTAGTCCCAGGCTCCTTTACCAACATGAAATCAAAGTAAAAAATCAAACCTTTTGATCGCATGATTGTCGCAGCAACATCGCTCACATTTGAATTGAAAATAAATTTTTTAAAGTGTTCAATTCGCTGCCACATAAAAGTGTCATAAAAAAAGAAGCCTGGCTCACCCGGTGTCGCGATATTGAATGCGGTGTCTCGTTGATACCCTTCATTAATCGCAATTTCCATACCTTCAGCGAGAAGTTGAATCCACTTAGTATCGAACACCTGACGTAACGAGACGACGCCGTCACGTTCGTACGCCTCAATAGCTTCTCGTGGCGGATCGCCAAGTGGATTCAATTCGTAGTTCGGAAGCTCGACCAGATTTTCATCCATATTGATCACTTGATATCAGGTTTTATCTGAGCTTTGGGAAGACCTGCCCAGCGGGGTGGTCGCCATGTTGAAGGGCGACATCAACATCAGGTGAGTCGATGAAACCGTCTCTCGCGTCATACGTCACATCGTCTCCAGCGAAGTTGAATGCGGTGGAGTGCCTACGCGTCTTCAGAGTATTACCTGGACCCGCATGAATCGTACGTTGATAAAAAATTAAAGCATCCCCCGGATTCACCTCCCAAAAAATTGTTGGGAAACGGGATTCCAGTTCCTCTAGCGAAGGCATTGGTGTCTGTTCGGGCATGGACTCGCGATACTCGACTCCTGGAATGAACGTAGGCCCAACGGACAGTGGGTCCATACGCGCATGAGAGCCTTGCTTAAATTTAAGCGTTGTCTCGGCAGGCATAAAGTCGAAGGAAATATTCATATTAATGACATTTATCCCGACGAATCTGGAATAGGAAGCGTCTTCGTGCCATGGGGTGACTTTGGTATCTGTGCCCGGGTCTTTTACAAAAGTATTCGTATAATAAAGCGTAACCGAATCCGAACGCATAAGTTGCGCCGCGACATCAGGAAGGTGACTGTCAAAGGTTGCCGAACGAATGACAGGATGGCGCCGCCACAAATTAAACTCGTAGTAGAAAATACCGCCGTCATCTGGACCACTGACAAACCGGGCGTGTTCACTCGGGTTCTCGAGTGCGTTATCCGCTTCATCACGAAGCGCTTCAACAGTCGCAGGATCAAGAACGTTTCTCAAGCACACGACGCCATCGTTCTCTAGCTGCTTAATCGCCGACTCCGGAACGGAAAGATCTGTTCCCAGGGTGTAGGAGGGTGCCAATTCACCATCCGTGGCTTCTGGGGTTGGGATGCGATAAAGGCTATCGTAGGCGCGAGATTGGGTGGTTGCTCCAAGCTGCTTCATGATCGTGACGATTTCGACTAGATTTAGCAGAAGTTTATCAACCTTTGCTTAGAACTGTTCAAAAAATATGGAGCACCCGTGTTGAAAAATAAAACCGCGCTGATCACCGGCGCCACCTCAGGGATTGGTGAAAAAACAGCCGAACTCCTGGCACAAAACGGGGCAGCTGTTGTTGCGGTTGGCCGGAATGCATCTAAGGGTAAAGAATTGGTTGACAGGTTGGCAGGTTCTGGGCACTCGTTTATCTCGGTAGACCTTAGCGATAAAAATGAAGTGCAATCACTTGTTGATAAAGTGATGGAGGCCGTGGGGGATATCGATGTTTTGGTCAATAGCGCGGGGGTCGCACTGCACGGCACTGTGACAGAGACAGATGACCGAATTTGGGACACCACAATGGCAGTAAATCTCAACGCAGTCTTTTATCTTTGTCGGGCCGTCATACCTAAGATGGTTGCAAATGGCGGCGGGTCTATTGTTAATGTTGCATCAACGTGGGGTCTGGTCGGAGCAGAGAATTCAGCGGCCTACTGCGCCTCAAAAGGAGCGTTGGTTCAACTGACACGGTCAATGGCCATTGATCATGCTAAGGATAATGTCCGCATCAACGCGGTCTGTCCGGGCGCCGTGGATACTCCGATGCTCGCAGCAGAGTCCGCCGCTTTTGGACTTTCGGTCTCTGATGGCAAGACCCTTTGGGCTGCTGATGCAGCTAATAAAAAGCTCGCGACACCAGAAGATATTGCTAATGCAATCCTATTTCTTGCCTCAGAAAATGCTATGCATATTCACGGTATCGCGCTTCCGGTTGACGGTGGCTCAATAGCGTGATTTTTAAATTTCTGGATGTTTATTGGACCATGGGCGAGAAAGTTCAATTGCTGCGCCCACTTTGAAGACCGAGTAATCATCATAAGGTCTGCCGATTATTTGAATTCCGACGGGCAACCCGCGATCCGTCATGCCGGCTGGGACGCTAAGCACCGGACATCGATTGAACATGTTAAATAGAGCTGTCATAGCGGTATCGGTATCGGTTAGCTCTTTGCCATTCACAAGTACCTTGTCTTTTTGCCAGTTTTCAGCCGGAACCTCTGGGCAAGAGACTCCAGGGGTGATCAGAATATCGTACTCCTGAAAGAGAGGTCCCATATGTTCTGTCCATACGACTCCAGCGACCTGGAGTGCATTTCGGTAGTCATCTGCAGTGACCGCAGATGCGGTTTCGTATAGTTGTGGCACGTAATCACTTAGTTGTCCTGGACAATCGGCCAATGCCTGACGGATAACATTCTCAAACAAAAACTCTTCGCTGGCGTGGGCGAGTCTTATTGCCTCACCAGCCCACTCGATGTTGACTTCAGTAATTTCCGCGCCAGCATCTCTCAGCACATTTAGGGTGTTTATTGTTTCCCGGCGCACATCATCGAGGACCTCGTAGTGTCCTAAATCAATTGAGAAGGCAATCTTTAATCCCCGAATATCACCCATTGAAGTTGGGAGCGTAACCGTCTCAGAAATACTGTTATGGTCCAGTGGATGCAGACCGGACATGACATTTTGCATCAGCGCTGCATCGAGGACGGAACGCGTCATTGGCCCGACATTTACATAAGGATCAAAAGATGAATTTGGGTCGAGTGGATTGCGACCATAGGGCGACTTAAACCCAACCACTCCACATTGGGCAGCTGGCTGACGGATCGAGCCAGTGGAATCGCTCCCTGTCGCAATCGTTGTGGCTCCTGCGGCGAGGGCTGCAGCCGACCCCCCGGAGGAGCCGCCAGGGGTTATATCCAAACGCCAAGGATTTCGGGTTACCCCCCACATTCTCGAATGACAGGTGAATAGCCAGCAGAATTCGGGGCAGGTCGAGCGGGCGAAAAAGTTTGCGCCTGCCTCTAGTAATCTTTCTATAGAAGGATCAGTGTAATCATCGATATTCTCAGCGTTTCTCAAAGACCCCACGGTGGACCGGATTCCTTTTATGGGGGAGCTGTCTTTTACGAGCAGAGGCACACCTTCTAACGGCCTTGCAGTGCCCGCAAGATACCTTTCTTCTGACTTCTTGGCACGGACTCGGGCGTCGTCGAAGTATTTATCCGCGAACGGATTAACAGTGTCATCGATCTCGTCCGCACGTTGAACAATTGCCTCCAGTAGATCTACGGGGGATAACTGGCTTGAACGAAATAACTTGAGAATTTCATTTGCGCTGAGAAAAATCAGTTCTTGTGGAGACATGGGTTTGTAATATCCTAAGTTCCGCGGGGTTCCCCGACCGTTCGGACAAGTCTATATTTTACTCATAGTTAAATTGAGGTAAGGTTTGACTACCCCCGAAATTCTAAACGTGAATACACAATAAACTACAGAAGCGAGGTCACATGGCTGAGTCAGGCATTAAACCGGAATCATCTGTTTTAACACTTCCAAACCCAGACCTCGTTGTTATCGAAGACGACAAGCCTAATTGGAATTTGCCTGACAACAGGCGCCACGCTTTTCATAATTTCGAGAAGATTATGCGTTATAGCATGGGGATTCGTGCTCCACGGGTTTTGCCGCTTTCCAAGAGAATTGATCGTCGGATCGGTGATATGTTCGAAGTTCGCAGGCTTACCGGAACAACCTACTTTTCAGCCATGGTGGTTGCGAGAGACACGGAGTTGTTGTTTGAGACCTACGCACCAGACTTCGACCCAAAACAATGTCATAGCATGCAGTCGATAACCAAGTGCGTAATGAATCTGATATTTGGCAGATTAGTAGAGGACGGCTTAATCGATCTCAATCAAAAGGTAAAAGATTACATACCAGAAATTGGATCAGGGTATGCGGAGGCAACAATCCAGCAAGTGCTCGATATGGATGTCGTAAATAATTTTGATGAAAATTATGATGCTTCTTACGAGCATGATCCGCGGGAGGCAGCGCCTGTGGGTTACAACCGTGAGGAGATAGCGTTAGGCTGGCGGTTGCCGCCCGAAGGGGAGCGGCAGTTCAGCAGTCGGGAATTTGCGACATCCCTTGTCAGTAATAACGTCATCAATCCGGACGGCTACACAGAATATCGCTCTCCCAATACTGATGTCCTAGGGTGGGTCGCTGAGAAAGTGACAGGGCGTGCCCCAATAGAGTTACTCATTGAGGTGATTGAGGCAGCTGGAATTGAGGGGGCCTATCACATAGGTTTAGATTGTGATGGGGTTCCGCAGTTTGCCGGTGGCGGCTGTATGTCGGCTCGAGATATGGCGAGATATGGCCTACTGTTTGCGCGCAGTGGTCAGGGAGTAAATGGAGTCAATGTTGGCAGCGCGCAGTTTATTCAGGAAACACGTAATGGTCGAGGCACTAAAGGAGTTCAGAACCGTTACTACCGCTACAGTAACGCGACGTTCACGAACGGCAGATGGCTAGGTCACGGGGGTTATGGCGGGCAGTTCATGCTTGCAGATCCGGATACTGGAACTGCTATTAGCTTTTTCAGCGTTCTGGAAGACCAGCACGCATTTACCGACGACTATCTTCCTGAGGTGACACGATGTTTCGAGGAAATAATCGATCTTTATAAAGAAAGTTAGCGACGTTCTCGTTTGGAGGTTCTCGCCGACCGTATTCCTGTCCAAAAATAGGCAGGCATTTGCCGATGTTTTAGATTGGAGTCGAGACAGGTATTGGTGACCCTATTTTTAAATAAGCGAGTCAGTTTCTATAAGACCCTCGGCCACCATCACACACGTACCGGCGACCCAGCTTCCGGTAACTGAACCGTTTTCTTTTTGAGCCCGGACCCTAAGACGACTGGGCCGCCCCCTCTCGAGTCCCTGAGCCACCTCCCAGCATAAATCTCCACTGGTTAAGTCAGAGTATTGTGCCAATAACGCTGCCAAGGCGCAGTTGGCACTGCCTGTTGCGGG
>Ga0114933_10003597_pt1 | contig 15019 bp, 13 predicted proteins | sample 4SBtaG_FD_89691 | JGI IMG/M metagenome (GOLD analysis project Ga0114933, IMG submission 89691) | Deep subsurface microbial communities from Kolumbo volcano to uncover new lineages of life (NeLLi) - 4SBTROV12_W25 metaG | ecosystem: Environmental > Aquatic > Marine > Volcanic | place: Kolumbo... | reverse complement strand
GCGCCCCCGCCCACCCGCACGCCCACGCCCCACCCCCCACGCCCGCACACGCACGCTCCCTCCGACAAGAACGCACGCCAAGCCACACACGCACGCCATGCACACGCACGCACGCGAAGAAAACTTGAAAACAAAAAACAACACTCTTACATACAGGATATACCTATAAGTGGTAGTAAGATTTCAATCTAAATATCCAATAAAAATAACCAAAAAATAATATCAATATATTATTTTTTGGTTATTTTTATCGCCAATATATGACAAAAAAACAGTGATAAAACTTATTTTTCATAAATACCATATTTTATGCAATAATTTGGTAATTGGGATTTTTATGACAAAAAAATTAGTGATGATAATTTCAGAAAAAAAAAATTGATGTAAAATTGTCCCCGGATAATATTATGTATATTAACATTGACAAAATGTTTCCTTCGCCGTCTCCCGCTGCTGCTGCCCAAACCTTGGGCGACACTGAGCTGCGCCTCCTCCTGTTGGGGATGTCCCGAGAGGTGCGGACGTCCTACATCAGGACCCAACAGTTCGGGGAGAAGGAGCGGTGTCACCGCATCCTCCTCCTCGACGACGTCGGTGTTTTTCCCTCCTCTGATCTGCTCGAGGCTGAGCGGGCTGGGAGGAAGGCTGAGAGGATCCGCCGCGCGGTTGCGAAGGCGAACAAGCTCCGCCGGCAGGCCGAGGCGGTCCAGGCGCTCCGGGAGGACGAGGCCATGGGGAAGATCCCCATGGTCGAGAGGCAGGTTCGGAGGTCCCTGGACCGGGCCAGCAGCCTCGTTGAGGCTTTGGGTCGTTCGGTGGACAAGGCGACCCGAGCCCTTGCCCAGCTCACCGTGCGGGGTCCGCCCCGCTTCGGCAACCCCGGAAACGTATCCCCGTGGAGGGGTGCCCGGGCGGCGGCTGCGGACCTCGTGGGCTCCCAGGAGGCGATGAATGCCGCCAAGGTCGAGCAGAAAATACGCCTCGACGCGTGCCAGGTGGCGACCGCCACCTATGCGGCCGCGTCCGCGCTGCACACCAAGGCGGCCGCCGTGACCGACGCCCAGGCGCTGACCGCCGTTGAGCGGTTGCACCTGCTCTACCAGTGCGACGGGCTGGCGGAGACGGTCGCCAAGGGGGCGAAGGTGGAGCTGGATCGCCAGAGGGACATCTGGCTGGATGATGAGGCGTTGCTGCGCCTCGAGTGCAGCCACATCAGGGACACGTCGTGCGAGTGCCCGTCCACCAAGTACGAGGTGCAACTGCACCTCCTCTACTTCGTGGCGGCGTACCCAAACTGGCAGGACATGCTGGCTCATGGCACGTCCCCCCTCTTGGTCGAGGCTGCGTCGGCTGTGCCCCAGTACGACGTGTCCTCGGACTCGGAGGGCGAGGAGGACGAGGGTGTGGATGACTAACCACGCCACGCCAAGTCCCGCCCTACCCTGCCACGCCACGCCACGCCACGCCACGCCACTCCGCGCCCCGCCCCGCCACACAGCTCACGCCGGCTGTGTCTAAAAAAAAAAGGCACATGTAGTACACACTACAGAAGAGCACGCTTCAAGCTCATTAGAAGCAGACCACCGAAGACAGTTTTAGAGTCTCTTTACCGGGGTGGGCGTATCCGGTATCAATTTCTAAGTCTATGCCTCCACGAGGCTGAAATGTTATTAACAGAATAGACAAAATAAAATTAAAGTAAAAAATTTATAAATAAGTTGTATAAATTTTTTATTTTTGTTTTTCAAAAAATTGATGTAATATTATCCTTATAATGATAATACATAAGTAATGGGTGCCATGAACCAAGCTCTTGTTACTATAGCAGATGAAATGACACGATCTATAGATGGTGGAAATATATCCCGAAGTCTTCGTCATCGTATGATTCTTCATCCTCAAGTTTTTACAACTATGATATGTTGGATATTGGAAAATAAATTATCCAAATATCATAATGTTATTCCATATTGTATTGGACTTATCAAAACCAAAAAAATATTTGAAAGATTCAATTTTACGGTTACACAGATCAATACTATAACGACTCCTATGCTTATTGATATTTATGCAAATTTGAACGATGATATTGATGATGTTTCTCTTGTTTTGCTAAAAGCTCAACTTATTGACGCGAATCAAGACAAAGAAGCACGAGATAAATTGTAAATAATAATTTTATTTTTCAAAATTATTATCAAAAAATGCTAAATTAGATAATTTCCATAAAAATATTTAGTGATAAAAAATAATCAAAAAAAATCAAAAAAAAAATTGAAGTAAAATTATCCCCCGATTGTATATATAGAATTAACCACCATTAAAACACTCTGATGGAGGTTTTTACGACCCTCGCTCCTCACGGTCTCAAGCGCCCGCTCGCAAAGCATCCTGCTCCCGGAGTCCTGAGGGCTTTGTGCGACCTCGCGACCACAGTCGCGAACGCCACCCTCCCCGCGGAGGATCCAGCTCCGCCCCCCGCGCCCGAGCACTACGTTCCGCCGCACCAGCGCGACGGTTTCCCCGTCGCCCTCGACGTGAAGCCCACCGCAGCGCGTCTCAGCGCGGCGCTGCGGATGAAGAAGGAGATTGCGTGGAGCGTGGTGAGGGATGTGAAGTGCGATCTCGCGACCCTCATGTGCCACGCAAAGATGGACGGGACGTACTTCCAGGACTCCCTGTCCAATGTCGAGCCCGTGGTAGTCGTGAGGGTCCTGTACCCGGGCTCCCTGAAGGAGTCCAAGTGCGTGTACGCGGGTGTCGTGTTTCCCAGTGGGGACATGTCCCCGGGGGACGTTGCGTTCAAGGCGTTCATGGACGCCAAGGTGGGACCGACGGGTGCGTACCTGGCGGGTCTCACCACCGCGGACCTGAAGGGGAAGGGGCTCGGTCACGGCGTGCTGGTGGAGCTGCAGTTCAGGGTGTTCCCCGCGCTCGCCCCCGCGCTCGCCCCCGCCCGCCGCCGCCGCCGCCGCGGCGGCCGCGGTCGCCGGTAGGAAGTGCGGACCCACCGCCCCAAGACCCTGATTGTACACGGACTGACACGAGGTCAGCCCAGGGATACAAGGTCAAGACCGCTGGCATCTCAATGCCAGCGTCGTCCGTAGGGACCGTAGGATACCCAACCTCCGAAAAGATTCAAAGTTTATGCCTACACGTGGCTGAAATGTTATAAACAAAATAAACAAAAAATAAAAATAACCAAAAAATAATATATTGATATTATTTTTTGGTTATTTTTATCGCCAACATATGACAAAAAAGCTAAAAATAACTTATTTTTCATAAATCCAATATTTTATGCAATAATTTGGTAATTAGGATTTTTATGACAAAAATTAGTGATGATAATTTCATAAAAAAAAAATTGACGTAAAATTATCCCCGGATTATATTATGTATATTACATTGCGAACGCAATGGTGAGGTGTCACTCTGCTGCTGCTGCTGCTGCTGCTGCTCCTGCTGCTCCTGCTGCTCCTGCTGCTCCTGCTGCTGCTGCTGCTGCTCCTGCTGCTCCTGCTGCTCCTGCTGCTCCTGCTGCTCCTGCTGCGACGCGGACGTTCCAGAACCCAAAGACTGGGATCCGCGCTACCGTGGTTAACAGCCTGGCATCCCTCCTCACCGAGGAGGACATGGACCACATGGCCGACTTCCTGTCCGGACAGGAGGACATGGTTGCGGAGGCTCCCGCGCCCCAGGGCGTCCCGGTCCGCGAGGCGGTCGTGGCCCCCTTCGTCCCGGTCCGCGAGGCGGTCGTGGACCCCTTCGTCCCGGCTGCCCTGTCGGTTTACGCCCCATCCTTCGTCCCGGCGGAGGCGAAGGTCTACCCCTTGCTCGGTGCCGTGCGCCTGACGCTGCGTGCGCACTGCAAGGAGTTCGAGGCGAGGTTTTTGGAGAATGCCCGTGCCGTCTTCGTGCCGAAAGTGAACGCCCTTCTCGAGCGTGAGGGGTTCCCCGGGGTGATGGCGGCCCTCTGCGTGGTGGCGAGCTCCACCCCCGGCATGACACAGATAACACGACTGCCATCGCATACGAACTTTCCCAACGTCCCCGCCGCAGCGTTGGAGCTGGCGGACTCCGACGCCGTCAAGCATATGGTGGATGATGTGGAGAGGGGCTTGCGTTCGGTCATGAAGAACGTGGGGGAGTGCAAGAAGCGCACCATCCAGGTGCTCCTCTGGCCGAAGAAGTACTGAGTCTTCGCCACCACCGCAAACGAGTACAAGGACGAAAGTCCAGGGATACTCGGTCCGACAAACATGCGTAGTCCCTGGGAGGGACCGTAGGGCGTAGTTCAATCACGCCCTCCGAAAAGATTCAAAGTTTATGCCTACACGTGGCTGAAATGTTATCAACAGAATAGACAAAAAATAAAAATAATCAAAAAATAATATCAATATATTATTTTTTGATTATTTTTATCGCCAACATATGACAAAAAAGCTAAAAATAACTTATTTTTCATAAATACCATATTTTATACAATAATTCGGAAATTGGGATTTTTATGACAAAAAAATCAGTGATAATAATTTCAAAAAAAAAATTGATGTAATATTGTTCCCGGATTATATTACGTATAGGAAAGATGACATCGTCATCCGCCGCCGCCACCGCCGCCGTTGAGGCAGCCGTAACGGCGGACCGTGCAGCCAAGTTGGCGCTGTACAGCGCAGCAGCCGCCTCCGTGCGTTCCGACGCCGCCGTTGCCACCATGCGCCAAAAGGTGCGGGTGGTGGCACGGAACTGCATGGGAATCGCATCCATATGCGATTCTGGTGCCGCCACAACCTCCCCCTTTTCAATGGTGGTCTTCCTGTACGATGCCGTAACCGCCGGCATCGCCACAGTAACCTCCGCTCTTACCGCGTCCGCCTCCTTCGTCCTCACCGTGAACGCGGCGGAGGAGGCGAAGAGGAAGAAGAAGGAGGCGGTGATGTCCGAGATGGTGGCACGGACATGTTTCGTGCAGGCGGGGCAGGCGGTTGCGGTCCTTCAAGACTAAGGGACTACCATCCCCCGAAGGGGACCGTAGGGCGTAGTTCAATCGCGCCCTTCGAAACATTCAAAGTTTATGCCTACACGTGGCTGAAATGTTATGTAAACAAAATAAACATAAAGAAATTATAACTAAATAATATTAATTATTTTTAGTTATAATTTTTTATATTTACTATTATTACTTTTTTCTACATGACTTGTAAATATAGCTCTTGTATCATCAACACCAACAATTGGAGTAATAAATTTTAAATAATTTTCTTCTGGAATTGATTTTATCCATATTTTTATTACACAATTTTTTGGATTAACAGAAACTCCATTAATTATATTATTTTCTTCATTTAGTGTTTCTCCAACTATTGACATACATAATTCTTCCCATGCCTGACTTAAGTCTTTTCTTAATACCCGGTATGACCAAGAACCTCCTATAATGTTCTCCGGATCTTCATAAGTAGGAAAAACATTGTCTTTCATTAAAAATAACATACTTGTATTAATTGATGGTAAGTTATTAAATAACTTCCAATATCCACTTATTGTGCTAAATTTATATACTTGACGATAACTCTTATTATCCCAGTTATCATCATCTAATTTATGAAACCATATACACCATTTTCTATCAAGATTTATATTATTGGGATCAGCAATCTGCATATCTATATTATTATATTCTATTAAACTTAAGTATTTATATTTAATAAAATTAGCTATAAAATTAATTTTATGATATTTTATTGATTATATTATATTATATTATAATATAATTTATGGCAGGATTTTTTGGCATATTTAACACATTTTTTGAAATGATTACTGCGGTTTTGATGATGATATATCTGTTACTGGTTAGGAAAATTGGCAACTAATTTCCTATAGATACTTTAGAAACCTCATTTCCATAAACAGAGAAAAATCCATTTCCCGACGTTGTTTTAATAGTTAAACTATTTGATAAACCTAATGAACTAAGACGATAGATAGTTCCAGTTTTTCCATTATAAGATACACTATCTCCTATATTGAATACCATTTTATATATATTATAAATTAGATATTATTTTTACATAATATTTATTTATGCCTCAAAATCTAACCATCCACGTTTGTAATATTCCTGTTCTTGAATTTGCTTATCAACTTTCTTTTCAATTTGTACCATTTCATTCAGTTGTTGTTCTTGTTCCTCAATTTCTTGTTCTTCCATTTGTTGTTCTTCCATTTGTTGTTCTTCCATTTGTTGTTCTTCCATTTGTTGTGCTTCCATTTGTTGTGCTTCCATTTGTTGTTGTTCTTGTATTAATTTTATTTTTTTTGGTTGAGGTTTTTGTTTTTTAATTTGTTTTTTATTTTGGTTCAATATATTAATATCAAGAACTGGAATTTCTTTAATTGGAGTATCTAACATATTAAGTCTTTTATTATTATAATTACATTGTTTCTTAACTATATGTTTTTCCTCAACAATAGATTGGTAGGGATCTTGATGTTTAATTTGTTTTTGTTTTAAATTTTTAGAAGCAAAGGCATCATTATCTACTAATAACTTCATAAAATCCCCGACTGTTAAATCATTAAATTCTTTTCCCTTCATTTCTTTTGGAACTAATATATTCAAATTACCATCATCATCTTTTACCATTGAATAAGGAGATGTATGTTTTACTGGTTTGGGTTGTTGTAATTTATGTTTGCGACGAGGACGTTCTAAATCATAGATTACATTAGAATCTACATACATTCCTTGTTTTTTCAATTGTCTTAATACATTTCCTAATTCTTTATTATGTTTAACATCTGGGGTAGCATTAATGATTATTGGGTTAGATAATTCACTATTTAACGTGGTTTTAGGTGGACTTACATCATACCATACACTTCCACTTCCAGGGTAACTGGATTTATTTCCTGCGTCTAAATCACATATTAATCCACTTTTAACATATTGAGAGCAAGCACCACTGGTTACACCAAATCTACGTCCATGTGCTTCAAAATTAGTTGTAATTTCTGACTCCGTTAATGAACGATTATACAATCTAAATATAGCAAAATTACTTCTATTATTATATTGAGGATTTGATGATAAATATTTATTATGACTTAATCCAAGTTTAGAAGGATCTTGGAAGAATATCCAACCACCTTCTTTAACTGTATTTAATTTTTGTGCATAATTTGTTGGTCTAAGATATACTCCGTTCTTATATATCTTTCCTAAATTTGAACCCATTTGTCCTTCACTTCCACGTACTATAACTAATTGCATCCAGGTATCTGGGTCATAAGGAATATGATTTTCTAATGAATCATTTTCAATATATATTGTAAATTCATCGATCTTTATAGTAAAATATTGTATATCCTTCGGATGGGTAGATTCGGCTTCATATTCTCCTTCATGAGAATCAATAACACGACGAACACCATCAGATACACTCATAATATAAGGATTACCAAAATATTGGGGTTTTAGCCACATTTCTATAGTATAATTTTCATTTGTTTCTTTTAAACATCTGGAATCCCCAGTTATAAAACGATGGGTATTAGCGTTTCCCATATCAAAATAGCCACCATTTCTATCATCATTTATCCAAAAATCTTTAGCACTAGGGGGATTAATTAAAGCATTATATTTGTTTTCACTGAAAAGTTCGGATGGAATTTGAAATCCTTCAACATTTAAGTACCAACGGTCAATAATTTGTAATCCAAGTAATATACATAATGCTATAATAACATATCCTAATGGCTTAATTTTATCTGTGTAATTAAATACTAAACCTAAACTGGTCAATATAAACAGTAATTTAAAATGTGTAGGTTCTAAAGTAAACATAACTTAATTATAATATAGATATAAATTTATCTATATAATAAATAATTTATTTTACTCAACTCCATTTTTATTTATTTTCCAACTTTTTGTAATGACTTTGTATACTAACAACATAATGTCTAATGTAATATAAAAAATTGATAAATTTATATTTTGGAAACAATGCTATAACCGAACTTTGTGATATTTTACTTTTCTTTTATTTTTTATTTCTATTTCTATTTCTATTTTTATTTTTTCTTGATTCATATTTATTCTTTGACTTCGATTTATTTCTCGTATTAGATTTATTCTTTGACTTCGATTTATTTCTCGTATTAGATTTATTCTTTGACTTCGATTTATTTCTTCTTGACTTCGGTTTATTTCTAGACTTAGATTCATGCCTTGATTTCGTTTGTTGTTGTTGAATTGGAGATGATTTTGTTTCTTGTTCACATTTATCACTAAATTTAATTAATATATTAGTAAATAGTTCATGAACATTACTTGGAATAGTAGATACTATATTATATTTAATCATTCGATTTATAGATGCTAATTCATAATATAATATTCGCGACATATTTTTAGTATAAAGTTTAAGAAACGATTCTTTACTTATATCCCCGGATGTTTTCTCTATTGGGAAACAATTTCTATATTTATTATTCCCAACTTTATATGCCATTTGAGTTCCATATCCAATAGCAAAACATAATATTAATTTTTCTTCATCAACGAGATCATCTATTTTTTTTAATTCTTTGGGTGTTATATTGTATATGTTATATTTAGGAAGTTTATTAACATTAATTGTAGATTGTGGATCTCCTCCTTCCATTTCTTCCCCTAACCATTCTACTTTTTTTTCTTTATGAAATACTTGTTTATATACTGATTTCAACTTTTTAACCATACGTGATACTTTTTCTATGTTTTTCTTGTGTATATAATTTTGTACACACCAATTTGTTAATTCTTCACTACTGAGTTTAGATTTTTTATCTAAATAAGCTTGATATATACGATATAAAGTTATTAAATCGCCGTAATAATGAGAGAATTTAGACATCCGAGATAGATAATCATTCTTACGACGTAAATATTCATATTCCCCCAATTTACTCTTATTTTCTTTAAATGAAATAAATATATCATTTACTTTTCCATCACAGACTTCAAGAATAGAAACTAATTCTGTTGCTGGTAATAGACAATCTATATCATGAGCATATAATAACATTTTTGCTGCCATAGGAGATATAGAACCTCCAAATCTCAATATTTTTCTTCCTACACGAGATAAAACTAATTCATCATTTGAATGTCTCAATGCTCCTACGCCTTCTTGAAGAATTTTAATAGCTGCGGTTCTAATATCATCTGAAGGTGGTTCAATTAGATCATTTAAAATATTGTGTAAATCTCCAATATTATTTACATAAGGTAAATTAAATAAACGTAAAATATCTGTTGATAAGTCAGATTTTTGAATTTGAGTAACTGGATATTTTTTCATATTATTCATTTGGTCAATTGTATAAAGATAGTAACAAATCCCTTTAGAAGTTCTACCAGTACGTCCACGTCTTTGCATTCTTTGGGCGTTAGAAATCATTTTTGTTTCTAATTTACGCATCATACGTTTAGGATCATAACTATCTTCAAATTCAAGTCCACTATCAATAACATGTTTAATTCCATCTACTGTTACTGAAGATTCGGCAACATTTGTTGAGAACACAATTTTTCTATTATAATCTCCAGCCATTTTTGATGTACCAGGTAAAGATTTATATAAGTCAGGTTTAGTTGCTAAATCTTTTTGATTATTTGGTGTTTTCGCGGATAATTCAACACAATAAGGTCTATATGATGTATCTTTAATTAATTGAGGAACTTGATTTCTTAATAGAGCACAACCTTTATTAGCATCAGAATTACTAGTTACAAATACTAAAATATCTCCATCTTCATCCCCTTTCAATATATCTACTACTGTAGAAACTGCGACATCTAAATAATCACGATAAGATACTTCAATAGGAAAATACCGGTCTTCAACTCCCATAAAACTTTCACTTCCGGCATCTAAATCATGAAAGTTAACGCCAGGAATATTTGAAAAATAATTAACAAAAATATCAGTATTTATAGTAGCGCTCATAATGATTAATTTCAAGTCATTTCTTAGAGTTAATGCTTTTTTTATTAATAATAATAAAAAGTCTATTTGGACATTACGTTCATGGGCTTCATCTATAATTAATACATCGATATTAGATAATGTAGGATCACGCATTAGTTGTGCTACAATACTTCCATCAGTTATATATAATAATTTTGTTTTAGAACTTTTTGAACCATCAGGAGAACCACGATATTTATATCCTACTTCTTCACCTAACTTGACGTCCATACATTTAGCAGAATAAACAGCAGCTTCTCTAACACTAATTTGTTTTGGGATTGTAACAGCAATACGTCCTTCATAATTATTCTCATGAAGGGCAAATTTAGGAACTAATACGGTTTTTCCACTTCCTGTTCCCGATTTTACTAATAATACTTGATTTTTGCTTATCGCATTTATAAATTCATTACGTTTTTTATATACTGGAAATTTACTCCATATCTTTGATAAATTTAAATATTGTTCTGTATACGGTAATCCTGTTAATGGATTATTATTTATTCCTTCAGGATCTAATATACCTATATTTTCCATCACTATAAATTATTTAGATATTAAATTTAATGTAATATTAAATTTAATGTAATTGATTATTCATTCCATTCATTCATTCCATTTTATCAACTATACTATTATAATATTCTTGGAATTCATTGGCACTCATCACTTTAATCCCTTGTTTTTCAGCTTTTTTCACCTTAGTACTTGTGGAATTGGGTTCTTTGGTAATTAAAATCGTTGTCTTTTTGGTAATATTATCGGCTAATTCTCCTCCAGAATCAATAATAATATCTTTTAATGATTGACTTCTAAATCCTGTCATTACAATCACTTCATGGGATAAAACTTGTTCTTGTGTAGGTAGGGATTGAGGTAAAAGTGATTGGGATGAAGATTCGGGTTGATTTAATTCAAATGGAATCATATCATGTTCTTTAATAAACTGTTTAAATTTAGGAAGATTAGATACAAATTGAGATGCTGTTTTTTCGTGGAATCCTTCAATATTTATTACAAGTTCCTTTAGATCACTTGGAGATAGAGATTCGTCCATAAAATTAGGAACATTTGTTACAATTGGTTTTAACTTCCTTTCTCCAAAACCGTTGCCAAAAATATTACTTGCAGCCATTACTACTTCCTTCTTGGGATTAATTAATGCTGATTGTATATTATCGTATAATTTTTTAGCCATTTTATCTTTAATTCCATCAACTTGAATAAATACTTCAGGTGTAGCATTTAATATATCTTTTAATGTCTTGAGAGGAGCACTTGAATTCATAAATTTAATAATCATTCCATTACTAATATTAGCGATATTCATACGTGTAAAAAAGTTAATTAATCTTTTGATGTAAACACCTTCATCTTCGTCCATATTTTCCAGCATAATATCAACATTAGTGGCATTCCACGAGTATGATGCTTTAGGCATACTAGGTTCTTTAGCTGGTTTAATTACTTCTAAAATATGTGGAATAACATCTCCACTTCTCGTGATTTTAATAATAGCTCCAGGACCGATAACATTATCGATAATATAACGTGCATTAAATCCGGTAGCATTTTTTAGAGTAACGCCTTTAATAGTTACAGGTTGATAATTTACTTTAGGAACTAATACTCCATGTTTACTGGCTTCCCAAATAACTTCCAAGACTTTCACTTCCGCTACATTTTCATTTAATACCATTTTAAATGCGAATGCGAATTCGGGAGATTTAGTTTCATTATGTTCAAATGGACCATTATCTTCTATAATTACTCCATCAATATCATAAATTGAATTATTTCTCCTATCTTTAAGGATTACTGATAAATCATCATTAGAAACTAGTTCATACATTTTGAAATCCGGGGTTTTAAATCCAGAAGACTTAAGGATATTAAATTGGTTAATTTTACTTAATCTGGGTTCAACAATTTCAAATGATACAAAATCTACTTCTTTAGCCAGTTTTTTATCAACTTGTTTTTGACAGACTAAACCATTAACTAAAGAGCGTGAATCCTTTTTTATTTCTTGATATTTAACAAAGTTAACTCTGGACATTATAATCTCACCTCTAACAGCAATTTTATCTATATCTGAAAATCCTTGTTTTTCTAATTCCGAAATAATTTCAATTGGAGGACCAACCAGATATTTTTCTCCGAGTAATGGAGTAATTAAATGAGTAATATCACGTCCAAAATCGTGAGAACCACGAGTAAACATTTGAGTTTTCCATTGAGTTTTATCTTTTCTATAATATAATAATCCAGATGACCCATCTAATTTATCACTAATGACATATGGACCATTATATTTTTTAATCCATTTAGATACTTCACTTGTATTGGGCTTTATTTTATCGATACTTCCCATATAATATGGAAGTCTGGTTTTTTTCCCATAAACGGGAGCTCCAACTTGTTTATGAAAAGGATTTTCGGGGTCTCTTTCTTGGAGTAATTCATTTAAAATATCATATACTTCATCTGAAAATATTGGATTATTAGTATTATAGTATTTTTCACAAGAAATTTTCATTACATGGACAAGTTCCTCAATGGAAAGATCTTTACCAATTTTATAGGGTTCCAGAGACAATTGAGTGATTAACTTATTCAGAGACATATATATTATTTATAACCAAAATAATATTTATATCCCAAATATAATTTATTTTGAATTATCAATTTTTATATTATTTCCAATATATATCTTTCTCTATAATAATGCAACGAGTATTTATATTTGTATTTATATTTATATTTTTCCTAATGGTTTATCCCATTTATCCCCAATATGGATATTTAGAAAATTTTGAAAATGAAAATAATAATAATAATAATATTACATTTTTAAATATCGAAAAAGGAAAATTATTATATGAAAACATGAAATACAAAAAATATTTCCAAAACAACGAATCATATTTTAGATCTAATGGGAATGTTCTTACAAGTGATGAATTAATTAATTTTTATAAAAAAAATATAGTTGAGTTTACTGATTCTCAGAAAAAAACTATAAAGAATTTAGTAAATGAGATTAATATTCCAAATATTAATTGGAAATTTGTTATGTTAAAACCTGATATAGATTGGAATTTCCCATATACATTAGATGATGTAATTGTTTTACCTTTTAATTCCAATTTTAATAAAGAAACATTAATCCATGAATGGATCCATATTTTACAAAGACAAAATCAAGAGAAATTTAATAAATTTTATACTACTAATTGGAATTATAAGCATGCTCCATGGTTAAGAGAAGTTTTATTAAACAATAAATGGGTAAAAGAGCGATGGGTTACTAATCCAGATGGATTGAATGGAGAATGGTTAGTTCAAATGAAAATAAATAACAAGAATGTATGGGTATCTCCTATGGTTATCCTTGATTTAGAAAATGGTAAACATATTGGGATATTATTAGAGATAGAAAATAAGAAAATAAAAAATGAGAATACTATTCCAACACATTATTTTATTAATAATGAATTTATAGAAAAATCATTTAATATTAGACAATGTTATCATCCTAATGAAATATTAGCTAACTTAATAGCACACAATAATACTCTTACTTTATTAGATAAAATATTGTAATTGAAAAATAAAAATAAAAATAAAAACAAAAATAAAAAAATTATAATATTTAGTTATAATTTTTTAATTTTTATGGGATATTTAGATTGGAATCTTACTACCACTTATAGGTATATCCAGAAGGTAAGTTTTTTTGCTCCCCAATCGTGATGAATCATGATTGAGACTTTTCTGGGTTTTCTTTGGACTGGCGTGGCGTAGAGGTGTCGTCTTCTCCTACGCCCTCGTCTCCTCTCCATACGGCTCACCAGAGTCCCCTCAACCTTTCCAACTCCGCCGCCTTCTCCGCCGCCTCGTGGGACCTCTCACACGCATTCCGCGCCGCCTTCTCCGCCACCTCGCTGGACATCTTCCACGCATTCCGCGCCGCCTTCAGCACCGCATCCGCCGCCTTCTCCGCCGCCTCCGTCGCCTCCACCGCCTTCTCCTCCGCCTTCGTCTCCGCCGGCGACATCGAAGCTTTGAAAGCCGCCTCCAAAGCCGCCCCCGCCTTCTCCGCCGCCTCGTGGGACATCTCCCACGCATTCCACGCCGCCGTCAGCATCGCATCCGCCGCCTTCTCCGCCGCCAAAGCCGCCGCCTCCGCCGCCTCCGCCGCCTCCGCCGCCCTCGCCGCCGCCGCCTCCGGCACCGCCGCCGCGTTCCACGTTTTCATGTCCATGTCTGGTGAATGTTAATATACATAATATAATCAGGAAGTAATATTACATCAATTTTTTATTTCAAAAATTATTATCACTGATTTTTTTGTCATAAAAATCACAATTTCCAAATTATTGAACGAAATATTGGTATTTTCGAAAAGTAAGTTTTTATCACTAGTTTTTTGTCATATTTTGACTATAAAAATAATCAAAAAATAAAACTATGCAATTTTATTTTTTGATTATTTTTATGGGATATTTAGATTGGAATCTTACTACCACTTATAGGTATATCCCGAAGGTAAGAGGGGGAAAGGGGGAAAAACAGGGAAGAAAAGAAACATGGGGAAAAACACGGTCACCACACACTCACACACAACGCGGGCTCACGCTGCTGCTCGCAACGCGCTGCCACTCTGGCGACAGTGTCAGAAAAGGAGACGTCGTGGGGGCGCGTAACGCGCACGGAGCCGATGTTTGCGATCCGTAGTCGCCGCAACACGCGGTTAACTACGTCACCGACAGTCTCAAGGTCATTAACTATTTGCTCGACCGGCATGTGCCACCGTCTGCCGCCACCCCGGCACTCTTCCGCCACGGACACGGGAAGCACAAAGGTACGTGTCTGGTACCTCCCTGAGCGGTCATCGAACCGCAGTGGTGCCGGGTACCAGTGCGTTCCTGGCGAGCGCGAACGTGAACGTGAGCGCCGGTACGGAGAGCGCGAACGTGAGCGCCGGTACG
>Ga0114933_10003593_pt1 | contig 15026 bp, 4 predicted proteins | sample 4SBtaG_FD_89691 | JGI IMG/M metagenome (GOLD analysis project Ga0114933, IMG submission 89691) | Deep subsurface microbial communities from Kolumbo volcano to uncover new lineages of life (NeLLi) - 4SBTROV12_W25 metaG | ecosystem: Environmental > Aquatic > Marine > Volcanic | place: Kolumbo... | reverse complement strand
TTTATCATATAATTTAGTCCACGATTGTTGGTAATCTGTGCTGTAATCTTTATTGTAATCAGTAGTATATGTTTTTACATAATTCTTTTCCCATATCTTAGTATAGACTGCATCATAATCTTTCGTATATGTCTTAGTCCATATCTTAGTATAATCAACAGACCAATCTTTGTTGTAAGTTGAACCAAACGTACCCTCATATGTTTTATCGTATGCTTTAGTCCATATCTTAGTATATATTTTTGTATAATTTATATTATTATTACCATCAGCATAACCACCATAATAAGTATGTCCTACCCATATCTTAGTATAATTTGTTTCATAATCTTTTTCCCATATTTTAGTATATACACCTACCCAAGAATGATCGTATGCTTTTTGCCAAAGTTTAGTATATACTTTGTCATAATCTTTGTTATAATCTTTAGACCAAATTTTTGTATAAGTTGTTTCATATGCCTTTACATAATCTTTTTCCCAAATTTTAGTATATGCTTTACTCCAAAGTTTAGTCCAATGTTGAGACCAATCTTTAGAATATACTTTATCATAATCTTTACTATAATCTTTAGACCATATCTTAGAATATACTTTATCATAGTTGGCATCAAAAGAACCTTCATAAACATCTACATAATCTTTACTATATCTTTTAGTGTAGTCTGTTGAATAGTCTTTTGCAAATGAATGTATATATTCTTTTACATAATCTTTTGACCATATCTTAGTATAAATTTTAGTATAGTTAGTTGTATCAGATCCAGATGCATAACCACCATAGTATGTTGGTCCTACCCATATCTTAGTATAATTTGTTTCATAATCTTTTACATAATTTTTTGCCCATGATTCAACATATAATTTAACATAATCTTTTTCCCATATTTTAGTATAGTCTTTACTCCAAATTTTAGTATACGTTTTAACATAATCTTTATTATAAACTTTATCCCAAATCTTTGTGTACGTTGCATCAAATGAACCTTCATATGTGTTATCATATCCTTTAGTCCAAATTTTAGTATAGACAGCATCATAATCTTTAGCCCATATTTTAGTATAGGCTTTTACATAATTTTTTAAATAATCTGTTTCGTAATCTTTAGACCATATTTTAGTATATGTTTCTACATAATCTTTAACGTAATCGGTAGTATATGTTTTAACCCATATCTTAGTATAAGTTTTTACATAATCTTTATTGTAGTCTGTGCTATAATCTTTGTCCCATATTTTAGTATAGACAGCATCATAATCTTTTTCCCATATCTTAGTATATGTTTTAACATAATCTTTATTGTAATCTTTTACATAATCTTTTTCGTATAATTTTATATAACCAGCAACACCATAGTTACCTATACCTGTATATGTTTGTGCATAATTTACATCACCCACCCAAGGATGTATACCTGTAAATGATCTGTTACCAACATAAGTTGCAGTATAAGATTTTGTATAATTAACATCACCTGTGTATGTAATTGCCACACGATAAGCTCTTACATAATCTTCAAGACCAACATAAACTTTTGTAAAGTTTGCTGTGTAACTTACAATACCTGTATACGTAGCTCTACCTTCGTATACTTTTGTAAAGTCTACAGCACCATCCCATATTCTTGAGAACTCTGTGCTTGTATATCCAGCTTGCCAAATCTTAGTATAGTCTGCACCATAGTCTTTAGACCATGCTTTAGTATACACAGCGGACCATATTTTAGTATAGTCTGCTTGGTAATCTTTTGTATATGTTTTAACATAGTTATCACCTAAAGCATCTACATAATCTTTATTGTAATCTTTATCCCATAATTTTGTGTATACTGCAGTCCAATCTTTTCCGTAATCATTTTCATAATCTTTTGACCATACTTTAGAATATACTTTTGTCCAATCTTTTGTATATGTTGTAGCAGTTGCACCTTCCCATACTTTTGTATATTCTATTACACCCATATAATGTTTGGTCCAACTACCAGTACCAACATAAACACCTAAGTAATCTTTACTATAATTTAACACACCTGTATAATAAATTAAACCAGTATAGTCTTTATTATAATTTAATAATCCAACATAATCTTTACTGTAATCTTTATTATAATTTGTTAGACCGGTATATGTTTTTCCATACTCTTTATTATAGTCTGTTAGACCAACATAGGCTTTCACCCAATCTTTACTATAATCTTTTGTATATGTTTTAGTATAGTTTGTAGCTACATCACTATCATTCAAACCTTCATATATTTTATCATAATCTGTGCTGTATAATGTTGTATATGTTTTTTCGTAACTAATGTTACCTTCATATGCTTTTGTATATGCTTTACCATATTCAATATTACCTTCATAGGCTTTTGTATATGCTTTGGTATAACTAGCATTACCTTCATATGCTTTTGTATAAGGTTTAGTTGTTCCAAGGTAGCTTGAGTCAAATGTTGCTTCACCAGTAAAGTTTGTTTCAGTTTGATATACTTTTGTATATGTTCCTTCATACGGTACTGTACCAGTATAATCTTTTGCATAACCTAACTCTGCACCAGCATAAACACCTTGCCATACTTTTGTATATTCTTTTTCGTATGAATTATATGCTTTAATATAATCTACAGAATAGTCACCTGTAAAATTAATGTCACCAGCATATACTGTTGTATAGTCTGTAAGGCCTTGGTATATTTTAACAAAGTTAAGTTGACCTTCATACACTTTTGTATAATTTTGTACATCATTTACATACGCATGTGACCATTCTGTACTATAGATAACTGTGTATTCTCTTGTATAATTTTTAATATAATTTGTTGAATAATCTTTATCATAATCTTTACTATATGTTTTTGTCCATATTTTTGTATAGTCTACACTATAATCTTTTGCATATATTTTTTCATATGTACCAGTCCATGCACCTTCATATATTTTTGTATAAGTTTTAACATAATTTTTATTATAATCAGCACCATAATCCTTAACATAATTTTTATACCATGTTTTAAGATAAGTTGTTGTATAATCTTTGTCCCATGTTTTTGTATAGTCTGCTGTCCATCCACCAACATATAATATAGTATAATCTCTAGCATAACTAGCACCACCATATACTTTAGTATATGCTTTTGTAAATGCACCTTGCCATACTTTGGTATAAACAGTTGTGTAGGTTTTGGTCCATACTTTTGTATATAATGTATTATATTCTTTTATATAATCTTTTGACCAAACTTTAGAATATGTTTTAACATAATCTTTTTCCCATATCTTAGTATAATCTTTAGCATATGCTGTACCATCCCAAGCCTTGGTATAATCTTTAGACCATAGTTTAGTATAAATTTTTGTATAATCTTTATCGTAATCTTTTGAATATGTTTTTGTCCATACTTTAGTATAATCTTTATTCCAATCTTTAGTCCATATTTTAGTATAATCAGCACCAAAGTTAAGAACAGTTCCTGAGATAAAGTTTACTTCAGCGTTATAATCTACAGACCAAACTTTTGTATAGTTTGCATCACCTTCATATGTTTTATTATAGTTAATAAATGTTGCTACATAGTCTGTTGAATAATCTTTATCATAATTTTTTGTATATACTTTTGTATAGTCTACACTATAATCTTTTGAATAAGTTTTTACATAATCTTTATCATATGCTTTAGTCCAAATCTTAGTATAAGTTGTTGTATAGTTTTTAGCATAGGATGGTGACCATGCACCAACATATATTTTTGTATAAGTTTTACCATAATCTTTTTCATAATTTGCTGTAAAAGATCCCTCATAGTTTACTGCATAATCTTTGACCCATATTTTAGTATAAGCCTTTGTGTAATCTTTTGAATATATTTTAGTCCATTCACTTGTGTAATCTTTTTCCCAATCTTTTGAATAAACTTTGTCCCAATTTTTAGACCATATTTTAGTATATACTTTAGTATAGTCTGTTTCATAATCTTTTGCAAAGTCACCTACATATATTTTAGTATAATCTTTTGTGTATGTTTTTGTATATGTTTTTTCATATGTGACTGTAAATACATCAGAACTACCATCCACATATGCTTTTGTGTAACCTTTTGTATAGTCTTTGTCATAATCTTTAGACCATATTTTTGTATAGTTAGCGCCTTCGTAACTTTTAGTCCAAATTTTAGCATATACTTTTGTATAATCTACAGAGTAATCTGCAGCCCATATTTTAGTATAGGCAGCTGTATATGTTTTTGTATAAACACCAGTCCAAATTTTTGTATAATCTTTTGCGTATACTTTTTCATAATCAGTAGAATAATCTTTAGACCATATTTTTGTATAGTCACCTAACCATGCTTTTGCATAATTTTTAACATATCCTTTAGACCAGTCCTTACTATAATCAGATTCATAAGCAGTTGAACTTTCATACTCTTTAGTCCAAATTTTTGTATAATCTGTACTATAATCTTTTTCCCATATCTTAGTATATGTTTTATTATAATCTTCAACATAGGCTTTAGTCCATATCTTAGTGTAATCTTTTTCATATGTTTTAGTCCATACTTTAGTATAAGTACCTTCACCTGCAAAATCTATAGCTGCTGTATATACTTTATTGTAAGTAGTACCTGTAAAGAAATTTTCACTAACATATGTTACAGCACCTAAGAATGTAACTGCACCAGCATACACTTTATTATAATCTACTAAACCTATACCATAATCACCACCAGCACCAGAGAATGCACCAGTAGCCCATGGTTCAATAAATGTTACATAACTTTTGATATAACTTTTAGTCCATATTTTAGTATAGACATTATCATACGCTTTAACATAATTTTTAGAATAAGTTGCATCAAATGCACCTTCATATATTTTAACATAATCTTTATTATATGATTTAGTCCATATTTTTGTATACTCAGTAGTATATGTTTTAACGTAATTTTTATTATAGTCTGTTGTATAATCTTTAACGTAATCTTTTTCCCAAAGTTTTGTGTAGGTAGTAGTATAAGTTTTAACATAGTTTCTTAGGAAGTTAGAATCAAATGAACCTTCATAAGTTTTATCATATGCTTTAGTCCAAATTTTAGTATAGACAGCATCATAATCTCTGTCATAATTTTTTGTATATACACCTACATAAGTACCACTCCATACTTTAGCATAAATTTTTGTGTAGTTAGATGAACCAGCTGCACCATTACTAAATCCACCAAAGTAAGTTGGGCCAGCCCAGATCTTAGTATAGTCTGCATCAAAGTTACCATCAAACGATCCTTCATAATCTTTATTATATGCTTTAGTCCACAACTTAGTATATGTTGTTTCATAATCTTTTTCCCAAAGTTTTGTATATACACCTACAAATGCACCAGTGTAATCTTTCACATAATCTTTTTGCCAAATTTTAGTATACACTGCATCATATGACTTAACATAATTTTTAGACCAAATTTTTGTATATGTTTTTACATAATCTTTTTCCCAAATCTTTGTATATATTTTGTCATAATCTTTATCATAATTCTTAACCCAATTTTTAGTATATTCACCTACCCATTGCTTTGCATAATCTTTAACGTAATCTTTGTTCCATATTTTTGTATAAGTTGTTGTATAGTCTTTATTATATTCTTTTTCATATACAGTTTCAAATTCACCCATATACTCAGCAACATCAGTAAATCCTGTGTCACCAGCCCATGTTTTTGTAAAATTAGTAAGTGTTGCTCCAGACCATATTTTAGTATAGATTGTTGTGTAAGGTATTTCAGCAGCATACAATTTAGTGTATGAGTGATCAATTACAGAATTGTCTTTAAGATAATTACCTGTGTAGCCACCAAAGGTACCTTCGTATGCTATACTAAAAGATACTTGTGGAGTATGCGCAGTGGCACTTAAATAAGACCTAGTAAAGGTCTCAAAAGTCCCTGTATAAGATGATGCATACTGTCTAGTGGCCATTTAATTACCCTACTAACTGTATGTCTGATAATGGATGTCTCCGTCAGATCCACCTGATGGTGCACTTGTACTAATTGTAACTGTGTATGCAGCATCTTGGGAACCATCAAAAGTTCTTTTTGTAAATTCTGTGGTTAAATCGTTGTTGGCTGTTGCAGTAGCTAAACCTTTTGTATCCACGGTAACAGTAACACCATTTGCTCCAGAACCATATGTTCCAGTTACACCTGATATTGTTGGAAGTGTTGCTGATTGAACATTTGCTGTACTGTTAACAATTGCAACATTATTGACCTTGAGTGCGCCCATCTACTATCTCCTTTAAATCGTCTACTTCTTGTTTTAAATTTTTGACTGCATCTATAAGCAAAGGAATTAGAGATTGATATTTAACAGCTAACTTCCCATCTTCTCTTTCATTTACTAAATATGGAAGAACATTTTGTACTTCCTGAGCTATAACACCTATATCAGTTTGACCATTTCTATGATCGTTTGCATCCCATTCAAATAGATAACCATTAATTTGTTGAAATATTTCCCATGTATCAGGAATAGGTCTTATATTAATTTTTAATGTTTGATCAGAAGTATAGTTAGCTTCAACATCTCCAAAAGCTCTTAGGTTGTTTGCATAAACATTACCCCATGCTTTTGTTGTAGTGCCTAGATCTAATGTTAAATTAGCACTAGGATGAGTGGCAGAAGATATAATAAGATTAGCAGAAGCAGATGTAGTTCCACCTCTTAGTTCAGTATTAGCTATTAGATAGTTACTTGAGAAGTAACCATTTACATGACCGTTACCAGTTGTCTCAGCATGATTAGTTCCACTTGGCTGAGAAACATCAGCTACTGTTATAACAACATCACTCATATCATACGTAATGCGATTAGTTAAATCTACCCACTCACTAAATGTATCAGTTGTAGGAGCTACGTTTGCTCCTGTATATGTTGTTTTAGCCATTGGACCCTCTAATAATACTATGCAGCATTTGTTTTATTTCATGCATATCTTGTTTTAAATTACTGACATCTTTTACCAAATCGTTAGCCTTCTTATCTTGTTCTCTTTTTGCTTTGTACATACTAAATGCAGCTCTATCAGTATTTATAACTGCACGAGAATTAGTATCTCTAACGAGATGTTTTTCTTCTGTTGCTACTCTTGCCATTTTAAACACTCAACGCAATTGCTCTAAAGTCTTTGATAGCAGGTGCTGTTGCAGTACTATCAGATAATAGAACTATCTTAATTGCAAAAACTTTGTATGTTGAGAATTTGGACCCATTACTATTGAAATATGCTACAACTTTACTATTTTGTGGATCTTTAAATGCTGTTTGTGAATATGTAACTGTTGAAACATCTGCTCCAGTATTATTTGCAAAGCCTATTGCTTCATCTAATACTATTGCTGTACCACTTGCAGAAGCTACAGTAGATATTTGATAATCTGTATTAGGATCACTATTAGTTACTTTAACTAATGTACCTGCTGTTAGTGTACTTGATACATCACTTGCAGTTGTAATAGTTGTGTTACCAAATGTTTTGGCTTTTTCTACAAATGTAGTTTCTGGAGTGTGAGGTATTTGATATTCATACTCTCTATAGTCCAATCTATTATCATCAGCACTAAAGTGATCTTCACCTATTTGTTCTAACTCAGTCCAATGTCTATCAAAGAATGTATCAGTATCTTCTTCATTTAATATTTTACCATATACTTTAATTTGACAATTATCTCTACCTGGTTTAAATGCTGTTACAAGTACTCTAAGATCTTCTGCATCTAATCCATCATCTAATGTTACAGATTTAGAAACATAACTACAAGTAGCATTACCTTGACCTGTAAGGTGTTCGTTGGTAGTATCATTATTAATTTGATTCTCGTATATGTTAAATCCTAATGTTTGTGAATCTATTACAGGAGAGATTCTTGCACTATTAGTACTCATCTTAAAGTATGTTTTAAAGTTACCAGTTAAATCATTACTCTTACTTTTGATAACTGCTTTCTCTTTAAAGTAAGCTCTATCATTAGTTCTAATTTGCGTATTACCAGTATCACCAGATGAGGTATTAGCATGAACATATAATTCTACATCTGTTGAAGATGGGCTAGCTTTATATAATACTGGTTCTAAATAACTTACTGCTTTATCATCAATAGTATCTATTTGTGCATTAGCTCCAGACTCTGCACCTTTCAAATATGCATCAGCAGCAAATTTAAATGTAGCACTTGATGCTGTTGAATCTTCTATATGCATATCTCTAGTTGAGGTATCATAATAATATACAATACCTGTAGGTGTGTTAGTAACAGCTATACCAGTTGTGTTAGCTATTAGTGGGAAACCTTTCAATATAATTTGTGTTGAATTTGTTACACTATCAATCTCTACTGTATCTTGAGCGGTTGTATTTGAGAATGTAATAAAGTCACCAGCTGCATACTCAGTATTAAATGCTGTACCTGTACCAGTTACAATAGTATTAGAAGTAGACATAGTAGCTGTACCGGTTGTTTGTGCTGAAGCATTTACTTGGTGTACTATCTCACCTTGTTTGAATGTGCCATTAATATTTTTAAGTGATAGATATTCATTAGCTTTGTTAAAGAATGTTATTGTTCCAGAGTTTGCAGCATCAGTTGTAAATCCTGCTCTATATAAAGTAAATTTAACATCTTCATCAATCATTGCTTTCCAAGCAGCATTGTTTGTTGATAAGAACATACTACCTACAAATTGATCTACGTGTACAGGCTGACTTGTTGCTGCATCTGTTCCACCAGTTTTAGATAACCATACTTGATAATCTGGACTGTTACCATCTGGTATTATAACAAAACAATATTCTTCTGCTGTAGATAAAAATACTGGACCATCAAAAACTACAACTGTTGCTGTTGATCCATCTGTACTAGTATTAACTTGTGAAGATCTTAAATGTTTTCTACCAAATGTTAATACTTCTTCTGATGGGTAACCATTAGTAGTTTTTCTTATTTCAATTGTTACACCTAATGTAGGATCTTTGGATGCAAAATATAAATCCATTGATGTTAATTGTATACCAGCAGTTTGTTCTAAATCTGGATTTCCAATTCTAAATGTTTGTGCCATTGGATCTGGTGCTCTTGGAATTGGAGAACTTCTTGACCAACGTGTAGATGTTGTAGTTGTTGTAACATCAGTTACAGATTGTCTTGTTATAACAGGTGCTCTTACACCTAAATCTAAGCTACCTTTTTCTACACCAAAATTATATGCATTGAAAGGTTCATCTGCTATTGATACTGCATTGTCAGCTACTTCAGAATATGTTACATTATCTGCAATTACTACATGTCTTTCACCTACATTAAATTCACCTTGCGGTATATGTAAGATACCAAATAATTCACCAAACTCATCAGTTGTAAGAGTACTACCATAAGAACCAGCACCATATATTGTACTTCTACTATGTGTGGTTGTATTTGTAGATAACGCTGGTCTTGTGTTAGCATCCATATTTGTACCATCAAAGAATATAAAATGGTCTTTGTTTGGTCTTAGACCCCATGCATGGAAGTGAATCATTTGCTCTCTTATGAATGGTTGCATTGTTATATCTGTTACAAACTCTCCTACTCTTCTTGTGGTTTGAGTAGAGTTACCTTGGAATAAATTTCTTGTTACTTGTTCTGTTAATGTTCTAGTATTAGTACCAGAAGCAAAATTCCAACCACCACCAGACCAATTACTTACTCCTGTTGTAACAGTTGTATCTCGTAATACTTCTCTATCAACTTCTGTCAATGCTTCAATTTGATTTAAATTATCTATCAAAGAATTAAATGGTGTTGATAAATCTATATCTAAACTTATTGCAGAATCAGGTGGATTTGTTACATCAGTAAAACCATCATAGTTAGGAAATAATTGTATGTTACCATTCCATTGCCAATTACCTTGAGTTGCTGCTCGAGCAACTGTTGCAAATCTTTGACTAGCAAATGGTGTAGCTGTATAAGGATGTGTGACAGCATCACCAGTTAATTGTGTATTACTGTGCGCTGCAATAGTTAAATTTAAAGCGTTTTGTTTAAATTTAGGAATAATAGTTTGCTCAGTTTTATTTCTACCAGCATTAAAATCTTGATCATTAACAGATGCTATTGATAAATCTACAAAATTATCTACTAAGAAACCTTGCTTGAATCTATCTATAGCATTGTTTGATTCAGCAGGTATAGTTAAATCTTTTGTTTGTTTTTCTAATAAATTTAATGATGTGTAATACTCAAGACGATTAACTCTTTGATCAATCTGACCAATATCTTTCATTGTATAGTTACGTTGTTGCTTTGTTATAGCTGTTACATTGTAATCCATTCTATTTGCTGCACGAGATTCTTTTGATGAAAGTGTAGGATAAACTGGTATTTTAACAGTAGCTAGTGTTAACGCATCATCAACATCTTTTGGTGTAAGTGGTGTAACTCCTGGTGCACCTTGTACAGATTGTAATGCTCCTTGTGCATTCATAAATATTTTATCTATTCTTGGGATATAATATTGGTAATCAAATTCAAAATTTTTATTAGGAGCAGCTATAGATTGCTCACTTGCTGCAAATGATACTGCTACATTTGGATTAATAGTTGCAGATCCTACTGTTGTAGATTGTGTTGCTGTGTTTGATGCTACAGGTCTAAAGTCTACTGCATCTCTTAAATCTATAGATTCACCTGTAAGTTGTGATGTAAATACTGGTATCTCTTCAGTCTTAACATATTCATTTGATCCATTAGCTGTTGTGTCATCCACAGGATATGAATCTACATTAAAGAAACCTTTACCACCACCTGATGTATCTTTCTTAAAATGTCTTACTTTTGCTACAAAAAAATCATTTGCTACAAATGCTTGTGTGTTAGAATAATTTTTATACAATTTACCTAAACTATAAAAGCCATCTTTTTGACCTGTATCTAAAATAAAATTATCTGTATAATCAAATACTGTACTATTAGCTGCCGTTGATCCGTCCCAGTATGCTTGGTTAGCTACAAATACAGCTTGTATGTCTAACACATCTGTTAAACCTAAAGACCATGGACCAGTTATTCCACCAGCATTATTACTACATACTATTTTTACAAAAGATGTTGCTAATGTTTTATTTAATTGTGGTGCACTTGTTTTCTTAACATTATGTGTTACATGAACTGCTAATGATTGAGAACCATGAAGCGCTTTACCTCTTGTTGCATTTATTGTTACTGTGTTTGAATTTGTACCAACAAACACATTAGATGAAGTTCCATCCATATTAATTGGAACATCCACTGGGAAGTAACGTGCATGTGTTTTACCAGACACACTTGCACCAAAGTTATTTGCTGTTACCATTAATGTATTACTAACAACTGATGTAATTCTATGTGTGTTAGCATCTGCTACAGTTATAAAGTCACCTTCTTTATATTCAGTTGTAAATAATGTGCTTGTTCCTGTTACATTACCAGCTCCACTAGTTACTGCTATTGTACCTGTTAGAGATACAGTCTGTGCTGTTTCATTATTAGATACTAATATCCAATCTTTTTCTTGTGTGGCATTTAAAAATGCACCTGCAGTATATGGAAATGTTTCTGTACCTGTTGTAGTAAATGTAATTGAACCATTAGTTGCAAGTTCACCATCTGTTTTTACTGTACGGTAAATATATTGGTTATTAGAAGTACCATTAATACTTAATGATTTAATTCCAGGTCTTCCAACATTTGTTACTAATGTTCTAAAATCTGTTTCCTTTAATGATGCATTACTATCATCATTTAAAACTACATCTGCAATACCTTCTGCATTATACCATATAGATCTTACATCTTGATATCTTTTACCCTGGTTCATTGATATATCAAATAGATATAATCTATATTGACCAAGAGGTGCACCTGGTGTATTTTTTTCATAAAGAACAGATCTTATTTTAGCAGTACCTAAAATGTTACCTGTATAAGAAGGATTAGCTCCTGTAATAACTGTTGTATTGGATGTTGCTGGAACAGTTGGAACAGCTGTACCTAAAGATGTTGACAATCTATTAGCTGCTGTATCTAATAATTTTACTTCTGCACCAAAGTTAAATGCAAAATGTCCAACAAGTTCATCAGCTAATTGATAATTACCATAATTAGTTGCAACAACTGCAGAAGAAACATTTTGAGTTGTATCTGCTTTAGGAATAGCTAATCTTGAAGTACCTATAGACTCTACTCTATAACCACTTACATAAGCTGTTCCTGGGTTAACAGCTAAGTTAAGATGTGTAGTGTTACCTGATATTCCTTCTGATAAAACAGTAAATGGTTTTGTTACATAGTCACCACTTTCTTCTCTTGTACGCTGTGCTAATCTGTCACCAATTTTATTGTATTGTGTCTCACCACTTGTTGTTACAATGTTACCACTTTCATATTTTGCTATAATAAAGAAGTTGTTTGTTGCTTCTGCATTAGTTACTGTATTGACAACTAGTGTAGGTGTTAATTTTAATCTGTAAGCGCCAGGTGCATTCTCATTTTGAAATCCACTTGCATTGTCATTTAAAGATGTATCACTTGTATTATTAGCAATAGTTTCTTTTGTTTCAAAACCTACTGCAATAGAATTAGGTGACTCTGTATAATCTCCAACAATTATTGATTGTTGTGATACTTGTGTAAACGCACCCTTTTGATATATAACTCCATCATTAATTTCAAATCTTTTTCCTGTACCTAATGTTAAGAAATCTGTATTACCTGTTGCATCATTAAAACTTGTGTTAGCTATTGTTACTATATTCTTTTTTGTAAGTGATATAGTAAATAATTCTAAGTTAGCATTTGAACCTGTACTTGTTACAATGTTTGCAACTGTTGGTAAATCTGTAATTTTAAATGATACACCTTTGGCTGCTGTGTTGTTAATAGATGTACTAATAATACCACCTGTACTATTAGTTGTTAAATTAGCTGATGCGTTAGAACCATATGTGGAACTAAATGTTATTGTATCTGCATTTGAATATGATGAACCAGTATTGCTTGTTAGTGTTACTGTATCAATTGTTGTATTAGTTGAATATACATCTAAAGTTTGACCAGCACTAAATGCTACTTCTTCTGTACCTGCATTGTTACCTGAGTTAACATATTGAAAATATATTGTGTTTAGATCAGGATTAGTAGATTCAAATCCTGCTTTTCTTTCAAATACTTGAGCTATTAAATTAGAAGATGTTACAACGTGTGTGCTATCAAATTCAGACATAACTAATGCACCTGAAGACGTATTAGCATCATTAAGTTTAGCAAATTTTATATTAGAGTCTGTAAATGAAGCACCCTTTACTATGGTACCTTCTTTAAACATATGTTCACCAAAACGCTCTACTTGGTTTTGTAATATTGTTTGTAGTTGTGTTAACTCTCTTGCTTGAACAGGCACAGACGGACGGAATAAAACTCTGTGATATTTTTTATCCTCATCAAAGTCATCATAATATGGTGTTACGTTTAAATCTGTACTAATTGGCATCTTCTATTCCTTAAAAACTTATAACAAGTCTGACTGTTTCTGTTGTTGTATTTGAACGACTAACTGCGTCTATGTTATTTAGGTATAATATCTCGCCAGCATTGCGAACTAAATCTGGATTTGTTTGTGCTGTCAGCTTACTTGTTCTTGATGTTGTTTGTCCTGTTACTACATTATCTGTTGCTATGTTAAATGTACCTCTAACACTTGTTGCAGATACTCTGGATGTATTAGCAAAAAATACTGATGCATTTGCATTTGTATCATCTTGTACTATTTTTTCATCTTCACTAAACGCACTTGCTGAACCAAGTGTTTGTTTAAAGAAATGTCTTTGATCAAATGTACTAAATGATGATCTTTGAGATTCATTAGAAGTATTAATTGTAGCAGCTTCTGTTGTATTAACAAAGAAAGATGTTACATTCATTGTTGCAGATGAATCTGCTCCTGATATATTAGCATGGTTAGTTGAATTACCTGTACTTATATGTCCTACTACATTAGCTAATAATACTGAACTACTGTTAGCAGATATGACATAACCATGACTTGTGGTGTTTGCTTGAGTTACCTTTTCTCCTACAGTCCATGAACCTGATACTGTACCATTTATTTGTACATTAGCATGTTTTGGATCTTTTAAAATACCTACTTGTCTAAAATCATTATCAGTTGGTATATTTGCTGACTCTGTATTTGCTAGCTCAATACTAATACCTACATGACTAGCTTCTAATTCATTAATTGGATCACTACCATGACCACCTGTTGGTGCTATTGGTGCTCTTACAACTGCTAAGTTAGCTGAAGCCATATTGTTAGCTTCTATAGTTATGTCTGCATATGTATAAGCTGACCCTCTTGTTACTACTTCTACATTAGCAATAGTATTACTAGATGTATTAACTAATGCTCTTGCTGTAGCACTAGTGCCATCACCTTTTATAGTTACACTTGGTGATATTTCAAATACACTATCTGATGTACTTGGATTAGTACTCCACGCACTTTCTAATGTAATTACTTTTGAACTACCATTATAATCTATAATTTTATTTAAACCACCCGCTCCAGTACCAGATTTAATATAGATAGCACAATTATTAAAGAAATCATTATTAGTAGATAGTGTAAAATCACTACTTGCTAATACTTGAACAGTTGAATTAGTAACAGTAGTGAATGTACCATTACAGAATTCATTATAATTGTTACCTGAATTTGTTACTATATAAGCATCTAATGAGCCTGATACTGCATTTGTAGATGCATTTGTATGTGCATAATAAGGAATATAATTTGTTGTTGTAAATTTAGTATAGTTTGTTCCAGTTATTGTATACATAAATCTCCACTGATAACCATCAGCTGTTTTAAGATATAATGTATTTAAACTACTTGATACATCTGAATATAATGGCTTAGATGTACTATTACCACTACTTTGGTTATTTGCTATACATTTC
>Ga0114933_10003588_pt1 | contig 15034 bp, 11 predicted proteins | sample 4SBtaG_FD_89691 | JGI IMG/M metagenome (GOLD analysis project Ga0114933, IMG submission 89691) | Deep subsurface microbial communities from Kolumbo volcano to uncover new lineages of life (NeLLi) - 4SBTROV12_W25 metaG | ecosystem: Environmental > Aquatic > Marine > Volcanic | place: Kolumbo... | reverse complement strand
TCTATAAAATCTTCCATTCTCCAAGATTGTGAATCCGAAATTTTGTGAAAATACTTGAAAAGTAGAATATGATACAGTTGTGTCAACGCGTAGACTGATTCAGAATTCATAGGGTATAAATCTTTCAACCTGTTAATAATGGTAATTTTTCTCCCCTGTCTAATATACTTCCAAATTGTTTTCAATTGAAACAATATTACATTATATCTTCCCCTAATTCGGTCTTCATATTTTTCAGCTTTATGGGTATCTAGTATCATGTTATGGGAATATTGTTTTACAATTTCTGGTTTATTATATATCAATTTTTTTGTCAATTATAAGGGTATAAAGATAAAATAATGAATATAATTATAAATGTTGCTATGGCCGAGTGGTTAAGGCGATAGACTGCTAAACTGATTAACTATTTTGTTAATCATGTAGTTATCTATTAGGGTTTCCCTGCATGGGTTCAAATCCCATTGGCAACGTCAATTACCATTAAATATAATTCGTAATATTATATTTAATGTAAAAATAAAATTCTAATGTATATTCAATGATAAAATTATTTGGCGCAGCGATTAATCAAGGGCAAACTTATGGTAAGTCTGTTAGTTTAGCTCCTAAAATCATCAGGAATTATCTGAATTTGAAAAAAAACAAATATATAGATTATAATGACCATAATGATTACAATAAATTATCCCATACTATATCCGACAATGTCAAATCCAATGATTTTTCCATAATATTTGGTGGAGATCATTCAATATCAATAAGTACGATAAGTTCAATAAAAAAGATACATTCAAATTTGAAAGTCTTATGGATTGATGCGCATGGGGATCTAAATAATATGGAAGAGTCTCCAAGTGGAAATATGCATGGTATGCCAATGGCATTTTTGTTAGGTAGAGAGAAGAGTAAGTATCAATGTCTTACTCCAAATGATATAGCTTATATAGGTGTACGTGATTTAGATCCATTAGAGAAAAAGTATATAATAGATAAAAAAATCAAATGTATCCCGATGCCCGAATATATAGATAGTCCAAAAAGGAATATATATGATAGTTTGAATAGTTTTTTAGGTACAAGTCCTGTTCATATAAGTTTAGATATTGATTCGTGTGATTCAAATATAGCGATGGGAACTGGAGTTCCTGTGCCAAATGGTTTTAGTAGTGGTGAAATATGTAGTTTAGTAAAAAATATATTTAATAATACAAATGTTGTAAGTATGGAATTAGTTGAATATTTTTCCGAGTTTGATAAAAATAATGAAACATTAGATTTGATAAGAAAAATTATGTTAAATACAAAGATTGAATCAATAATGTAATTACCGTGCCAAACTTATCAATTTTGACGGTTCAATAATTCTAAAATTTTCAAAATAATAATTGGGACAGATTTCAGATTTTCTAAAATTATTTACAACATCTTTCATGGAAGTAATATGTCCATTATTCACTATAAGGTTTTTTTGACTAATATGTTGATTTATTGATAGAATTTTTTTATCAAGTATATTTTTATCAAAATAAACCGAATAATTGAATGTATCTTTATCCCAATCTTCCCATGCTGATTTGTAAAGCCAGATTTTTTTTACATAATGTGGAAATTTAACTTGTTGTAAAATTTTAAAACATTTTATATGTGTTTCTTTAGGATCTTTATCTATTGCGATAAAGATATGATTAGGTTTTAGTTCTTGAATTATATTACTCATTTTTACTACATCATTATTTGTAATAGTTCTATTTACATCATAATAAAATGGTAAATCTCCGGATATTACCTGATTAGGTTCATAACCTAAGATATTTACAGCAGAAATAGCTTCTCTGATCCTAATATTATCTTTTTGTTTGAATTGACTATTTCCACTTGTCATGTAAACTATATTACAAAGATCTTTATTTTTGATAAGTTGCATAGTACCTCCACAACCAATGCAATCATCATCAGCGTGTGGGGATGTAAATAATATTTTATCATTATTATCAATAAATTCACTAATAGGATCAATAATAGGATTTTCGAATAGATCGAGATTATTCTCTATATTTTTATAATATTTTACCGTTTCATAATTAAGTTTGTTGCATGCTTCATCATCACATATAACCGTTCCTTTTTTATGTGATTGAATCAAAGTGCATGGATATTGATTTGATAAATTACCTTCAATACATTGGTGAGTTGCATGTGCTTTATGACGTCCTGAGGATAATAAAAGTATTTCCCGACAATTAGATATAGTTTTCAATCCCATTGTAATTGCTTTTGTAGGAACTAAATCGCTATTATTATCAAAAAAGCGTGAATTATCTTTAATTGTTTGTTTAGATAACTCAACAACGTGTGTAGAATATTCTATAGGTGTATATGGTTCATTGAATGCTAGGTGTCCATTTCCTCCTATACCAAGTAAGCATAGGTCAATACCTCCCATATTTAGTATTTTTCTTTCATATTCAATACATTCTTGTTCTAAGTCAGCAGCATTTCCATTTAATAGATTTATATTTTCTTCTTTGATATTAATTTTTGAGAAAAAATTATCATACATATAAGTTCTATAGCTCTGATGGTGTAATTTATCTATTCCAACGTATTCATCTAGGTTAAAGGAAACAACATTTTCAAATGATAATTCATTATTTTTATAAAATTTGATCAACCATTTATAAACTAGTAATGGTGTTGAACCTGTGGGTAATCCAAGAATAAATCTATGTTTATTAGAATTTATTTTATTTTTTATGTACGATGCGGTCCAATATGAGATTTCATCGTATGAATCTAAAATAATTACACGCATATATTTAATAATGTTATAATATTTTTATATATTTACATCGTATTTAGTTCAAATTTTTAATTAAATAATATAAAACGACATTGTATTTTACCAAACTATACATAAATATTACAATAACATCTCTAATTAGTTCTTTTTTAGAAAGATTATAATATTTAAATCCGTGACAACAAGCTCCATATGCCCATATACTAGGTATAATTAGTGAACCAATAAAAATACTTTTTTTCATACTTACATTTAGTATTCTTTTTAAAACAATTGCTACTAATACCAAATTAATTCCATGAGATAATGGTTCTACTAAAGAAAAGTATCTATAATCATAATTTATTTTTTTCAAATAATATAATTGGATTACTTTAAAGTAGTTAATGAGATAAGAAATTGCTGAATTACCAATTAAAAATACTTTTAATAGAAATACCTTTGAGAAGTATTTTTCAAAATTATAAATTAATAAGTTAAATGAAGCTAGATGTTTCATTCCATTACTGATTAAATAATAAATCCAGTCTTTCATAGTGTAAGATTTATAAGGTTCCCATCTTTCTTTAGACACAAAATAAGATAAAGAAAATATTAAAGCAATAGATAATATAGAAGTTATAAACAACCTTTTTTCTAAAGAAAATCCAAATCTTTTACCAAGATATAAAGCAAACATATTTGCTAATCCATAATATAACGGAGCTAATACCGAATATGGGATAAAAGGATAATCTGACGTTTTTTCTCTTTCAAAAGCAAAATATGCGAAATGAGGTAATGTTATCAATCCAGACGTACCTATTACGAATGATTTTAAATAATCCATATTAAATTTTTATTTTATTTATATAATAAAATTAGAAAATAAATTATGAAATGATAAATTATTTTTATGTACAATGTTTTCCAATTGTTCTAGAATCGTATTTTGTGTAAATAATCAATAATCAAAATTTATTTTACAAGGATTAATGGAGTGTGGAATATTTAGAATATTAATAGAATTTGTTTTCACATTTAAGTTTGGATTTATTTTTTCTATTTTTTTTAGAAGGTGTGTTAAAAAGCAGATAGTAATAGTAAAAGTTAAATCTTTACCAGGGCATTTTTGATTTCCTCTGCTGAATGAGATTGCTGGTAAATATTTAAGTTCTAAATCAGAAGTCCACCTTTCTGGATAGAAATGGTCTGCTTTTTCAAAATACTCATTGCTTCTTAGAATAGGGTTAGTAAAAATTGCGAATTGAGTTCCTTTTTGGAAACTATATTTATCATCAAATTTGAAATTAGATTCTAATGTTCTAAATAGCGAAACTACATTATTATTCAATCTTAATATTTCTAATATACATTTACGTAAGTATTTTAGTGAAAATAAAGTGGTCCAATTATTTTCATCGAAATTTTCATTTATTTCAATCATAACTTTATTTAATTTATCTTTATGATTTAATAATAATAAAAGGGTTCTGGGGACAATAGAATTCACAATTGCTGCTATTGGAAATACCCAATGTGGTATTTGATGTGATAATTCCGTAATATTAGTTTCATGTCTTTTTGCAATACTAATTAAACTATTTTTTACTGGATTATTTATATTTTTTTTCATATATGCGAAATATTTGTTTTCAAGTTCTTTAGGTGCTATATAGTTCCTTTCTGTATAATGTTTTATATTATTAACTTCAGCAAAAAAATTAAAAATATCTTTTGCGATTTCTTCTTGATTAAATACAATTTTAGTTGCTAATTTTTGTGATGCATAAAGAAAATCTTTAAAAACATGGAAGTTATTATTATTAACTAAATCTTTAATATAATAATTTATATTTTCAGTTAATTCGTGTACTCTATTTAGATATAATACTTCTTCATTAACAAAACGTCTTCTTTTCCATTCTTTTCCTTGACTAACACCGAGATTATGTTTCATAAAAGATTTAAAAAACTGATATTTTAATTTCCCTACATTAAATGGATTAGGAGAATTTTGCAATATTTTTTCAATATAATTAATATCTGTTACTAATAGAATTTGTATATTTAATATATTAAGAGGTACAAATGGTTCTGATGTTCTAGACTTAATTAGTTTAAAAGTATTTACTCCACTTTTATCTAATAATATTTTATCTGATTGATTCATCCAATAGCAATTAGGATTAATTAATCCACGTAAAATAATCATTTTTATCATTTGGTTCATTTTTGTTTCTTCTTGGGATGATAAAATTTGTTTGTTATTGATATGGATAATAAATATAATTAGAATGATAAATAGTATTAATTTTAAGGGCATTATTATATATATATATAATTAGATAATATTTAATTTCGAATGAATATCAATGACTAGTAAATTATTGTCTGGATTTTCTTGTTTTAGATTTTCTTGTTCTTGATTTTCTTGTTCTTGATTTTCTTGTTTTAGATTTTCTTGTTTTAGATTTTCTTGTTCTTGATTTTCTTGTTTTAGATTTTCTTGTTTTAGATTTTCTTGTTCTTGATTTTCTTGTTTTATTAACTTTTGATTTTTTCCAATTACGTTTTCCCCCTGTTTGTTGTCCTTTTTCATTTTCCATTTCTTTTAATATTTGGTTATATGAATCATTAAGTTGTTTATAATAATCTGGCATTTGATTATATTGGTTAATTTGAAAAATATAATTTTGCCTTTTACTATATATGTTAAAATCCCTTTTTAAAGGTAATTTAACTATACTTTCATTTCCTAATGTAGGTATATTATCCCACATATATTGATCAATTATTCTATCAGAATATTCATAATTATATTTTAAAATAAATTTTAGTCCTCCATCGTCTAATAAATCAAGATACAGATCAGAATCAGGAACAGGATCAGGAACAGGATCAGGATCAGGATAATCTATGAATAAATTTTTATTTAGCTCTATATATTTGAGTATTTTGTTTACTGTTTCAACTTTATCTATATCTTGGTTTTTCATCACTTTAAATCGTTCATTAAATAATTCTTTAGTGAACTTTATATTATTAGTTGTTATGTCACGTAACTTTTTTAAATAATCTTCATTTAAATTTTTATGTTTTATAATATTAAATCTGGTTATATTTAGTTCGGCACAATAGTTATTGTTTAATTCTATTCCATATTCATTATTTGTCCCAATATCATTATTTATCCCAATAGCCCCATTTAGTGCATCTCTTGAAGTTCCAACAGTATATTTTTCTGTAATATTTAATAAATCTTTATAGTCATTCCATGTATCATTATATATGCTCTCATCATTCCACAATCCACCACCTAACATTAAAGATAACAAAAAACATCTATCATTTCTAAATCTGGGAAATATTTGTAATAGATTTAAATCAGTCTTATTTTTGTTATATATTTCTTTAAACTTATCATATAATATGGTACCTGATATTGGTGCTTCCTCAGGATTTGGTGTTATAAAATTATTGTTTTGAAATATTACAGGGTCATCTATATATTCATCAATCATATGGCTACGACCAATAATTCTAAAAGTTTGTATCTTTTCATTATCATGATTAACACTAGAACTACTACCTTTATCCATCCAAAAATGGTATGTTGGAATATCAGGTACGTATTCATCATACATAATACCATTAAAAGGAAACCAAGTATCTTTTCGTGCATCAATACTATCAGATGTTCCCGTTGAACGATAAAATGGTGTATATTCTTGATATCCATTTAATGTATTATATTTATACTTACCATCTACTTCCTTATCTGTTATCTCTTTACATTTTTCAAATAATTTATGATTACATTTATTTCTAACTAAAATACATTCTCGTTTTTCAAATATGCCTAAATATTTTATACCAAGTCCATTTATTTCTGTTTCATCCATTTAATTATATAAATATATTAGAAAAAATTTCCAATATATTATTTCTTAAATTTTATTTTTCAAAATTCCGATAATCAATAGAAGCGATATACAGACATATATAAACCAATAAATATTAGATATACATCTATATAAATTCTATTATAACTGATTAAATATATAAAGATACTTAATCCTAAATTTTTTAATCCGAATATACAGAAATTAAATATATTCCATTTTTTGTGTGTCTGCTTATTAGAGTTGATAGAAAAGATAATTAGACAATATATCATAAATATTTGATAATATTTAACTCCGAAAGGTTCTTGAATATCATCAAAGTGATTTACGAGTAGATTCCCGATAATAATACCTGTAATTAGTGTTTGTTTCATAATAATAACATTAGTTATAGAAATGCATTTATTCAATAGTTGATTACTATAATTAAATAGTTTAGAGTTCACATAAGTGTCTTTCCAGAAATCATTTGTAGTAGTTATACCTGATGCGAGTTTAATATTTTCATGAGGTTTAGAGTCAATTTCATTACCTGCGGGGAATCCGATAGATAATGTAGCGTTAGAGAGAGCTTCAATATCATTACATCCGTCTCCACTAAAAACAACAGAAGTATTTAATTTATTTTGGAAATAATCAACTATTTGTTTTTTATCTTTACTTGAGCAAGAGTGAAATATGATTTTCAGATATTTCAAATATAGTAGTTCATTATGATGAAAATGGTTTATTATATTATAAAATGTATTTGAGTTCATAAGTATAAAATGTTTTTTATCAAAATCATTTAGATCATCTAAGTTATTGATTATAATAGGATTACCAAATCCCAAAGCAAATCCAATAGATTTAGATGCGTGTAAATTATCTCCAGTTATAATTCCGGTTGTTATATTATTATCTGAGTTAAATTGGCATATATCTTTAGCTCCTTCTCTAAAAAGATCTTTTAGTAATAGTACTCCAATAAAGTTGAAATTTAGGTTATCAATCAATTGATATAAATATTTTCTAATATCTTGTGTGACAAGTTTATTATTTCCTGATGTTTTCAAAAATGCATGTTTAAATTTATCTTCATTATCATAATCAAATAGTTCACTTTCTAGTAAGCACCAATATCTAGGTGCTCCATCATGATTATTTAATAGATTTTCAAATATTGAATAATTTTTAATATCTTCAATGGTTTTATTACTAATATTTTTAATACTTGAATTTTTATTAATGGTGTCAAATAGTTGTGTTGACGATTGGATAATAAGTTTATATTGATTTCCAATTTTCATAACACTAAAGCAGCCTTTAAATTGAGTATCAATACCAAGATTAAGTGTTTCAATATTGTAGTGATTATTATTTAATTTGCATATTCGATTAATCCATCCATTATTTAAAATTTCTTGTTTTACCCATGAGATATTGCTATCTTTAAAGTAGGAGTTTTCTTCTGGAACGATATTTAGATTATCTGGGTCATTATTGGTAATACTTAATAGTAATGGAGTATTCGTTTCATTAATATTGGATAAGATCCATTTATTATTATTTACATGTGCGAGTCCGAAAAATTTAAGTTTATTTTGTGTTAGAGTACCTGTTTTATCTGTGAAATGATATTTATGTTTAGAAATTTGGAATGACAGTAATTGATTTTTCCCAATAATACTAATATTATTAAATTTGAAGTTGCTCATGGTATATAAGATAAAATTATTCAATGTCATTGGGTTAATAACTTGAATAACCATTAAGATTGCTAAAGACGAATAAACGTCTACAGGTCCTTTAAATATACTGTAATAAGCCAATAATCCGCTTAAAATAACAAGTGTAATAAAAATGAATGATAATTCCAATTTAATTCTGGATTTATCGAATATGCTAGATTTACTGAATATATTAAATGTTGATTTTTCAATGAAGACTACTTTAGCTAGGCATTTTTTATTGATAATAGAGCCTTTAGGGACTAAATAGACGTTAGTTTGATAGTTTTTATCAATATTTATATAATCGATATATTTACCAGTAAAAACTTTTCTAATTTTATCATTTTTTTCACCATCTATTTTGCTTGTGTCAATGCTGTATAGTTTTTCACTATTAGATAGATGAGTAACATATAAGTGTTGAGGGCAATAATCACCTTGTTCAATTTGTATAATATCACCAATTTTTAATTTATACATTTTAATAACGGACCATTTGCCTTTATTGAACAGCATAAATTTTTTATTATTAATAATTTTTTGAGTATCTCTATTTTTACATTGTCCAATATAGAATGAATAGCAATCTATCAAGATGCATAAAAGTTGATTTGGGATACTTCTAAATTGTTTACTTGGAGAGCCTTTATTTTGTTTGATTTGATAGAAAATAATGAACCATCCAAATAATATCTTAGCATCAAATGAGTTAAGTATAAAATATGAGCAAATAGTCAGAAGAGACCATAAATAGAACCCCCCATAAATAATTAAATTTTTGTTAACCCAAGCTGGATATTTAATTTTAACAAAGTAAACAAGTGTGTTGTTAACTAATACTAATATTGATATTTGTGATAGGAAGTATGCTATCATATATGATTTTTTATGCCATATATATGTTAAATTATTTGGAGATACAACATAATATCCAGTGATAGAAAAAAACAGTATAATATTAGCTATTTTAGCATATCTATAGTTATTTTTAATAGTCCATAAGAGTATTATATATAATGCTGCGATTGAATACAAAAGATTCTGATAATTATTAAAATTAATCAGAATTAGTATAATACCAAAGTTTTGTATATATTGATCTAAACTTGACAAATAAGATATTTTTCCAATGGCTCTAAAAACATTTCTAATGGGGTTTGTGAGATATGAAAATATAAATAATATAAAAAGTGGTTTTGAACTATCGATATAATCTTCAAAATTATTATTATTCTTATATTCATAAGATATATAGAATATGGAGAGTATACCCGGTAAAATAATTTTAATATTGTCCATAGCATATACCAATATAATAAAAAATATCTTTATAAGATTTATTAAATCTAATAAGTGAATTTACTTCTTATACAATTTCATCAATTCTCAAAAGTAGTTTTGCTACAAGTATTTCGGGAGGAGCGTATTTTTGGTCTGCAAGATTTACATACATACGATCGGTATTAAGAAGTTCAACAGCGCTATTGTAAATCTCAGGTATCTGAACGCGAATTTTGTTTAGGTGGGATCTAATCAAAAATTCAAAATTATGATAAATCGCTTCACGCTCGTCTTTAACCATTGGGTTTTGTTATTATATTACGATTATTGAAAATTATATATCAATTTTTATTTTACAATAAAAGTTTTTTGAATTGTTTCTTTCAAAAAATTAACATCATGAATGGGGGGTAATAATTTTATTTTGTATATAAGATAAATATTATTATAATAAAAGCATAGAGTATTATGTTTAAGTGTAATAAAACCCTCTTTTTTACCGTTATTTAGGGTATTTACAAGGTTTAAAATCGATTTATTGCTTGGTTGAGGTAAACTCATATGATGATGAATTTCTCTAAGTATAGTTTTCCAAAAACACAATGGATAATTACTATATTCAGATATATCAAAAACAGCACCGTATGAATTGAATAATATTTTATTCCAGAATGGAGTAATAATTTTGTCTTTTATAATTTGATTCCAATCTTCAGACATATTACCTATTCTAACTAAATTATTTTGAAAACCAATCCCATAATGTTTTCCCAGTTGTTCGAATATCACTCTTCTTAGTATACCTCTATTAGACCAATCTGGAGTCGTATCAATAAAGTACGGTATATTATATTTATGAGCGAAATCAAAAATATTTTTTTTGTAAATATTAACAAAAGGTCTTATAATCGGAACTTTGAGTACGATACTCGTTTTAACTATTACGGATAGATCAAGTATATCTCTTCCATTCATAATATTAGTAAATACATTCTCTGCTAGATCATTAGAGTGATGTCCAATGAAGATACCACAAGATGGATATTTAAACAATAGTCCTTTATAAAAATCATATCTTAGAATTTTGGTTTGATCTTCATAATCTTTTCTGTTCGTAATTCCTCTTTTGAATTGAGTAATATTAAGAACATGAATCGTAATATTGAAAATATCACACCATCTTTCAAGAAATTTCTGTTCTATATGAGTTTCTTCTCTATTATTGTAATTTACATGTCCTGCTATGATTTTATAATTAAATTCAGATTGTAATTGAAATAAACAATGCATAAGAGAAATACTATCAACACCACCAGAGAGTGATACAATGACATAATTTAATTTTTGGTGTTTATCAATGCTTATAATGCATGTTTTTACTTCATTTAATAGTAAATCATGACGATTAATCATTAAAGGGAAACTCTTAGGGTTAAATTCTAAAACCTTATCAAACATTGGGTCTTCCATGATATAATTTAGTAAATATTCAATAATATATCTAATAATCAATTTTTTTGTATTATCTTTAATAATGATTACATATTTTTTCTATAAATCTATATTGATATAAAAATTGATATAAAAATTGATATAAAAATTAATTTAAATACTTATTTTATACTTAAATAACCAAAATGTATGAAAATACAATAAATTCAACAGAAGTTATTATACCAAAAAAGGTTATAATAATAAATTATAAGCAATTTTATATAAACGAGAAGAAAAAAAGAGAGAATTTAGAAAAAGAAAACCAATATTTATTGGCTAAAATAAAAATACTTACAAGCAATCAAAATACGGGAGAGAAAGATGAAGTTCTATTATTAGTAAAACTATTCCACTTCAATCAAACAAAACAATATGATCAATTGATAGATATATTTGGAGAAGAAGCTTCTGAAGGTATAAGTATTCTCAATATTGATACAAAGGATGAAATATTAGATATCAATAAAATATCAAAGGTAAAAAGGAAGTTTAAGGCAGATTGTATGATTCAAATGAGAAAAACAGAAAACATTTATAGTATATCAATAAAATCTAAAAATGGAGCCAACCCAGCCATTATAAATCATACACCCAGAAGTGCAAAAGTATTTCATGAAGGAGGTATTTTATGTGATTCTATAGATTCATTGGATATAATAATGACAGATTATATTAAAAAAAGAAATACAAAAATAATAGGAGAGGATGCACAAATTAATAATTTAGAAAGTTTAAAATGCCCGTTGATTAAAAATAAGTTTATGGAAGTATTGACGTACTTTGTATTTGATGGTTCTGGTAAAGGCTATAGTAAGTATAAAGTAAATGCTATGATAACTTATCAAAATGAAAAAATATTTTTTACAAAATGCGGAAATATAGAAGAAAAAAAAGAATATATAAAAAAAATTTATGATAGACTAATTATATCTTTGAGAGATAAAGGTATGCCAAGAGTTATTAGTGAATATTGCCGTCCTTGGTTATTTAATGATTATAAAAAAGATGGAAATATTAAATATAAAGGAAGTTTACATATCAGATTGAATTGAAGAATGTTTAATAATTTGTTTTCCAATTATTTCTGTAAATATAGTAGGAATAGTGTTTCCAAGCATCTTCCATTTTTCATTTTGTTTTCCTATAAGATTATAATCATTAAAACCTTGTAATTTTAAACCATCTTCAATAGTAAGCCTATATTCTTTATCATCTACCCAATATCCATCCCAATTATGTCTATCATCAATCGGAGATTTTTTACCTCCACATCTTAATGTATAGGCGATTTCCTTTTTAAAATTTTTCCCAAGATAATCTTTCATTGTAGTTTTTTTCTTATATTCACTTAGTTCAAAGAATTGATCGATATTATTAACTTGCACATTTTTAAATCCTACTATAAATAATCTTTTTCTCATTTGTGGAATACCATAATCACTACATTTTAGAACTTGATAAACAACATTATATCCTTCATTTTCCAAATCCTCTTTAATTTTAGTAAAACTTTTTCCTTCATCATGATTTAATAGAGCTTGGACATTTTCTAATATTACAATCTTTGGAATATTTGTTTTTACAAATCTCATAACGTGTGAGAACATGGCTCCTCTATTATCTTTAGTATCTTTAAATCCTTTATGATGTCCGGACTGGGAGAACGATTGACAATTATGCACGATTATATTTTCTATAACATAACTATTATCATTTTCAACTTCAAAATTATAAACTGGTTCATTTTTTACATCAGCTTTTTCTATTTTAAATGGAGCATACCAAACATATCCGTTTTCAATAAAGGAAGTATGCTTTCTTTTCGTTTCTTTAACATATCCTCTAATATGGTATGTATCTCTTTGATTAACAGTTCTTCCTTCTATTACAGTTGTTTTTGGACGAATATCTTTCCTGATACTAAACAAATGTCCTAATTTTAGATATAATCTTTGTAATCCAAATGCTAAATTATGTGATGCAGTTGTAAACCCATAACAATCGTTTTTAGTAATACATCCATCTGCAGTTCTATAACCATTTATAAATTCCTGAATATACTTGGTTGGAGCATCTTGAACCCATTCAGGAATTAATTTTCCATGAGCATATTTACCAAATTGTTTAAATATATTAAACCAAACTTTATCATATGTAACATAAACGGATGCTTTACCAGATTTGCAAGAACAATGGCTAAATTTTAATGGTATACAATTTTCAGAAATATTTAAAATTTTTTCTACATGTTTTTCATTTATACATAAACATATTCTTTTCATTACAGAATGTTCGCGTTCAGTCTCAACACAACAACCATTGCCTATAAAATAACCCATAATAAACCACATATCAGGATTATCTAATTTAATTGTGTTTTTATCAAAATTAAATTCAGGTATTATACTATTTTCATTAATTTTCATTCCAAAATAATCATTTTTCGTTAATTTACATGTTTTTTTCCATTCAGGATTTTTAAATATATATTCATATTTTCGTAATTCATTATTCCATTTTCGTGTTTTTTCACGAATATAAAATGGATGTTCGTCTGTGCATTTAAAAGATTGATGATATTTAGCTTTAATGTTATATAAGCTACCATTATAATTTTTGTGTTGTAAATTTAGAATTTTTTGAAATTGTCCAGTATGTGTCATTAATGTATCTGTTAAAACCACATCTTCAATGTTCTTATATCCACTATGAGTTAACACTTTTGTGCCTGCCACAAAACATGGAAACCCAGCACATAAAATATCATAATTTTCAATATTAGAAGGGTTTACATCACAAATATCATCTAATACATCCATACCATAATTCAATTTATAATTTTCTTTAGCAGGATTATAAATATCAGAAGCCATAACACATTTAAATCCTAACTTTTGAAATGAATAATGAAATGACCCAATTCCACAAAATAGATCAATATATTTAACTTCTTTTGATTGTTGTTCCATTGTATATGTAATAATATATATTATTTTCGTTATATATTGTTTATATATTTTATTTTTTAAGCAACCGTTTCTTAAATGCCGTCCTTCTAGAGTACATCGGATGTTTACAAAGGTTTTAATTATATAAATATATAATAATATGTATTGATAATAACATGTATGAATCTATAAAATTACCCAATACAAGATATCAAGGATCTAAAAAGAAAATAATTACTACAATTTATAAATTTATAAGAGAACATGTGAATCCCAATCATATACTCGATCTCTTTGGTGGCTCTGCTATCTGTTCATTGTATTTCAATTTACATGATATAGAAGTTACATATAATGATATATTAAAATTCAATTGTATTAATGCTACAGGTCTATTAGATAATGATATTAATAATATTCCATGTGAAGAAGAGATTAAAAATATTTTTATACAAAATAATGATCTTAATTATGAGACTTTCATATATGACAAATTTAAAGATGTATATTATACCGATGATGAAAATATCCAACTAGATATTTTTAGAGAGAACATTAAACACTATGGCAACTTAAAGAAGAGTAATATAATGTACTATTTATTATTTCAATCTCTTATATCAAAGAGACCTTATAATTTATTTCATCGGAAGAATTTATCTATTAGAACTTCCGATGTTAATAGAAACTTTGGAAATAAAACAACTTGGGATACCAATTTTATAGTTCATATGCTAAAATTTAGAAAAGAATTGATAAAATTGTATGAACAGAAGAAACTCATTGCCGTTCCACCACAGTTATTCAAAGTTATCCATGCTACCTAAAGTTAGATAAATCTAACAATCATCGCACTGCTAAATAATATCAACTGAGAACAATTATGATTAAGGGAGGGGAACTACTCCC